>Ga0209601_1000717_pt1 | contig 25452 bp, 25 predicted proteins | sample COGITO_mtgs_1104_4_FD_184796 | JGI IMG/M metagenome (GOLD analysis project Ga0209601, IMG submission 184796) | Pelagic marine microbial communities from North Sea - COGITO_mtgs_110426 (SPAdes) (version 2) | ecosystem: Environmental > Aquatic > Marine > Epipelagic ...
CGGAACCGCCATCGGTTTTACCGCTCGAATGGTGACCATGCCAAACCGGCCACTGGCATCGGTTGGATCGGGATGATAGAGCGCCAAAACTTCAGCGATACCGACAATCTGTTTTTCATCAACCGAATGATAGAAAAACACCAAATCACCAATTTCCATGGCTTTCATATTATTGGATGCCTGATAATTGCGAACACCATCCCAGCCTTCGCCAGCCGCGCCACGATCCATCTGATTTTGCCATGACCATGATGATGGTTCAGATTTCATAAGCCAATATTGCATCATACTGTCTTGCTGATTTTCGGTTCATCGCGCCTATTCGGCACCGGCACGGCGGGCAAGCAGGCTTGCCACAACCGCATGTAAATTCTGGCCATCATTAACCAGATTGTCCACCGCATTTGTGATCGGCAGGTCTACCCCTTTGGCTTTTGCCAATGCGGCAAGCTGGGCAACGGTTCGGCTTCCTTCGGCAAGCTTGGCTGGCGGTGCTTCGCCGCGCCCAAGCGCTATGCCAAACGCCATATTGCGCGAATGGGGCCCGGCGCAAGTCAAAGCCAGATCGCCAACACCAGCAAGCCCGAAAATCGTATCCGGCTTGGCACCCATCAAGTTGGCAAATCGGGCGATTTCAGCAAGCCCGCGTGTCAGAATGGCAGCCTTGGCATTATCGCCAAATCCGGCACCAACAGCGCAGCCTGCGGCAATCGCAATGACATTTTTCATGGCACCGGCAAGCGCAACACCAACCGGATCATCATTGCTGTAAAGCCGCAAATTACTGCCTTCAAAAGCGTCTTGAATGCGGTTGGTGGTTGCCAGATCATCGCTCGCTGCAACCAATGCAGCTGGCAATCCGGCAAACACCTCATCCGCAAAGCTAGGTCCGGAAAACACCGCCAATGGATGGTTTGGCAGCAATCGGGACGCAAGGTCGGTAAGCAGCATGCCACTGCCATCATCAGCCTTGCCAATGCCTTTTGCACAGAGGCTAACCACCGCCGGCGGGTGATTTTTCTGACGCTCGGCAATCATCATAAAACTGGCTTGATTGGCAACCACAGGCACCGCAACAAAAATCAGCTCGGCATCATCAAGACAGGCCGAATCAAGCGTTGCGGCAATGGGCGCTGCTGGCGCCGAATCAGGCAATTGCAAACAACGACCAATTGCCAGCGCATCAACACTTTCCTGACGACGCGCCAAAACCATTGTTCGCTGGCCAGCCCGGTTCAGCGCGGTGGCGATAGCCGCCCCCCAACTGCCTGCACCAATCACAACAGCACGAGCCACAATTGCGCGGGTCATTGGCGCACCCCCCGACCGGGTGGCGGGCTGGCCTCAGGATCAAGCGGCCATCTGGGGCGCGGCGCAAAAGCCAGATCATCAGGCCGGTCAAACCGTTCAAGCGCAGCCCACGCAATCATCGCCGCATTATCGGTGCATAATTTTGCTGGCGGCACCGAAAGGCGGAAATTGGCATCGGTTGCAACCCGCTGCAAAACCGCAAAAATATGCTGGTTGGCAGCAACGCCCCCAGCAATGACAAGCACTGGCTGATTGGCACCATCATGCGGAAATTCCTCGCGAAAGCGGGTTATTGCCGCCTTGGTGCGATCGGCAAGACAATCAGCAATCGCCGCCTGCAAACTGGCAGCAAGATCGGCAATCGGTGCCGCCTCAGGCCCGCCAAGCTGGCTTAGCCGATTGACCAAAGCCGTTTTCAAACCGGAAAAGGAAAAATGGCATCCGGCACTGCCCTTTAATGGGCGTGGCAACGCGATTGCTTTGGCATCACCCGATTTGGCCGCCGCTTCAATCGCCGGCCCACCCGGATAGCCAAGTCCCATTGCCTTGGCGCATTTATCAAAAGCCTCGCCAGCCGCATCATCCATGGTTGTGCCATAGCGGCGATAATCACCAGGCGCCGCGACTGCCAATAGCTGGGTGTGACCGCCTGAAACCAAAAGCAGCAAATAGGGAAAAGCCACATCATCGGCAAGCCGCGGACTAAGCGCATGGCCTTCAAGATGGTTAACCGCAAAATAGGGAATCTGCCGTGCAGCGGCAATCGCCTTGGCGATGACCGTGCCAACCGCAACCCCGCCAATCAAGCCTGGCCCACCAGTTGCCGCAACAGCGTTGATATCACCCATCGTCAAACCGGCCGTGGCAAGCGCGTCACGAATAACTTTATCAATCATTTCCAGATGCGCCCGTGCGGCAACTTCGGGAACAACGCCGCCATGTTTGGCATGGGTTTCGATTTGTGACGCAATTTCATTGGCGTAAATGGTTTTATCAGCCGCAACAATCGCCGCTGCGGTTTCGTCGCAACTGCTTTCAATGCCAAGCATAATTATGGGGCTTTGAGCCATGAGTGATATTCCTCTGAAAAACTTGCCCCACCTTATCCGAAGCCGGATTGAGATGCCAGTCCTGTCAACAAAACTACCAAACATGCGGGTTTTTCTGAAAAGCTGGTTTTTTGGCTTTGCATTTGCGAGCCGGCCCTTTAGACATGGCTTGCTATGAAACTTGATGTCTCGTTTTTTGATGCCAATCCAGTGCGGTTGGCAAGCCGTGCGTCGCAACTGGCGATGGTGCAGGCTGAAATAGTTTGCACCGCGCTTCAGCCGGCCGCCGTAACGGTGCGTCCGGTAACAAGTGAAGGCGACCGGATTCTCGATCGCTCGCTTGTTGAAGCTGGCGGCAAAGGACTGTTTATCAAAGAACTTGAACGGTCAATACTGGCTGGCGAATCCGACGCTGCTGTTCATTCGATGAAAGACATGGAAACGCATTTTGCCGCCGGTACCGAAATTGGAGCGGTCATGGTGCGCGAAGATCGCCGTGATGCGCTTGTTGGGCCCTATCAAAGCCTTGATGATTTGCCAAAAGGCGCGCGCATTGGCACCGCCTCGGTACGCCGCGCCGCGATCCTGCTTCATTACCGGCCTGATCTTCAAATCAATCTGATCCGCGGCAATTTAAACCGGCGGCTTGGTTTGCTGGCGGCAGGTGATTATGACGCCCTTATTCTTGCCGTTGCTGGCATTAAACGGCTTGGGGTTGACATTGCTTATGCGCCAATTGACGCCGAGATCATGCCATCGGCGGTGGCACAAGGTGCACTTGCCATTCAGATCGCCGCAGCCGATACGCCACGTGCCATTGCGGTCAAAAATCTTGTTTCGACTTTGACCTGTCAAACCGCGCTTATTGAGGTCACCGCCGAACGCGCGCTTCTAAGCTTTCTTGATGGATCATGCCAAACGCCTATTTCGGCAAGTGCGGTTTTAGATGCAACCGGTCATGTCACGCTTGATGGCATGATTTTGCGCCCTGATGGCAGTGTGGCGCATCGAAAGCAAATGCGCGCGCCTGCTGATCAAGCTGAAAAATTGGGCGCTGAATTGGGCGCTGAATTAATTGGCCTTGCCGGTGGCCGCGACTTTTTGGTTTAATGCCCGCTGGATTGGTTCTGTTGGTTTCATTCTGGTTAGTTAACATTTACTTCGTTTAAAATTATCGGCCTTAACCTCAATGGCGCAAAAGGGATGATAATGGCCAAATTCACCCTGATTATTCGGCCGCAACCTGATGCTGATCGTGATGTTGGCTGGCTAAACCGCTATGGCGTGCCATCAATTGCCAGTCCGGTGATGATTGGCGCACCGGTTTTGTCTACTTCATTGGCGCATGATCTTGGCAATCCAGAAGATTTTACTGGCATTATTTTTACCAGCCGCCATGCGGTTGACGCGGTTGCCAAGGCGGCCAATGCCAGCGCATGGATTCCAAAACCTGCCTTTGTTGTTGGATCGGCAACCGCCGCCGCAGCAAAACAGGCCGGATTTCAAAACATCATCATTGGCAGTGGCGGCGGCGCAGGCTTGGTTGAACCAATCCGGCAAGCCGTGGCAAATACCGATCATGTAAATCCACAAAAAGCCAATTTACTTTGGCCAAGTGCGCGTGAGATTAGTTTTGATATGACCGCAGCCCTGCACCGCCATAATGTTGCTGTTCAGCGCTTGTCAGCCTACCAGATGACGGCCAATGCCAATTTTACGCCACCGGTCCGTGCGGCACTGTCAAAAAATTGCATTTCCGCAGTGATTGCGATGTCGCCAAGATCAATCCAGATTTTGCGCGCCAATATGGACGCCGCTGGGCTGGGGTCTGCCCGAAACAAGATTGACTTGATCGCTAGCAGTGACGCGATTGCTGCCGCGGCAGGTGATGGGTGGAACCATATCTATACAGCACGCAATCCGCGCCGCAGCCGGCTTCTGGCAATTGCGGTTCTGCGTCATCGGCGATTTGATCTGGCGTAATCCAGCCTGCAGATTTTACATCAGCCATATGTGGTGACGCTAGTATCTTGTCCTGCGGCTATGATATGATCTGTGTGGATATGATTTGCTAAAGATCGCATCCAATCACAGCAGGCAAATAGCAAGTAAGGTTCGGCAAAAAGCATTATGGCAAAATCAAAGCAAACATCCGCCAAAATGGGCAAAACGATTGACGGCGATACGATTGACGGGGATGCGGTTGAAAAACCCGCAGACCAAACGCCGCCGCCGCATGCCAGCACATCAAAACATAGCCACACCGCAACGCCGCCTAATGTCCCCTCATCTAACGCTGGTTCTTTGATCACATTTGCGGCCTTGGCCTTGTCGATTTTTGCCGTTGGTCTTGCCGGTTTTGCCATTTGGCAGCAACGCCAGAACACTGCCGATATCGCCGCCCTTATGCCAATTAACAACAGCGATCCTCAGGAATCGGTGAATGTTGCAAATTTAGGGCTCGATAATTCGGGGGGTGGTAATTCAGGTCTTGCTAACCGGCTTGTTGCCCTTGAAAGCCGGCTTGCCGCCGACCGGCAAAGCCAGCAATCGGCACTTGCCGCCCTACAAGACCAGTTAACCGCGCCATCCTCACCACCCGCCGATAACATCCAAAATAATGATTTTGGCAGTGATGCCAAAGCGGATATTGCCACCATTCGCAATGATATGGATCAACGCTTTGCCGCGCTTGAGGCGGCATTGGCCAACCAAGCCCCACCATTAAAAGCGAGTGAAGGTGCCAGCGATAATGCCAATAGCCTGCCAGCAGCCGACACGCAACCCGTCAGCACCGGCAAGCAAATGACCGCGCCAGCAGGCCTTTTGGTTGTCAGCGGCCTTCTTGCCGATAATCTGGCTGGCCAGCCACTTGATCGCTGGTTGTCATTGCTACAGGGGCTTGCCGATCGCGGTGCCAACATAACCGGCCTTGCGCCATTGCAAAACGCGGCAAATCCGATGCCGGACAGCCAACATCAATTGCTGCAAAAAGCCTATGATTTGGTGCCGCAAATGACCGCCGCGTTAAATCATGCTGCCGATAATGCTGGATTTTTGGAAAAAACCGGTGCCAAGCTTGGCCAGCTTGTCCAGCTTCGGGCAATTGGCGATGACGCCGGTGGCAATGCCGCCGCGCTTGGTGATTTTGAAACGGCGCTTGCGCTAAAGGATCTTGGCAGCGCGATCAAAGCTGCAGGTCAATGGTCGGGATCTGATCTGCCATCGCTTGATGCCTGGCTGGCCGCCGCCAAGGCGCGTCAGGCACTTGATAAGGCGGTTAATGGGCTGGTGACAGACTATCTTGCCACTGCCATTGAAATTCAATAATGCCGAAAACTGGATTGCACTTAGATCATGTTTAAAAAGCTTCTGATTCTGTTTACGGTCGTCATTGCCGCCGCCGCTGCGGCAAGCTGGCTGGCCAGCCAGCCAGGGGCAATGCAGATCGAATGGCTTGGCTGGCGAATGGAATTGCCAACAAGTCTGGCTGTTGCGCTGTTTGTTATCTTTGCGCTTATTCTGGTGTTTTTTGATAGGCTGTTGCGCGCCATCCGCGCGATGCCGCGCTGGCTTGGCGGGCGGCTTCGTCAACGCCGTGACGATGCTGGCCATCGTGCGCTGACATTGGGGTTAATGGCTGTATCAGCAGGCGAACCAGCCGAGGCGCGCAAACATGCCAGCCGCGCCGAGCGGTTGTTAAAAGAACCAAAACTCACCGGCCTCTTGGTTGCGCAGGCAGCGCATCTAGCCGGCGATCACCAAGCAGCAAGACGTTATTTCACTTCAATTCTGGATGATCGCGAAACGGCCTTTCTTGGCCATATTGGGTTAATGCGATTGGCGCTTGATGACCACGATCCAATCAAAGCCCACCAATCGGCAAAAGCTGCGCTCGCGCTCAAGCCAAATTCAGTGCTAGCTGCTAATCATCTTTTCAAGCTAAATACCGGCCGCAAAGATTGGAACGCGGCGCTGCTGGCGTTGGACGTGATGGCGCGCCAGCAGAAAAAAACCAAATCAAAAACAGCGCCTGATCAATCGGCGCTTATTGCGCGTCGGCGTTGCGCACTGCATTTTTTAAAAGCTGGTGAACTGCTTGAAGGTGATCGCAGATCAGCCGATAAAGAGCTTTCAACATCGTTAAAGATTGACCCAGGATTTCTGCCAGCCGTGACCATGCTTGCTGATCATTATCTTGATGACAAAGCGCCTAGGCGCGCGGCCAAAATTCTGGAAACAGCCTTCAAAATTCACCCACATGACAGCATTGCAACAAGGCTAAAAGCGGCATGGAAAAGCAATGATGGCCAATTTATTGCAAAGCTGACCCAACTGTTGGCACAGATTGATTCAACCAAACAGAAAACTGCCTATTATCTGGTTGCTGAACAGGCACGCAATTCGGGTCTTGATGGTGAGGCTGAACGGTTATTTAGCGCGGCGCGTGATATTGACGGCGGTGATGAAGATACCAATTCACTTTGGCACTGCACTTCTTGCAAAAGCAGGCATGATGATTGGGAGGCATTTTGCCCAGCTTGTGACGAATTTGCTACCTTAGTTTGGCAGCGGCCAGCCGGCACAAGCCCGCTCATCAAACACAATTCATAGCCAGTTAAGCATTATACCACAGCTATTCGTTGCCGTGGCTGTTGAGAAGGCCTTATTGTAGAACTGATTTGTTTTTGTCGCATCAGAGGCTGCTGAAGATATTGCGCTAAGGTTTGTCGCGTTTATCCGAAGCGTTACGTCCACGAATAATATTTGCGATAAACATGGTTGTTCTTGGGTAATAGGCATAGGGCTTGTCATCGCTGGATACCGGCCGTGCAATGGCGCGCCAAACGGTAAAGCTCATCAGCAAAATATGCGCAAGGGAAATATAAATGAACAGATAAGACGTTCCGAATCTGCCAGTAATATAGCCTGCAATAATCGGTGAAATGATGGCACCAAGCGCATAGAAAGCAATCAATGATGCGCTGAGATCCAAAACATCATCAGACCCAGCAAAATCATTCGCATGTGCAGCCGATAATGAATAAATCGGAAACGTGCTAATGCCAAATAACAGGGCAAGAAATAACGATACGCTATGCCCTTGCGCGGCAAGATCGACAAGATCACTGCCAATCGCCAAACAAACAACCGTCGAAAGGATGCTGAAAAACATCAATACCGAGCGGCGATCAAAACGGTCGGCCAAAAAGCCAGCTGGCGGGTGAACGATAACTCCGCCAATAACGGCCGCCGTCAAAAAATAGGAAATCTCTAAATTCGACATGCCCAGATTGGCAGCATAGAGCGGTGCTATTGATCCAAAGGCCGATGTTGAGATACCGGCAATCACCACGCCAAGAGTGGCAAGAGGTGATATTCGATAGGCGAGGAATGGCCGAAATTTCTGGGTCGTTGGAAGGCTTGGCTCTTTGCTTAGGGTTACCGCCAGCGGGATGAGCGCAAGACACATGATCATGGCAAGGACATTATACGATATATAGCTTGCCGGTGTCAGCACGCCGATCAGGCTATTCGCAAAAATCTGTCCGGCGAAATCGGCAATCCGGTAAATTGAAAAGACTCGTGCGCGGATTTGATTGTTGGCTTTGGCTTGAAGCCAGCTTTCGATAACCGTGTAACATCCGGCAACGGCAAAACCGCCAAGAATTCGCGCAAATGTCCAAAAATATGGATCGGCCTTGATTGTATGAGCGATGATAGATATCACGCCAACAGCAGCAAGAATCGCAAAAGCACGCGAATGTCCGGCACGATAAACCAGCTTTGGACCAAGCAAGCAGCCAAATAAGAATCCCGCAAAATGCCCCGAGGCAATAAGCCCGATATCAACACTGGTAAAGCCAAGCGCTGCACCCGAGATGCTATCGAATGGGCGAAGCGCGCCGATACCCATCTGCACAAGCATGACGGATAAAAGCAAGGCTGAAAGAGAAATCAAAAGCTGCATTGCGGCGATTGCCAATCTGCTAATAATAACGTGGTTACTGTGCCACCGAAATACATCTCAAAAAAGCCTATTTCCGTTTTGATACGGGGCAAAACATCGTCATAGGGCTTGGCAACGATCAGACCGTTTGCATCGGCGGCAAAGTTCTGACTGATGCTGCGATGATACGCGTGTTCGGTATCCTAAACATGGTTGATCCGTTTTCGGCGCGCATGTCGGTGGCGTCAGGCGGCGTTATGATCCGGCCTATTGTGCAGAATATGCAATATCACATTGCGATCATCACGCGCGGCATTGACATGATGACTAAGGAAACCAGGCAATTGGCTGACATCATAATCACAGCTTTCAAAAATGACCCGATTATCAAATCTGCACCTTAGGTTTGATCTCTTGGCGGCAGCAAAATAGGAAGTGTCTTGCGTAATATCATTTCACTTTCGGCATCAATATAGGTCGGGTGATGATCGTCAAGAATCATCTTGACCCGATCATGTGCATGATCGCGAATATCAGGGCTGCCTGCTTCTTCCCATGCCTCTATGCCCAGACGATCAACAGTTTTTGGATATAGAAAATCTGAATGCATCCGTGTATAGGTCTCTCGCTCACCAAGAAAATGGCCAACGCCGATCGCCACCCGATCGATCGATTCCAGGGCAATCGTTTCGGGCGATACGGTAACAGTGCCGCTAGCGCGCAGAATGCTTCCTAGCATGTCATTATCAATAACCAGTGCCGCAAACGACAACCCCATCAGTCCAGCCTGCGCACCGCAGGCCTGCGTGATGATGTTGGCGCCTGCGTGAACCGTCTGTGCGACATTCAAGCATTTTTCATAACCGCTTTGCGCGTCAGGACTTTTGCTATCGGTAGCCCCCGCGATTGTTGATGAGGGAAACTGGTAAAAGCGTGCCATCTGAATGGCGGCCGCGGTCAGTAAGGCCTGTTCCCCACTACCACCCGCCATACCGCCGGTTCGCAAATCGGTAATCATCGGGCGTGGGCCAAAAACTGCAAGCGCCTCCGGATTAACCAACCAGGCGATCACCATTCCCGCAAGAGTTTCGGCAATTGTTTGCGTTACACAGCCGGCAATTGTTACTGGGCTTGAGGCACCTAGCTGGCCAAAACAATTGACCATCACCGGAATGCCGCATTGCAACGCTTCGACCATCACATCAAGCGCAATTGGATCAAACCGCAATGGTGGCACAACATGGTTAACATTTAGCGACAGGAACGGCTTGTCGCGAAACGCCGTTTCAGAGCCGGCAATTTGATAGCAGATGGTCGCTATGTCCTTTACCGACTCTGGTGACGAGGCGCTGGTAAAAACATGCTTCGCCGTGCCAGCAAGACAAGCAAAGGCAGTATTCACATCAAGATGGCGCGGATCTGGCATGTCGCGAGCAACAACCGGACGGCTGAAAAAATGAACATGATCAAGCCGGTCAACAAGCCGCGCTGCATCATAAAGATCCAAAAGATTGGACTCGCGATATTTGCCGAGTCCCACATCAAAAATCAATGGTGATGCTCCACCGGTGCCAACATGAACTGCCCCTGACGAAAGAGTCATGTCATTATCACCGGCCCTCCCATAAAGCGTGATATCGCGCCGTAAACCAGCAAGCGCATCCGTCACCAAACCGGGTGGAAATAATAACCGGCCACGCGAATCAAGCCCACCACCAGCGGCCATGACAAGATCAGTAACAATTGGCGAAGCTTCGCTGAGGCCGGTATCAGCGAGCACTACCAAGGCCGCCTCATGTATCGCTACCATATCAGTATTATGCAAGGGGCCATAGCCCCGTCCAAAACCAATAATGCGTTTTTCATCAAGGCTTTCGATAGAGTTATCAGCAGCGTTTTTATTCCGCCTGATGCGCCCTATCCTTGGCCGATCAGAACCTTCACCCCGTCTCATATGCGTATATCCCTATTTGTTGTTGCCATCTTAAGTCAATGTCCGCGCGTTAGCGGCTGATGGGTATTTATGTCACCATCTGGCAACAGCATATAGGCTCATCGGGCGCGTGTAATCTTGGCAACAACACCATTAATAATATACACGCCAACACCATCATCAATAGCGATTCCTGATTATAATTGCCGACTGGCAATTGCTACTTCAAAGGCCTGTTTTTGGGACATCAGCGCTAGCCATCTTGATTTTTGACCAGCATGACACTGATTTACGCATCAACCATCCCATGATGATGCTGGTGATCCATTTTTCGTAAAGCGCCGATGATAATCTTGTCACGGGTTCATAATCGAGCTTGTTATAATAAGCAAAAACTTCGATTTGCAGGTCATTTATTTGCCGTTCGGCAAACAGATCCTTGATTTCATAGCTGGTTCGGTTGCGAAACCAGCGTTCAAACCGCCTGTTCAATATCCGCTCAATCCAATACATATGGTTTGAACGGTAGTCGGCCTCGATCAGCTCGAGCAATGCATGATCATCAGCTGTCATAGATTAATCGCTCCAATTGCTGTAAGTAAGAGTGTCACACTTGTCATAAAATCGGCCCGCCAGATAGAATATGATGATCGCAAAAACCAAACCGCACCCAAAAAACCAAAAATCATGAATGAAACCGGCGCGCTTTTTAGCCTATTTCTCTCAGCTTTTCTTGCGGCCACAATTTTACCCGCGCAATCCGAGCTAGGACTCGGATATTTGGTGATTACATCAAAATATTCAATGGGGCTGCTGGTTCTGTTTGCGAGTCTTGGCAATACGCTTGGCGCGATCGTCAATTGGGTCATCGGGCGCAGCATTGCATCATCGTTTATGCGAATGGAAAAAATAAAGGCATCGCCGCGCTACCAATCAATTACCCGCTGGTATCAGAAATTTGGACGCTGGACACTTTTGCTAAGCTGGGTGCCCATCATTGGCGATCCAATCACCGTGATGGCTGGTATTTTTAAAGAACCGCTGAAAAGCTTTGTTTTGATTGTGGCGCTGGCAAAAACCTCACGCTATGTGGTGATCGCGCTTTTTGCTGAAAAATTTGCTTTTGGATAGGCGTCACAGGCCGCTATGATTTGCCTCGTTACTTTTTCCCAATTAGAAATGCTGTCACCATAAGAATGCAAAAAGGAATGGATGCATGATTGATTTTTATACATGGACAACCCCGAATGGCCGCAAAGTATCGATCCTTCTTGAAGAGCTTGGCGTCGACTACGAAGTGCATCCTATCAATATCACCCAAGGCGATCAAAATAGCCCTGCATTTTTAGAAATCAGCCCGAATAACAAAATCCCAGCCATCATTGACCGCGACAATGGTATGAGTTTGATGGAATCTGGCGCGATTCTTGTTTATTTGGCCGAAAAATATGGGAAATTTCTGCCAAAAGGCGGCGCCGCACGCGCCGGGGTCAATGAATGGCTGATGTGGCAAATGGGCGGGTTTGGTCCTATACTTGGACAGGCACATCATTTCCTGCATTTCAATCCGGGCAAATCAGATTATGCCGAAGCGCGGTTTCGCAGTGAAGTTGCGCGGCTTTATGGCGTGCTTGACCGCCGGCTTGAAGAGCGCGATTATATTTGTGACGATTATTCGATTGCCGATATGGCCTGCTGGCCTTGGGTGTCGCGCTATGAATGGCAACAGGTCAATCTTGCCGATTATCCGAATGTTCGATCATGGTATCAACGCCTTCTAGCGCGCGATGCGGTGCAAAAAGGCTATCATGTACCAAAACATATGGGCGAAATCCCACAAGGCTGATCCCGATTTTTCAACCATCGGCTTTCCCACCCATAAACCGGATGGGGCGCCATTATCACCTATAATATTTGTGAATCTGTTTCGCTCATGCTAGCCTTTCGTCACCTGACGATGAAAACCATCTGGTGACTGAGGGGAACCAAGATGAAACTTACAATTATTGCGCGCAGTCGCGATGATTTCGGCGTTATTGTGAATAGCGAAGAATTGCATAAGACCAAACAGTCGATTTTCAAAGTGAATGTAACCGATGCCGATCTTCACGAGCTAACCGAAAGCCGGGTTGATAAAGATAATCTTATTGAATTTGCCTTTACCTTTTTGCTAGAACGCGAACCTGTTGAGGCGATTCAATCTGCCTTCAACATGAAAACCATCAGCCATTATTTTCCTGACTTTCCCGAAGCGGTGAAAAGCTGGGTTGATGAAAATGCCGAATAGCGATTTTGGATAAACCCATATCGCGCCTGCTGGCATAATCAGGCAGCACTGCCTTGCCATTATAAATTGGCCAATCCGTTTTGAGCCGGCCAAAAACCGAAAAATATGGCATGGACTTTGCAAGGGTCTCACCAAGGTCAAACCCCTAACTCGTGCAAAGTATCCCAAAAAGAGAATTTGACGCGAATTAGCCGTGGTTTGGACCTCCGATGAGAACCCTCATCAGCCTTAACGGTTGGTGGGGGTTTTTCTTTAGGCAAAATATACGAATTCTCGCATTTACCGCCATTTTGATGGCCGTCTTCGTGACCGACCTTGGTGGCACATCAGATTGGCCTAACGGCCAGCTTGTCATGACCAAAAACCAGCATTACACTGACGGTATTACGGTTAAAATGGATTTTGTGCCAAATTAGGTAATGATGATCAGCCAAGCGGAGCTGTTTATGACCAATGAAGCAGAAGTTTTGATCAATCTTGAGGACTATCCCATTCATCAGGCTGGCGCAAAGCGTGACCAGATTATCGAAACCGTTCGAACCCAACTCGCTAAAGATGGCTGTGCTGTTCTGAAATCATTTCTGACGCCAGATGGAGTGCGCCTTTTACGCGACGAGGCCGACAGCGTTGCGCCCTTTTGCCCATTCATCCTATGGAAAGACAAATGCCTATTTTACCGCTGATGACCCATCACTTGCCGCCGATCACCCTTGTCGCCGTTTTTTCGACCGCTCAAACGCCATTGTTCCAGCTGATCATTTCAAAACCACTGGTGCTTTACGACAGATTCATGATTTTCCGGCATTTGACCCTTTTATCAAAGCATGTCTTCACCAGCATGACGTCTATCGCTATGCCGACCCGCTTGCCGATGTGATTGTAAATGTAGCCTATGCTGGTGATGGATTCCCATGGCATTTTGACACGAATAATTTCACCATCACCCTTGCCATTCAATCGGCCGATGAAGGCGGTTTATTTGAATATGCCCCGAATATCCGGCAAAATGGCGAAAATTTTGAGGCGGTAAAGGCGGTTCTTGAAGGCGTTTCGGATCGGGTGAAATTGCTTGCGCTTGAACCGGGTGATTTACAGCTATTCAAAGGCCGCTATTCGCTTCACCGTGTCAGCCCGCTAAAAGGGCCGACGCCGCGTTATGTGGCGATCCTGTCCTATGTCGAACAGCCGGATATGGTGGGAACACCTGAACGCGTCAAACAGCTTTATGGCCGTGTTTTGCCAATCCATCTCGAACGCGCCGGTTTACGGAGTGATTCCTATCTTGATTAGCCAAACGCCGCACAATTGACAGAATTTGTCATCTAACGCAGACTTTTCAAGACCATCGCTTTGCTGCATAGGATCAGCATCGCAGCCTATAGATCAACCTGTCATGACAATGACAAAAGGGAAAGATAGAGGCAAATTATGACACCATTTATTGCAAAATTAATTGAACGAGATTGTGTCACAACACATGCAAATTGTCCGCTTGGTGATTTAATCACAATTCTTGCCGAACGCCGCATTGGCACTGTGGTGGTGGTTGATCGTGACCATCAGGTTATTGGCATCGTCTCAGAACGCGATATCATCCGGCATTTATCAACCGGCGGCACGACAGCCGGTACCTTCACCAAAAATATTATGACAAACAAGGTGATCACGGTTGAAAATAACGTCACTTCAGCACAGCTTATGCAACTGATGACCGAGCATCGCATCCGGCATGTCCCAATCACCCTTGACGGCAAGCTTGTTGGCATTGTGTCGATTGGAGATGTCGTCAAACGGCTTTTGGAAAAATATGAACAAGAAGCCGAATTGATCAAACAATTCATCAATTCATAGCCGGCAAATGACTATGGATTCTGGAGTCATCAGCTTATGAAAACAAGCCCGCCAACACAGATCAGAACAACACCGGTAATGCGGTTGATGCGCTGGCGCAAAATTGGCGAATTGAGCATTTTTGACATATGATCAAACATCAGCGCCAACGCCAAATTGCCAAGAAATGGCACCAAGGCTGACAGCCCGCCAATAACAGCGATATCAATTTGCTGCAGCGTCGCCACGGTGAAAAACCCCGGCAGAATGCCAATATAGAATAAAATGGCCTTTGGATTACCCAGAATGACAATAATGCCGGCAAACAGCCCTGCCAGCATGCCCGGACGGGTCAATTGATTTGGAAGATTGATCGTTTCTATTTTTGACCGCAGGAGGCTGACCCCCATTGCGCAAAACACAAACACCGCCACATATTTCAACCAAAAAACCAAATCAGCATGAAAGCTGGCCATCTGATTCAGCATTAAAAGCGCCGCAACGGCCCAAGCAACGTCACCAAATGCGACCCCAAGCGCCAATGGCCAAGCGCCAGCAAATCCACCTTTCAAACCGCGGGCAAGCATTGCCACCCACACCGGTCCGGGCGTCAGAAACAGCAAAAACAGCGCGGCAGCATAAAGCCCTATTTCACTCGCGGTTAGCGTCACTGAATTGATAGCCTTTTCTCGAAAAAATATGGCAAATGGTAAATCGGGTCAGATTTTTGTTCCAACCGCTTTTGTTCCCATAACATTTTTCATAGTGTTTTTTGGGAGGAAAAATCAAATTTTTATCATTGAATTTGGATAATATCTAAACGTCATCACGGCGGCATTTGCCATTATGGCGGTTGTTACTATGCCGTGTCTTACTATGTGAAGTGTTACTATGCGGAGCCTCACGATGGCGCTTTTCGTAGTGCTTTTTCATATAACCAACAAGATGAAAAGCCACCATGGTAATCAGAAAATAAGAGGCAAATTGATCGACAAGATGTTCCGTTAACGGCTGTTCGGACTCGTCCTCACGCATGATTCATCCTGTCATTTTTTGTATCATTCTAATGATCTCATTTTAGCCGGACTGCGGCGACAATTACCATGAAAACCCGCATCGTGAATGGGGAAAATATGCCCGCAATGCCAATCATCAATTTCATCATGCCATGATCAATTATTGATAAGAAGCTTGCACCGCGCCAAAAGTCAGGCCAACCTTCATTGCGAGAGTTATTTCGGTTTATTTTTTATGTTTTGGCGCTGAACCAGCCCCATAAAACAGGACGCATATGATGATTGACAGTTTGACCCGCCCGTTCCGTGCCAAGTCTGTGGATGATATCTATATCAATATCAGTCATTTTCTTGATCATTTTATCATGCTTATTTTTGCCAAGGCTGCCTATGATGCTGGTCGTCATTTCGGGTTTAGCTATGATGAAATCATCGTTTACGGCGCAGTTGGCTTTTTACTGTTTGGCGGCATGGCGCCAATTGCCGCCCAGCTTGCCGACCGGTTCTCGCGCTCATTATTGATGGTGATCTTTCATTTCGGCATTGGCCTTGGCGCCATTTTGGCCGGGCTGTCACAAAATATCTATCACCTTGCCGCTGCCATTGGCGTGATTGGTATTTTTGCTGCGATCTATCACCCTGTTGGCATTGCAATGCTTGTCAAAAGCAATAAAAAGATTGGTTACCGGCTTGGGGTGAATGGCGTGTTTGGCAATATGGGGGTTGCCGCCGCGCCATTAATTACCGGATTATTGCTGACCGTTGGCGATTGGCGGATATGTTTTATCCTGCCCGGATTATTTTGCTTCGCCTATGGCGTGGCGTTTGCTAAATCACTGAAGATTGATAAAGATGGACCAGCAAAGCCGCGAATCAGCGCGGCTGATTCCTTTGCGCCAAACTGGAAACGCGCCTTGGCGGCACTGGCATTATCAACAGCAAGTGGCGGCTTTATCTTTGGCGCAATGACCTTTGTCGTGCCGCGATATTTTGAAATTTCAATGACCAATATTTCAACATCGGTTGCCATTACCGGCCTTTTGGCATCAATCGTTTATGCGATTGCGTCATTTTCACAAATTGCCGTTGGCTGGTTGATTGACCGCTATTCGGCGAAAAACGTTTTATTTGTCATGGCTGTTGGGCAGGTTTTATTCATCTATCTTGCAGCGCAATTTAATGATCTGGCGCTGTTTGTGGCGATGCTTTTGGCAATGAGTTTTGTTTTCGGCCAAATTCCGATCACGGATGCAATCTTGTCACGCTATGTCCCCGATGCATGGCGCGGGCGTGTTTTCAGTGTGAAATTTTTGCTGAATCTTTCAATTGGTGCCAGCGTTTTGCCAGTTTGCGGATTGATCCTGCAAGCTGGATTTACCATGACAACCCTGTTCATCTTGATGAGCGTTGTTGCCATTTTGATTGTTCTGGCAGCGATTATTCTGCCGCAACAGCAAAGTGATCAACGGCTTGATCACGCCGCTGCCGAATAGGAAAATGGCTTTAATGATCGGCGAACACCAGCTTTGCTTCACGGCGAAGCACCTTACCAACCGGACTTCGCGGCAGTGCATCGGTGATGTAAATCCGCTTTGGTGCCTTGACCGAATCAAGCCGTGATTTAACAAAAGCAATCAAGCCCGCCTCGTCAATACTGGCCTGTTTTGACAGCTCTACCGCAGCATGAACCGCCTCGCCCCATTTATCATCAGCAAGGCCAAATACAACACATTCAACAACATCAGGATGCTGGCCTAAAACCGCCTCCACATCATTTGGGTAAACATTGAATCCGCCAGTAACGACAACATCGCGAATCCGGTCTTTGATAAAGACAAAACCGCGATCATCAATATAGCCAATGTCACCTGTATGAAGCCAACCATCAATGATCGTCTCGCTGGTTTTTTCAGGCATTTTATAATAGCCCTTCATCACCAGATCACCAGCAAGCACCAATTCGCCTTCTTCACCCGCTGGCAAAAGCGTGCCATTTGCATCCATGATGCCAATATCGGTCATACAGGTGGCGCGGCCGGTTGACGCGTGATTTGCAGGATCCTGCCAATCCTTGGAACGCATGCAAATGGCAATTTGCGGCACTTCGGTTTGTCCAAAACAGGTTTCCATCGCATGATTGAAAATCGGCATGGCACGCGCAACAACATCAGGCCGGATGGTTGCCCCGCCAATGATGAAATGACGAAGTGATGACAAGTCGATATCATTGATCCGGTCATCTTCGAGCATCATATAACAAAGCGTTGGCGGCACAAAAATTGTTGTCGCTCGCATTGCTTCAATCGCATCTAAAATCGCCGCAGGGCTTGGTTGACTCATAAATAACTGCGTGCCGCCAACCGCGAAGATCGGTAAAATCATCGTATTGGCACCATGTGTCATTGGCGCTGCCAGTAGATGACGATCCTTGGCGTCAAACCCAAATGCAGAAATCATCGACGCAATACAGCTATTAAAAACCCGATAGCTTTGCATCACGCCTTTTGGCACGCCAGACGACCCGCCGGTGAATTTTATCGCTTGAAGATCGTCGCTATCGGCCAGATGACGCTTTGGCATTTTACCCCCATTAGCTGCCAGTAACGCCACCATATGACTATTGGCGCGGGCTGCCGTCTCACCATTTTTTCCGGCCAGAAGATGACCGGCCACGGCACCAAATTTTTCACCGCAATCAGCATCGAAAATCACAATACTTGGTGCGGTTAAATCAATAATTCGATCCAGCTCTTCACGGCCATTGCGCGGATTTAGCGGAACCCATATTTTTCCAGCAGCATAGGTTGCAAGCCAGCCAAGAAGATGCTCGAAACTATTATAGGCGCAAATGCCAACACAGCTTTGCGGTGCGGGATCAATGGTCTGAAGTGCATTTGCCAGCGCATTGACCGAATAGGCAAGATCACCATAGGTGATTTTGCGCTGATCCGCCCCATCATTGATTTCAACGGCAATCCGATCTGGCCATCGTGCCGCCGATCGGAAAAAATTATCAATCGGCATCATGACATGAGACATTGTTAGGCCCTTTTAAAAAATACAAAATGACAAACGCCGAATTTCGACTTGCGGGCATGACTGAACCGGCAAAAGCCAAGCCCGTAAATCCAAATCAGCAAGTCCAATCACACGATTAAAATATAGCCGCCTAGCCCCCCAAGCGCGATTAAAAATAATCGCCTAAACAAATCTTGTGACAAACGCTGGCGAAGCCCAAGACCAATCTGCATGCCAATAAGCGCTGGCAATAACGCCGCCGCCGATAGGATGCCAAGCGATAAAGGCATCAAATCATGCCGGTATAGCGCCAATCCCAATGAAGCTGTCGAGGCGGCAAATAACATGCCCATCGCCTGCACAAGCGCATCACGCGGCAGGCCAATTGATTGCAAAAACATCACCCCAGGCACAAATAATGTTCCGGTCAATCCAGTCAATAGCCCGTTTGCCGCCCCACAAACCGGCCCCAGAATTATCTCAAGGTGCGGTGATAATTGCGGCGGTTTTGTAATTAGGCCAGATATAGCATAAATCAGCAAAAGCGCCCCAAGACAGCGGTGCAAAAATTGTGTCTCGACAAGGGTTGAAAGCTGGGCACCGAGATGAACCATCACCACCGCCATCAGCAAAAACAGCCAAAGCCGCCGCCAAAGCGCGCCAATCTGACCGCCAGCCAATGCCTGCCAAACATTGGTTGCCAAAGATGGCATCACCAACAGCGCCATCGCGGTCGGCAAATCGACAATAATTGACAAAAGACCAAGACTAACCGTTGGCAAACCAAGCCCGACCATGCCTTTGACAAAACCGGCAAGGCAGAAAACCACGCCAACCATGATCAGCAAATGTGGATCAGTCATAATCATAATCCTGCTTTGCCGATTTTGGGGCGGTTTTGGCCGATCTTGCTGAAGATAACCGCTGACGATAAACGGGGCATGGTATCATTACCAAAGACTGGCAAGAAACAATCATAACAGCAAGGTTTCAATAGGGTAAAACAGGCGTTATCAATGCCTATTCGCCGCGGATCCTGATAATTGTTCGCCGGTTTTTAGCCCATGCTTCGGGCGATGTGCCACGCATGGCTGGCCGTTCCTTGCCAAAAGATTTGGTGGTGATCCGCCGCCGGTCGACACCCATACGGGCAAGCTGTTTGCGAACCGCTTCAGCGCGTTTGTGCCCAAGCGCGATATTATAATCGCGTGTTCCGCGCTCATCACAATGCCCCTCAACCAAAATTTGAACCGCCGGGTTGGATTTTAGATAATCGGCAACAAACAAAAGGCCTGACAGGGTTTGTTGACTCAGAACCGCGCTGTCATAATCAAAATAGCTAAGATAGCCATCAATTTTGACGTCAATTTTGGCCTGTTTGGTGGCGGCTTTCGTTGGTGCCTGCTCGGCTATCTGGTCTGATGTTTGGACTGATGTTTGGGCTGGGGCCACGTTTTCAGCTTTAGCAGGTGCTACGTCAGCTGGTGCAGCAGATGGTGTTACCGCAACCGGACAGGCGCGATCAGCCGGACAAGCAGGGCCATCTTCGAAAATCACGACGTTACAGCCGCTGAGCCATAGCCCGATAAAGGCGGCGCGCAATGTCCGGCAGATCATCATGATGGTTTACGCCTGTTTTCATTACCTTTGGTCTTCTTGCTAAAGTGATAACGACCCTGTTCGGATTTATGTAAGCCTTTGCCGCGGCTTTTTTGAAATTGCGCCATTATCAGCTTGTCGGTTTGCGGCAAGGCCGATAGCCTAAAAAAGTGCGTATTTCACATGCGCAGCCGCAAGGCTATTCATCAGCCAGATATCCCATTTGGTACAAATCACCGGAGCCAAAACCATGAATTTATTTCCCAAACTTCAACAACGCGGTGCAGAGCAAAATCCGATCCGGATTGGCATGATTGGCGCTGGTAAATTTGGCAGCATGTTTTTGGCGCAGGCAAACCGGCTTCCGGGGATTCATATTGTTGGCATTGCCGATCTCAACCCGTCAAATGCCCGCTCGAATCTTGCCTATATTGGCTGGCCAGCCGAAAAATACAATGCCGCATCGCTTGATGACGCGGTAAAAACCGGTACCAGTTTTGTCGGTGACGATTGGCAGGCCCTTGTCAGCCATCCGGCAATTGACATGATTATTGAATGTACAGGCGATCCGGTTGCCGCTGTCCATCATGTTATAACCGCTTTTCAAAATGGCAAAAATGTTATCAATGCAACGGTTGAAGCCGATGCTTTTTGCGGCGCAGGTCTCAATCAGACGGCGATTGAAGCGGGGGTTGTCTATTCGATGGCCTATGGCGACCAGCCGGCGCTGACCTGTGAACTTGTCGATTGGGCGCGGACATGTGGCTTTAAGGTGGTGGCGGCTGGACGCGGGCATAAATGGCTTGCCGAATATCGGTTTTCAACGCCTGAAACAATCTGGAATTATTGGGGGCTAACCGCCGAGCAAGCCGAGCGTGGCCGTTTAAATCCAAAAATGTTCAACTCATTTCTTGATGGATCAAAACCGGCGATTGAATCGGCAGCCATTGCGAATGCCACCGGCCTTGGTGTTCCGCAAAACGGGCTGGCTTTCCCACCAGGCGGTGTTGATGATATTGCAAATCTGATGCGACCAAAATCGGTTGGCGGGGTTTTAGAATCCGAAGGTCTTGTCGAGGTGATCTCATGCCTGACAGAAGATGGTGCCGAAATTCCGCATGATATCCGCAAAGGCGTTTGGGTCGCCATCGAAGCCGATAATGATTATGTGCGTAATTGCTTTGAAGAATATAAGGTCATCACCGACACAACCGGCCGCTATATGAGCCTCTATAAAAAATGGCATTTAATCGGCCTGGAGCTTGGCATGTCGGTTGCCTCGGTCGGGCTTCGCGGCGAGCCAACTGGTGCGGCTACCTGTTTCAATGCTGATGTGCCAGCCATTGCCAAGACCGATCTTGGCACTGGCAGCATGCTTGATGGTGAAGGTGGCTTTACCATCTATGGCGGGGTGCGGCCTGCGGCTATGTCAGTCGCCAATCGCTATTTACCTTTGGGGCTTGCCAATCATGTCAAGCTGGTGCGGCCAGTCAAAAAGGATCAGCCCATTACGCTTGATGATGTTGAAATTGAAAAAACATCAACAGCCTATAAGCTGCGTGAAAAAACCATTGCCATGCTGGCGCTTTGATCAGCATGTGACCAGATAACATTGCCCCGAAATAGCAACAGCGTTAGAACAGATAATGAATAGAGGGACAGGCTTCCCCCAGTCAAACTGCGTCCGGCCTAGATACAGACTTGTCCTCTCTTTTTAGGCCTCTTAAATTTAAAGGAATTCCCAATGTCAGTTACTTTGGATCAAGCCCGTATCATCTCCGAAGCCGCCCTTGCTAAAGCGCGTGAACTCGGTCTGAAACCTATTAGTGTTGTCATTATGGATCCACGCACATCGCTTGTTGCCTGCTTTTCAGAAGAAGGTGTCAGCCAGATGCGGTGGCGCATTGCACAAGGCAAGGCAAATGCCGCAATCAAGCTTGGCTTGGGCACACGCGCATTGATGGCGCGTGCCGAACAGCAAGCCTATTTCATCCAAGCCATGAACGGGCTTGCCGATGGCGAATTTGTTCCTGTCCCTGGCGGTGTTTTGATTCGTGACGTCAATGGCAATTTGCTCGGCGCAATTGGCATTTCGGGGGATACATCAGATAATGACGAAGCAGCCGCCCTTGCGGGTATCGCTGCGGCTGGGCTGGTTGCCGAAACCGGCTAAGCGCGGCCTATCCCACCATAACCGCAATTGTGATTTGGCTCAGCCCTGAAAGGTTGAGCCAAATTCATCACGAAGGATATTTTTCTGCACCTTGCCCATCGCATTGCGTGGCAGTGAGTCAACAAGAATCAATTTGCGGGGCTGTTTGAATCGGGCAAGTGTTTTGCCAAGATCGACTTCAATCGCGTCTAGATCGACCGGTTGGTTGCCATCAGCAACCAGAATGCCGATCACGCTTTCGCCAAAATCAGGGTGCGGCGCGCCAATAACAGCGCTTTCCAAAACACCCGGCTGCTCATCGAGAACCAGTTCGATTTCCTTTGGATAGATATTATAACCACCCGAAATGATCAGATCCTTGTTACGGCCGACAATCTGTAAATAGCCATGCTCGTCAATTCGGCCAAGATCGCCTGTGATGAAAAACCCATCTTCACGCAGTTCCTCACGGGTTTTTTCAGGCATGTTCCAATAGCCAACAAAAACATTTGGGCCCCGCACTTCGATCTGGCCAATATCTCCATCGGCAAGCGTTTCGCCATTATCCGGATTGGTGATTTTCATATCCACACCTGGAAGCGCCATGCCAACCGTACCGGCACGACGTTCGCCATCATAGGGGTTGGATGTGTTCATATTGGTTTCGGTCATGCCATAGCGCTCAAGAATGCGGTGCCCTGTCCGGCTTTCAAATTGGATATGGGTTTCAGCCAGCAAAGGCGCGCTTCCTGAAATGAAAAGTCGCATATGGCGGGTTAGATCAGGCGTCAGCCGGGGATCATCAAGAAGCCGTGTATAGAAGGTTGGGACACCCATCATTGAGCTTGCCTTTGGCAGCGCATCAATCACCATATCAGCCGAAAATTTCGGCAAGAAGATCATGCTTGCCTTGGCCAGAAGGATAATATTCGTCGCAACAAACAAACCATGTGTATGGAAAATCGGCAGCGCATGAAGAAGCACATCATCCGCATCAAACCGCCATTCACCAATCAAGGTTTCGGCGTTTGACAAAAGGTTGTTTTGCGTCAGCATCGCGCCTTTTGACCGGCCGGTGGTCCCTGATGTGTATAGAAAAGCTGCCAGATCATCAGCGCCGCGAGGCACAGTGACAAATATGTCGCTTGCGGTTGCCGCACGATCGGCAAAACTGCCGCTGCCATCAGCATTCAGCCGTTCAAGGACTGCGCCATGCTCGCTTGCCACCGCCGCAAGGTCAAAATACTGATCAGCAACGACAAGCTTGGCACCTGAATCGCCAACAAAATAGGAAACTTCGGCTGGCGTATAGGCCGTATTCAACGGCAGGAAAATTACCCCTGATTGAACACAGGCGGCGTAAAGTGCCAGCGCTTCGGCAGATTTTTCAATCTGCGCTGCCAGCCGGTCACCAACATCAAGCCCGATTGACTGGATGACATTCGCAAATCGTGCTGTTTGCCGCAAAAAACTGTTGTAGGATTGCTCTGACCCATCGGAAAAAATTAAAAATGGCTTTTGTTCACCTTGATGGCACCCAAACAAGCGGTCATACAGTAAATTCGACATGAAAATTTCCTACAATAAAGTAACGTCAGCAGCAAACCGCTATGTAGCGCGGTCAGTAATTTCGATTTCGGCAGCCAGCGTTTTTACCGATTTTTCGGCAATCACCGTTTGCTGATTGGCAAAAGCTTCATGATTTTCACTGATCCGGGACAGATCATAGCGATAATTTACCATGACGCCACAAGATTGCGCCATGCCGTTTTTCGACTTGTCAGCATTAGCATGAACCGCGCCAACAAGCGCCCCATTATTCAGATGGAACCGAGCCACCGGATCACGCGGCTTGCCGTTATGATGCTTGGCATTCAGCAGATAATGCGCGGCCAATTGCCTATGGGTTTCAGCCGTGGCATCGGCATCAAAATTGCCAGTTTCACGAAGCCACTTTGCCAGCCCTGGAATTGGCGATAGGGTGACAAAATTACGGATTTGTGGCAATTCACGTAGCAAATGCTGAACCACGGTTTTGATCAATGAATTGCCAAAGGAAATGCCAGCAAGACCCGCCTGACAATTCGAGATTGAATAAAAGGCCGCCGTATCAGCCTTTTCAGCCGCCATCACATCGCGGTTTTCAAGAAGAACGCTTTGAATCGAATTTGGTATTCCTTTGGTCAACGCCACCTCGACAAAGATCAGCGGTTCATCAGGCATTGCCGGATGGAAAAACGCAAAACAGCGGCGATCTTCAGGCTGCAACCGGCGACGCAAATCATCCCAATTTTCAATCTCGTGAACCGATTCATAGGTGATGATCTTTTCCAGAATATGCGCCGGACTTGACCAATTGATCGGCCGCAAAACAAGGAACCCGCGGTTAAACCATGATACAAACAAATGTTTGAAATCGACATTCAATTTGCCAAGATTGGGGTTTTCGGGAAGAAACCGAATCAAATCTTCGCGCATTACCACCAATTTGGCTGTGGCGTCATGGGTTTGGTTCAACCGGCGAATTAATTGCAATCGGGCAGGCTCAACCGCAGCCGTCATCGCTTCATAGTTTTTGGCAGATGGCGCGTCCTGATAGGCCTTGATTGCCGCAATCGCAACCTCGGCAGGAACATCCATGTCATTTGCCAGAAGCGAGAACCACGCCAGCTTGCCGGCATCATCAAGATCGGCATAGCGGTCAAGAATCAATTGCGCAAGCGACATGCCCGACACATCGCCGCGGCTTGATAATAATGCCTGACATAAGGCGTCAATTGGCTTGTTATCATCTTCAACGCGGTTCGCAAGGCCAAGCTTGCGATCAAACAAGCTAGACAGGATATCAGCAAAAAAGCTCACTAGTTTTATCCTTCAATTTTCAATGGCAAAAAAGCCGGTTAAGTGCTGACGAAATGCCGAGCCTTTAGCGGATCACAGCTCGTGGACTGCCAGCTACAATATAAGCCGCCAGCTTCACCATCACAAGGCAAAGACGGCATGGTCATATGGGGGAAATCGCTAAAGAATAGGTGACAGATTAAAGTTGCCACCGCGACAACTACAGACCCCTGTTGCCTGATCATTCTCAAAAGAAAGTGACGTCATAAAGGCGCGATCAAACTGACGCTTGACGCAGGCAGCATGCGCTTTTTGTTGAACCGAAACGAGCGGTGCCAGCACCGCTGCACAATCAGTTTTCCTGTGATAGGATTAAGCTGGCAAAGCAGGTTTCATATTGGATGAAATGGGCGGTTTTGGACTGATTGGCGTGCACGCCCCTATCAGGCTAAAAAGAACCAGTCCA
>Ga0209601_1000723_pt1 | contig 25377 bp, 20 predicted proteins | sample COGITO_mtgs_1104_4_FD_184796 | JGI IMG/M metagenome (GOLD analysis project Ga0209601, IMG submission 184796) | Pelagic marine microbial communities from North Sea - COGITO_mtgs_110426 (SPAdes) (version 2) | ecosystem: Environmental > Aquatic > Marine > Epipelagic ...
TTGAGTGTAAAGATATCCGTATTCTCCGGATGATTCACTTCGTAGTAGGCGGTGATGGGTGCACTCGAAACAATTCGCAATCCTCTCGCCAGGACTTGGTTGCTGGGTTTGTTTTCGATGATCCCAAGCCATGCAGTTAAGTCCAATGTGGCAGTGCCAGTGGCGGGGACAGAGATGTTTTGAACGGGAAAACCGGCATTCGCAGGTTGATCGACGGTTACCTCAGCGGCTTCATCCAAAGTAGAAAACCGCAATAGAATAGGGGCATCGCCGTGGTTCGCCCAAATCTCTGGAGCGACGAACCAAAATTCAGTATCCAATTGGGCCGCAGCTTCGGTAGGTAAGATTAAGGTGCACACGGCGAGAAACGGCCAGCAAAATGACTTAAGCATGCAGTTGGTAATCCGCTGCAATTGATTCCGATAGGAATTAAGAGCAGTCTTTGAATTGCTGAATGAAGCGATGGGATTCAATGATGTGGGGAATACTGATGCTTCCAAGAAACGCGAAAAACCAACCGACCGTTGCATGGAATGAATGGGTGTCATTGTACCCGAACAAATATACACCTCCAATGATGATTGCCCAAGCACCGAAGTGGAATGGTACGGCGCTGACCCATAGCTGTAAACTGCTCATTTTGAGGCCATTCTTGAGGTGTGACCAACCTGCCATGCTGTGTTGCCCAACAAAGAAAATCATGAAGGCCATCAGCACCGGAATGAACGGGGCAGTCGCTAACATCAAAAGACTCCAAATCCATAGGGTTTTTCGCAGATAAATGGCAAAAGCGAGGCCCAAGAGCCAGCCTACAACGGTGGCGATTTCAATCCAACTGGAAGCGCCTTCTACTTCACTCAAAACAACTTCAGAGACGCCAATCGGCAGCAAGATGGACTGCACCTCATCCAGGTGCCAACCCAAGATCATGCCCAGCACAAAAAGCCCCCATATCATTCCACCTCTTTCCACTTTCCAAAGTTCAAAATCGGCTTGTCCGAAATGCCAAGCGCTGAGCAGAAGAAAGCCGATGAGTGTGAGGGTGGGCATGAAAAGCCACCCTATCAGCACCAATCCAATCGCTGCAAGGTATTTCCCAATGTAAACCCATGAGGTGGTGGTGTTATTCCGAAAGCTGTGAGTCACAACGTCCAGCGCGCCGTGAGGAATGCCGACCAGAACGAGCCCGACGATTGCGATTCCACCGCTGACCCACCAAGCCAAACTTGGCGCAAAATAAAATGCACCGGATGTGGCTAAGGCGAAAAGAAAAAGTGTGGCCGCATAGCGGTTGGCGGTGGATTCCGTCATCGCACCAACGTCAAATTGCCCGTGAGCTCGATGGCACCTTCTTCGGTGTAGGTCACCGATCCGGTTTCCGTAACAATGGTAAGGTCACCTTCTGCCCGGTTGATCCGAAGGACGAAGTAATAAGTGCCATCTACGGCTTCATCTGGGGTTGGTTGCCAGCCGGCTGAATTGCCAAAATCAGAGGATTGAAACACAACTTGGCCCCAGCGATTGTAAATGGTGCAAGAGCTGTTCGGGAAGTACGACAAATCGGGCAGCTCGAACCGCTCATTCAAGCCATCCTGGTTCGGGGAGAAGACGTTCGGAATAACCAAATCGCAAAGCACTGTTTCTACCTCAAAAGTCCCGTTAGCTTCCAAGTTGCAGGGTGCTCCGGTTGTCATGTAAACGGCATAGGTGCCATCGGTTGTGGCGGTGATTGCCGGTCCTTCTCCATAGGAAGTAGCGTTGCCTTCTTGGTCAAAGAAATCCCAGGAAACATTGTAAGCCCCATCGTATTGGGGCAAGTTGAGCAATGGATCCATATCGGGACACCGCTCCACGAGCAAGGCCTCAAACGAATCAATGATGTCTTCCGGCAATGGAATCACAGTTAATTCACCTGTGACCACGGCAGAAGGACAATTTTCGAAGGACGTATATGCTTCATAACTGCCATTTGCCTGCAATGGCGCTTCTTCCATGATCAACGAGTTTCCTGAAAAGCTCCCCCAATAGGGGTGGAACCATTCCAGCGTCCCTTCGCCGTCGGGTGCTCCCCAGATTTCCCATGGCGTGCCTTCGCAGATCTCGTCAAAGCCATTGATTGTGGGTGGAAGTGGTGTGGGGATGATTTCCAGCCAGAAGGAGTCTGGGACCATTGGACACCCGCCGATACTGCCGTTGATGGTGTACCAACCCGATTCATCGGGATTGGCATTGAACACGCTGAATTCAGCTTCATTGGAACTGAATCCGTTGGCGGCACTCCAATTCCATTCTACGAATGCGGGTCCTACTGCTAGGGCTTCAGTGGTTTCTCCCTCGCAGATTTGAATGAATTCGACCGGTTGGTCGTTTCCATCCACAATTTCGAGCAATCCCGGCGGAACAATACTGAAGGGAAAGTCGAGTGGTTCTGACAAACAGCCGTTGAGTGAGGCCACGACGGAGTAGTTTTGTTCATCGGCCCAATCGGTTTCCAAAATGATCCACGGATTGCCTTCTCCTAAGAAGTTGCCATTCCCATTATACCAGGTGAACGTGGCGTCCGTTGCATTTGAAGAGGCCGTGAAGTTGGCTTCGTTTTCAAGGCACGCATCCGGCGCTATAACCTCCATCACAACAGGGTTTTCCAATACTTCAATCCAGATGGAATCAGGGATGAGAGGACAATTATTTTCTTCCCCGCTTAACGTGTACCAACCTGAATCTTCCGGCAGGAGATTGGTCAGTTGCACACCGGACAGATTGCCGAGCGATGTATTTCCCGGTCCAGTCCATGCATAACTGGCTCCAGCACTGAAAGCGGTTTCTAGCGTTAAGCTGCTGCCGGCGCAAATGGATGATGGAATCGAATTGATTTCCGCTGTTGCCTGGGCGATGATTTCCACATTGAAAAAGTCAGGTTCGGAATGGCATCCATGATCGGTGAGGGTTAGGCTGTAAAGCCCAGAATCAGAAGCCTGGGTGGTTTCGATCTGCAAGTTGAAGTTCCCGTTCAAGTCTCCATTGGGTCCGCTCCAATCGTAGAATACGGGTCCTGCGCTGTCCGTTGACAGCCAGAGTGGCTCTCCTTCGCAAAGCACTGGAATGCCCGAGATTTCAGGGGCATCGGGAACGGCATAGACCAGCAGGTACATCGAATCACTTTCAATCGGACAGGCACCGACATAGCCTGAAACAAAGTATTCTCCCGCATCGTCAAATGACGCGTTGCCGAGGTCGATGCTATTGCCTTGACCTACAAACCCATTCGGCCCTGTCCAATCATAGGTGGCATCATTCAGAATATTGGAATTCAATGTGACAGGATCTCCGTCACAAATGGTGTTGTCCTCCAATTGAATCGCATAAGCCTGTTGGCCATAATTGCTGAAATAACCGTACCGTGTGCCTGAATTAGCTCCTCCATTGATGATTCCGAGGTGAAATTCCGAGCTTGAATTTGACAGGCGTGAGGCTTGAAGTTGAGGCACAAAAGAAGTGGCTGTGATGTTGGCGTATTTCCATTCCCCACCTGTTCCCGGCACATTGTAAAAATCCGATGCCTCAACGAGGTTGGCATTGCCGTTGAACTCAAAGTCATCTTCCCCTCCGGCAGGCACTAAAATTTTCAATCCCATGAATTCGTTGGTGGACCTGACGAATGCCACTTCTTGAGATCCCGTGCAAATGATGGATGGGAGTAATGCTCCACCAATTTCGCATCCAAACCCCGTCATGTGCAATGCGTAGACCGGTGCGCTGGCCTCGTAGTAAGCGGCATTGGCACTCAGCGTGTGGGTATAAATGGAGGCCAGGGTAGTCAGTGTGCTCACGACGGTTCCATTTACCGAAATGGTCGTGTTGGGAACGGTGGGAATGAAAAAGACTTTGTCGGGTCCATTCAAGTTGCCTTTTATCGCAATGTATTCAGTGCCCACTATGGATACCGGGACGATTTGATCTCCCATGATATCGGCACATCCACCGTAGGGAGTTCCAGCCACAGAATCATCACTCATCGTAATCGCAATGGGTTTGTTGGAAGAAACGACGCTTCCAAAAGGATGTTGGCTGGCGAGAGTGGAAGAGGCTCGCCCGCTCCAAGTCTGTCCTTCATCCAAAACAATGCTAAACGTAATATTCGGTGCGTGGCCTTGGATTGGTTTTTTCGGGGTGATTTGGATGATGGTATTGTCTTCTGTGGCCACGATGTCGAAAGAGGAGGTGGACTGGGTGTAGCTGTTGTTCAAATAGTTTTGAAACGGCACAAAAAATTCCAATCCCAAGGCATTTCCACCCTTGAGTGCAAAAATGTCGGGGTTTAGATTGTTGGACGGATTCACCTCATAATACGCTTGGACAGGAGAAGTCGATGTGATGTGAAGACCAAAATTAAGCACCGTATTGGCCGGTTTGTTTTCGATGATCGATAGCCATGGAGCGAGGTTTAACGAGGAAACACTGTTGGCGCTAATGTTGAGTGTTTGGGTTGGGAACCCGGGGTTTGCTGGCTGTTCTACGGTTACAACCGCATCCTGGTCAAATGTTGCAAAACGAAGCAGCGTTGGGCTATCGCCATGGTTCGCCCAAACTTCTGGCGCTACGAACCAAAATTCGGTATCGACTTGCGCCGAGGCCGAAACGAAGCTGAGCGACACGCAGGTGAGAACAGCTAAGGCGCTGAAAACGAAGCGGATGAAGTGGTTCATTTTTAAATGAGTCTTTTGGCCTTGTCCACGATCTCGTCCACCACGCTGGGGTCCAGCAGGGTGGAGGTGTCCCCGAATTGGTCGAAATCGCCTGATGCAATTTTACGAAGAATGCGTCGCATGATTTTACCGGAACGCGTCTTGGGCAAGCCCGCCACAAATTGAATGCGATCCGGGCGAGCAATTTTGCCAATCCCTAAGATCACTTGTCCTTCTGCTGCTTTTGCCATTTCAATGGATTCAGATTCCGAAGGAAATTGCTCGCAAATTACATAGGCATGAATGCCTTGGCCCTTGATTTCATGCTCATAACCGACCACAGCAGATTCGATTACTCCCGGAGTCTGATTGAGAGCGGATTCGATTTCGGCGGTTCCAAACCGATGTCCCGAAACGTTGATCACGTCGTCGACTCGTCCAATGACTCGGTACATGCCATTTTCGTCTCGTTTGGCGCCATCGCCAGTGAAGTAGCGTCCCGGGAAGGGGCGGAAATACGTGTTTAAACAGCGTTCGTGGTCCCCATACGTTGTTCGGATCATGCTGGGCCAAGGCGCAGCGATGCAGAGCAGGCCTTCTTTCCCATTGTCTTTGATGGTGTTTCCTTCGGGGTCCACCAAGACCGGATGGATGCCCGGCAGAGGATACCCAGCATGAGCTGGTTTTTGAGGACTCAAGTTTCCCAATCCGCTGATCATGATACCACCCGTTTCGGTTTGCCACCACGTATCCACAATGGGACATTTTGAATGGCCCACCTTTTCATGGTACCAATGCCAGGCTTCCTCGTTGATCGGCTCGCCAACAGAACCGAGCACGCGCAACGAGCTCAGGTCGTAGCGTTCCACGTGTTCATCTCCGCATGCCATCAAGGCACGAATCGCCGTGGGGGCCGTATAGAACTGGGTGACCTTGTATTTTTCACAAATCGCCCAATACCGGCCGGGATCAGGGAAGGTGGGTATGCCTTCAAACATGATGGTTGTACCCCCTTGCAACAGAGGCCCATAGACAATGTAGGTGTGCCCTGTGATCCAGCCAATGTCAGCGGAACACCAGTACACATCACCCGGTTGGCATTGAAATACATTCGCGAAAGAATAGCCGGCGTAGACGGTGTAGCCTCCGTGGGTGTGGACCACACCCTTCGGCTTTCCGGTGGAGCCTGAAGTGTAAAGGATGAAAAGCATGTCCTCGGCGTCCATGATTTCAGCCGAGCACGGGGCAAGTGGTTCGGTACTGAGCATGGCGTCTTTCCACCAAACATCCCGGGATGTATCCATGAAGCATGGATCGGAAGTGACTGATTTTACAATCACATTCTGAACGGATTGATTTTCTTTCAGCGCCTCGTCTACGGTCGCTTTCAAAGGAATGGTTTTTGCCCCTCGTCTGCCCGCATTGGCCGTAATGACCATCGAGGCTTGAGCGTCTTCGATCCGATCCGATAAGGCCTGTGCGCTGAACCCTGCGAACACCACCGAATGTACGGCGCCGATGCGGGCGCAAGCCAATACAGCAATGGCCAACTCAGGAACCATGGGCATGTAGAGCACTACGCGTTCTCCTTTTTTCACTCCCATGGCCCGCATGGCATTGCCAAATTGGGAGACGGTTCGGTGCAATTCAGAATAGGTAAAGGATTGTCCTTCTGAATTTGGATCGTTCGGCTCCCAGTGCAGCGCAATTTGATCACCACGCTCTCTCAGATTTCGATCCAATGCGTTTTCGGTGATATTGATTTGCCCATCCCCGAACCAACGAGTGGAGGCATCCTCCATTTTGCCCGAATGAACTTCCTTAAAAGGCCGCTGCCAATCGAAGTGATTGGCAATTTCAGCCCAGAATTGCTCGGGGTTATGCTTGCTTTTTTTCTGTGCTGAGCGGTAAGCTTCGAAAGATTCGATTTGCAATGGCATGGAATGAGACTTTGAACCGTAAGATATTCAATTGTTGTGTAACGAAATCACCGTGAATTGCGTAAGCGCAAGCAAAGCATCAATCATGGCCTATTTTTGGAACCCTTTTACCGGAGCAGAAGTGGAAACTCAATCCTTTATTTTGCGGCTTCCCGATTCCGGATCTTTCGTTCGTGTCGAAGGACCAATCGTGGAACTGCTGAGTCAATTGCCCTTTGCCGACATCGATTCGGCCGTGCGCGAATGGCGCGAGCGCACAGGCCATTCAGACTCGGTTGTTCAAGATGCAAGCCACGTGTGGCATAAGTTGTGCGATTGGGGTGCGATTCTGGATGAAGAAATCAAAGGACAAACCTTGGATTTCAATTCGAATGAACCGCTCACCATCAGCGGAGGAGTGCTTCGCTCTCGAATTGCGCGTTTTGTCGATTCTCAAGAATTTTATGGAGACGAAGAAGTCTTCCACTTGGGCGCTTAATTTTGCCCATGCGGCATTTTTTCCTTTTTAAAATCGCATCCTGCGGATGCCTAATTGGATTGTTCTTGGCCTTGACTTCCTGCGAAGGAAACACTCGGTTCGAAGTACGCATACTCAATCTGACCACGGGAGGCATTCGCGCTGAGCACCGTGCCCTTCAGCTGTCTGAATTGGATACCGTTTTCTCATTGGATTCTTTGCAGCCAGGTGAAACCTTATTGATTCACTCTTCTGACTGGTTGGGTGGCCGCTCAAATCCCGCACAGCCCTCGGAAGTATTGGACTCTATCGCGATTTTCAATGCGCAAGGGAATCAAAGTCAACATCCTTGGCGAGCGATTGAAGCTTGGGTGGTAGAGAGCCACCACGATCGAAAAATCCCATCCCAATGGCGACACACGTATTTGCTGAGGGTCACAGAGGATGATTTTTAGCAGATCAGCGCCATTTCAGGTGCTTGATGGATCGGCCTTCTTCTTGCAATTCTTTGATTGAATCCACCCCAATTCGGATGTGCTCATCCACGAAGTTGGCGGTGACTTTTGCATCGCTACTGTCTGTTTTGACCCCTGATGGTGTCATGGGTTCATCGCTCACCAACAACAATGCGCCAACGGAAAGACGGTTCGCAAAACCAACGGAGAAGAGGGTTGCTGTTTCCATATCAATGGCCTGAGCACGCGTATCGCGCAAATAGGCTTTGAAAGTATCATCATGCTCCCAGACCCTGCGGTTTGTCGTGTACACCGAACCGGTATAATAATCCCGGTTGTAATCGCGCACGGTGGAGGAAATCGCACGCTGCAGCGCGAAGCTGGGCAATGCAGGTACCTCGGGAGGGAAATAATCATTGGAAGTCCCTTCCCCACGAATTCCGGCAAGTGGCAGGATGAGGTCGCCGATTTTGTTTTTCTCTTTCAATGCGCCGCATTTTCCTAAGAAAAGAACGGCCTTTGGATGGATGGCTGAGAGCAAATCCATGACAGTGGCCGCATTGGCACTTCCCATTCCAAAGTTGATCATGGTGATGTCTCCTGCAGTGGCGCAAGGCATTGCCTTTCGTTCTCCAACAATTTCAATGGAGTGCCATTCTGCAAATTTCTCGAGGTAATTGGAGAAATTCGTTAAGAGCACGAAGGATCCGAATTGGTCCAGTTCCATTCCGGTGTAACGGGGAAGCCAATTCGATACAATTTCATCTTTGGTTTGCATGCATGCAATGTAATGCACCTGCGCTGAACAGAATTGCACTAAATTGAGCGATATGAAGCAATTGAAGCGTGAATTCATGGTCGACGTAACTGCTGTCAGCGAATTGTCAGCAGCGGATCAGACATTATTGGAAGCCGCCCATGAGGCAGCGAAGGTGGCTTACGCTCCCTATTCAAATTTCCGAGTCGGAGCAGCGGTCCGTTTGGCTTCAGGCAAGATCGTCAAAGGTTCGAACCAAGAAAACATGGCGTATCCCAGTGGCTTATGTGCAGAGCGCATTGCGTTTTTTGCCGCGGGAGCACAATTTCCAGAGGAACGCATTGAGGCGGCTGCGGTAGTTACCGATCGAGAAATGCCTGCGGTAGATTTCTCGCCTTGTGGCGGCTGCCGGCAGGTCATGTTAGAGTCTGAAAACCGTAACGGTCAGTCCATTCGGTTTTTAATGCAACCAGGGTCCGGAGAGGTTCTCATTTCTCCAAATGTGAGCCAGTTTTTGCCCTTGACTTTCCGATTGCCGTAATTCCCTCTTCTTTCGTTCAAAGGGCGCAACCTTCGCCGAAGCATTCCGTATGGGAAAGAGATGCACTTTTCTTTCATGCGAAGGACAACTCATACTCCATTGTTTCGGCGATTGACGCGATTCATTTCCCTTGCGCTCGTGAGCTGCACGGTTTTTGGCATGCATTCCGCCCAAGCGCAAATGAACCATGATGCATCTTGGGCGACGCGAAGCGGATGGGAGGCCAATCCAGCTCGCCTCTATCAGCAAACAGGTACTCCTATGATGTACTTGGACGCGGCATATTCGGGTTCCAAGACCATTGGCTTCCAGCAACTCATGTGGAAGGCTGATGCGAGCAAGGCGAGCGCTGTTGGGTCGGACTTGGATTGGCATGATTTTGCGGCAGAAATGGCTCTGATCCGGACGTTGAACCCTTGGATGAAGGCTTGGGCTAAGGCCGAATTGGATCACGTTTCAAATTTTGAAAGGCATTGGAGGAAACGAGGCCAGTGGGCGATGTTGGATTTTGTTGCCCCTGCAGGTGAGGTTGGAATTTCGTGGGAGTTGGACGAGAAGTCAGGTGAAATTCGCATTCAAAAGCGTACGCTCAGGTACTCGGACTTTTTAGGGTATAGCCGGAATGAGTTTGGTGTTGAGGCATCTTTTCGCCGAAACATTTTCAAACGGGTGCGCGGTGCGTTCAAATTGCCACTTGTAAATCCCAAAAGAATTGCACCGGCTGGGGCGCTGTGGGGATCGCTCAAATATGATCAACTCGGTTTTACAACCTGGTTTCAGAATGCTGGATCGGGCATTCTCGAGGTGAAGTCGCTTGAGCCGATTTCACTTGCGCAGTCCTCGCCAATTGATTTGAACTCCCCTCGGCTTTGGCTGATTTTAAATGGGAAAATGGGATACACTGCCCCAGTGGTTGAAGGGTGGCAATGGGGAATACACCTTGTCGGTGAATTCCTCCAGGATGAAGGAGAACGTCGATACGATCGCTTCACACGTGGCGGTCAGGCTTGGGTGAATATGGAACATTTCAAGTGGCATTGGCGTGCAGAGGGCAAATTGGATCGGCAGTCTTTTCGCAGCCTGATGGCGGATAACTTTCAATGGGAGAACAAGGGCGAATGGTGGCGATGGAACCTTCGTTCTCGGCTTGGCTATGCGATCAGTCCCGCAATGCAGGCCGTATTCACCTTCGAATTCAGTGGAATCGAAGCGGGTCCATCTGGCTCAGAATCAGACCTTTTGGGAGATTGGAGAGGTGGCAATATCACCGTGGGTATCCAATGGCGCCAATCGTCGCGTTCCAAATGGATGCCTGGAACTGAAGATTTCAACGGGTTATTCATGAAATGAAAAAAGTGGTTGCTCAAGTTGTAGTTTGAGCGTCATGTCGATTTTAATCAGTTTTGTTGGGATGTTCGTGTTGATTGGTTTGGCGGTACTCGCTTCCACAAATCGCCAATCGATTCGTCTGCGAACCGTGCTTGGGGCCTTCGCTATTCAGTTATTTTTTGGAGCTTTTGTTCTCTATTTCCCAGCGGGTAAATCCGTTTTGTTGGCCATTTCAACGGGTGTTCAGCGCGTCATTGATTATGGGAATGATGGCATCACGTTCATTTTCGGAGGGTTAAATTCCGACCGCATGTTCGAGCTCTTTGATGGCTCAGGTTTTGTTTTTGCGGTGCGCGTGCTCCCGGTTATTGTGTTTTTTTCTTCCCTGATAGCGGTGCTTTACCATCTGGGGATCATGCAATGGATCATCAATCTGATGGGAGGTGGTTTGCGAAGAATTCTCCAAACGTCTCGAGCTGAGAGTCTTTCCGCCACAGCCAATATTTTTGTGGGCCAAACCGAGGCTCCGCTTGTCGTGCGCCCATACATCCAGCGGATGACGCAATCCGAATTGTTTGCGGTGATGGTCGGTGGATTGGCTTCTGTCGCGGGCTCCGTCTTGGCGGGATACGCTTCCCTTGGCGTGCCACTCGAATACTTAATTGCAGCCTCGTTCATGGCGGCGCCGGGTGGATTGATGTTCGCCAAGTTGATCATGCCCGAGACCGAACAACCGAATGAGGATTTATCGGCTGCCGAACGCGATGAGCACAATGACGATAAACCCGTCAATGTGATTGATGCTGCGGCAAGTGGTGCTGCTTCTGGTTTGAAATTGGCAATGAATGTGGGGGCGATGTTGCTCGCATTTGTAGGTTTGATTGCGCTCGTCAATGGCTTGTTTGGTGGAGTGGGAGGGTGGTTTGGTTTTCCTGAACTGACGCTTGAAATGATTTTGGGGTACCTCTTTGCTCCCTTGGCTTTTATCATTGGAGTCCCATGGAGCGATGCTTTGGTGGCGGGCTCGTTCATAGGCCAAAAGTTGGTCGTGAATGAGTTTGTTGCGTATCTGAATTTTGCCCCATACTTGAGCGAAGCAGCGCCGGTCATCATCTCCGAAAAGACCAAGGCGATTGTTTCGTTTGCACTGTGTGGATTTGCCAATTTGTCGTCCATTGCAATTTTGCTGGGTGGACTGGGCTCCTTGGCTCCCAGCCGACGCTCAGACATCGCGCGTTTTGGATTGAAAGCAGTGCTTGCAGCGACCCTTTCCAATCTGATGTCAGCGACCATAGCAGGCTTATTTCTTTCGCTTTGAGTTCAATCTTTGCTTTCAACGAATTCTGTCCCCCGTATGCTCATTCCTGAAATCATACAGAAAAAGCGCGATGGTCATGCGTTATCCGCCCGAGACATTCGCCAGTTTATTCAAGGGGTTACCTCACATGAAGTGACGGATGCGCAGATCGCGGCATTTTCAATGGCCGCATTTTTCCAAGATTTCAACACCCAGGAACGCACAAATTTGACACTGTCCATGCGGGATTCAGGTCAAGTGCTGGATTGGAGCAAGGAGGCGCTGAATGGTCCAATATTGGACAAGCATTCGACGGGAGGTGTGGGCGATACGGTTTCGTTCCTTTTGGCCCCTTTGCTCGCTGCATGCGGCGGATTTGTTCCAATGATCGCGGGCCGCGGCTTGGCGCACACCGGCGGTACAATTGATAAATTGGAGTCCATTCCGGGATACAATACGGGGCATGATATCGCACATTTTAAGCGGGTGGTGGCTGAAACTGGATTTGCGATTGTTGGTCAGACATCAGACTTAGCTCCGGCTGATCAGCGCATGTATGCGACGCGAGACGTAACGGCTACCGTGGAACAATATGGCCTGATTACAGCGAGCATTTTATCCAAGAAACTAGCTGCGGGCCTGCAGAGCTTGGTCATGGATATCAAGGTCGGAACCGGAGCGTTCATGTCCAATTCATCCGTCGCATGGGAGCTTGCCGAGTCTTTGTGTTCGGTCGGTACCGCTGCTGGAATGCCAACCACAGCGCTGCTAACCGATATGAATCAACCTTTGGCGAATACCGCCGGCAATGGCCTTGAGGTGTTGGAGGCCATTTCATTCTTAAAGGGGGAACGGGATTCGGAAAGATTGCGCGAAGTGACATGGGCCTTGGCCGTTCAAAATCTGTTGCTCGCGGGACTCAGTAGAAATGAGTCGGAAGCAAGGGCCGCGTTGGACGATGCCCATGGCTCCGGACGGGCAGCTGAAATTTTTGAGCGTTCGGTTCATGGAATGGGAGGTCCAGTGGATACGCTAAGCTCTTTCGAAAAGACATGCCCAGAGGCTCATATTGTCCGGCCGCTTTTTCCGCCCGCGGATTGGGCCGGTCAAACGGTCTTGCGCATGGACACCCGTCAATTGGGCTTGGCCGTTGTTGCGCTCGGTGGAGGCAGAACATTTGCGGGTCAGACCATTGATCATGCCGTGGGTTGCTCGGACTGGATTCGGCCGGGTGAGACCTGTATGAAGGATCGTCCGCTCGCTGTCATTCACGCCCGGGATGAAGCTGGATTTGCCGCCGCCGCTGGGCGAATTACGGAAGCAATCCAGGTCGGATTGGCGTCAGAATTCACGGCATCAGAGGGGGTTATCAAACAATTCAAAGTACCACGGTCACATGGTTAAAGTCAAGGTTTTTGATTCAACAGAAGCTCGGAATTCAAAGCGCGTGCCTTTGGAGGCTCCGAAGACAGATGCGCGCGCATTTTACGATGTAGTTGAATCCCGAAGAAGTATTCGGATTTATACGGACGAGCCTGTCCCTGAGTCAGTAATGCGCCGTGCGATGGACGCGGCATTGCTCGCTCCGAGCTCTTCGAATCTGCAGGTATGGGAAATCCACTGGGTGCGAACCGCGGAAAAGAAGGCAAAACTGGCAGAGCACTGTTTGGGTCAACCTGCGGCGGTGACTGCACAAGAGATTGTCGTTTTCGTGGCCCGTCCGGATCGATGGCGAGAAAACAATGAGCACATGCTTAGCATGCTCAAGGCCAATCCAAAGTCACCCGCCAAGGCGCTGCAGTATTTTGGTACAATCACCAAACTGGTTTACAATCAAGGGCCTTTCGGAATTTTTCGCCCTTTCAAATACCTCTGGCTGACTTTCCGGGGATTGAAAAAGCCTACGCCGCGCGAGCCGATTCATTTGGGACAAATGGCGACATGGGCCCACAAGTCGACGGCGTTAGCCGCTCAAAACTTCATGCTCGCCGTGCGTGCCGAAGGGTTCGATTCTTGCCCCATGGAAGGATTGGATTCCAAGCGAGTCAAGGCGCTATTGGGATTGCCACGAGCCGCAGGTATTAACATGGCGATTTCCGTTGGGAAACGAGCCGAAGGTGGGATTTATGGCCCTCGCTTTCGATTTGACTCGAGTAGGGCCATTCACGAACATTAATATGCAACTGGGATGGAATGGATTGAGCTGATTTCAACACTGCTAATGCTCGTCGCCCTTGAGGCCGTATTGGGCATTGATAACCTGCTTTACATTGCAATTGAGTCCGGCCGTGTGGACGAACGCGACCGAAAACGCGTTCAACGCATTGGCATCATCGGTGCAGTGGTGATGCGGCTGGTTCTCCTGATGGTTTTGGTTCAATTGATCGCCCTGTTTCAAGCTTCTGTCTTCTCAATCGATTGGGATCCAGTCATTTCAGGTGAGTTCAATGGCCATAGCCTCATCGCGATGTTTGGCGGGGCTTTCATTGTTTACACCGCCATCAAAGAGGTTTGGCACATGTTGGCCGGTGATTTGCACGCTTCCGCATCTGCGGGTGCTACGAAGAAAGCCAGTGCCGCAATTGCAGCCATCGTCTTAATGAATGTCGTTTTTTCATTTGACTCTGTTCTCACTGCCATCGCATTGACCGAATCCATGCCCGTGATGATCGCGAGCATTGTGATCAGTGGCATTGTGATGCTGGCGTTGGCGAACCGAGTGGCTGTTTTCTTGCGAAAAAACCGAGCCTATGAGGTGCTCGGTTTATTCATTCTTTTATTGGTCGGGATCATGTTGCTCTCAGAAGGAGGCCATCTTGCAAAACTCACCCTTTTTGGAGGAGAAGTGCATGCCTTAAACAAGACCACGTTTTATTTCTCCGTGACTGTTTTGATCCTGGTTGATCTCGTGCAATCACGGTATCAAAGACGATTGCTCGACAAGACTTGACGGCTTTTGGTCAATCAGGTCGTGGCGCCTTCTTCATCGTTTTTGTCATACCCATCTTGATGGACAGAGGTCACTGCGCGACCAGAGGGATCCACGACATTTTTTAAACTTTCGCTCCACTCGAGGGCCTTTTCTGTGCTGCATGCCACGGACTTGCCGCCAGGAACACAGTTGGCTGCCGCTGAGCTCGGGTAATGCTTTTCGAAGAGCGTCCGATAAAAATAGCCTTCTTTGGTGTCGGGCGTATTTATGGGGAAACGTACCGCTGCACGTGCGAGTTCTTCATCACTGACTTTGGCCTCAGCATGGTCTTTGAGACCATCGATCCAGCCGTAACCTACACCGTCTGAAAATTGCTCTTTTTGACGCCAAAGGATTTCGTCTGGGATAATGCCGTCAAAGGCTTCCCGCAAAATGTGCTTTTCGATCTTACCGTTGCCACCCATCTTTGCCGTTGGATCCATTTCCATGGCGTAGTTGAAGAATGGCTTGTGCAGAAATGGCACCCGCGTTTCGATTCCCCAAGCCATCATGGATTTGTTGGCCCGCGAACAGTCGTACTTATTCAGTGCCAATACTTTACGGACCGTTTCTTCGTGGAATTCCTTGGCATCTGGTGCGAGATGGAAGTAGAGGTAACCGCCAAATAACTCATCCGCACCTTCGCCTGAGAGCACCATCTTGATGCCCATGGCTTTGATTTGTCGGGCCATGAGGTACATGGGGGTGGACGCTCGAATGGTCGTGACATCGTAGGTTTCAATGTGACGAATAACGTCTTCAATGGCATCAATTCCCTCTTGAATCGTAAAGGCCAAGGGGTGATGTACCGTACCTATGTGGTCGGCAACTTTCTGTGCCGCAGCGACATCGGGACTTCCTTCTAGTCCGATGCTAAAGCTGTGCACACGTGGCCACCAGGCTTCGCTGTTGCCATCATCCTCAACGCGGTTTTTGGAGAAATTCTGAGCGATTGCCGCAATTACACTGGAATCGAGACCGCCACTGATCAGCAATCCATAGGGAACGTCACCCATCAAATGGGTGCGAACAGATTCGGTCAATTGTGCGCGGAGCTCTTCCTTGTCATAGGCTTTTTTAGGAGCGTTATCCCAATCCATCCATGCTTCTTGAAAGTAACGAATGGGCTCGTCATCGGAAGACTTCCAATAATGACCCGGAGGGAATTCAGAAACATCTTCACAGAGGTGCTCTATTCCTTTCATCTCCGAGGCGACCAGCAGTGCGCCATTTTTATCATGGCCAAAATAAAGGGGAATGATTCCAATGGAGTCTCGAGCAATCATCCATGATTGGTCCCGAGGATCGAACAAGACAAAAGCAAACATACCCTCGAGTTCATTCACGAGTTCAACACCTTTTTCGCGGTAAAGCGCCAAGATTACTTCGCAGTCGCTCCCGGTCTGGTAAGGATAATTCGCAGTGGACTTCCGAATGTTTTTGTGGTTGTAAATCTCGCCATTCACGGCGAGTGCTGTTTGATGTTCCGGATCAATCAGCGGCTGTGCACCGCTGGTTACATCGACAATTGCTAATCTTTCGTGCACAAGTACGGCCGAATCATTTTGATAAACGCCGGACCAATCCGGACCGCGGTGGCGTTGAAGTTTGGATATCTGAAGCGCGGTGGAGCGCATTTCTTCTGGAGTACCCTGATTGTTGAGTATGGCAGTAATGGAACACATGTTTGTAGAAATAGATGTCGTAAATACGCAAATGGCATCCGTAAGTTTCATCTTTTGTCAAAAAATCCTGCTTAGTTTTGTGTCAACCTCAAGAAAATGAAAAACCTGCAAATCCGGCGGGCACTGTCTTTGTGCCTCGTGCTGAGTACACTCTCCGTTTTGACAGTTGTGAATGCTCAGGTCGATGCATCCGAAACTGATTTTGTGCCCAATGAAATTTTGGTCATGCTCGATGAAGATGTGGCTCAGGAAAAGTTCTTCGCCAGCCTTCGATCTGAATTGGCTTTTGAAATCATCAGCATTCCATCCCCTTCTGCGGGCATCTACCATCTTTCCGTGGAATCGTCGAATTGGGCGGAATCATTGTCACTGCTCCGAGGCAAGCGTCACGTGCGAGCCGTGCAATTGAATCACGTCGTGAACGAGCGCGAAACCGTTCCCAACGACCCCAATTATGGCCAACAATGGCACCACGATGAGAATGGTGACCACGATATTGACTCCGATTTGGCTTGGGATGTGACGACCGGAGGCGTCGCGGCCAATGGCGCGCGCATTGTCGTTGCTGTCTTGGAAGGTGGAGGATCGAATTACAACCATGTTGACCTCATCGACAACCATTGGACGAATACAGCGGAGATTCCAGGCAACGGCGTGGACGATGACAACAACGGTTATGTAGACGATTTCAATGGTTGGAATGCAGGTAATAACTCCGATAACATCGCGGCCGGCGGTCACGGCACCTCCGTAAGCGGAATGATTGGGGCTACGGGCAACAATGGCATCGGAGGTTCTGGTGTGAATTGGGACGTAGACATCATGCAAATCGACATGGGCGGAGGTTTGTCAGAAGCCAATGTTATTGCGGCGTACGAATACCCCAAAGTCATGCGGGATATCTACAACGCGAGCGCTGGTGCTGACGGTGCATTCGTAGTAGCCACCAATGCTTCCTGGGGCATTGATCAGGCCAACCCAGCCAATTATCCGGTTTGGTGCGCTTACTACGACGAGCTCGGAGAATCGGGTATTTTGAATTGCGGGGCGACCACGAATTCCGCATTGAATGTAGATGTGGTGGGGGATATGCCCACCGCCTGCAGCTCCGACTACATGGTTTCGGTCACGGCTACAAATGACAATGACGTCAGAACGTTCAGCGGTTATGGCGTCACGACCATTGATTTGGGTGCTCCGGGCGATCAAGTGTATCTGCCGAGTGGGTCCAGTGGTTATGGAAATACCAGCGGTACGTCGTTTGCAAGTCCCTGCGTGGCAGGAGCCATTGGCTTGGTCTACAGTGTTCCGTGTCCTGAATTGGCGGAGTTGTCGTATACCAATCCACAAGCTGCTGCGGACATGGTGTTGGGGTACATTTATCAGGGCGTGGACTTGGTGCCGAACCTCTTGACGGAGGTGGCAACGGGAGGACGACTGAATGTTGCCAATTCCGTTAATCTGGCGTTAGAGGCCTGTGGTCCCGTCGAATGCGACCTTTTGAGCTTTGAAGCAACGCCACAATGCGTGTACAATGCTGCAAGCGATTCCGTCGAAACCCTCGTGGCACTGAATGCAGAGTTTTCAAATTTCTTATGCGCGGCTCAGATTCTTTGTTTCCGTGATACGGCAGATGCCGATTGGACCTGTGGGTTTGCAGAGGATTATGGCGTTGAAATTCAAAATGGTGCCACGGCGCTTTTGGATGGCCTTGCCGCCAATACCACGTATGAATTGTACTTCGTTTCGGACACCTTGGTCAGCGATACATTGCTGTTCACAACACCGGACTGCACTGCTGAGGTGCCGGGCTGTACCGATTCGGGTGCGCTGAATTTTGATGAAGGCGCGACCATCGATGACGGTTCATGCGCCTATCCCTGTGAGGACTTGATTTTAACGATTACCACGGATTGTTGGCCGGAAGAGGTGGGGTGGTCCATCGTAGACGAGGCTGGGAATGAAATTGCTGGAGCAACGGGGGGTTCTTTTGAAGAGGACGGAGCCGAGGAAGTTTGGGAAGGATGTGTTCCGCACGGTTGCCATGTCCTGACGTTGACCGATTCCTATGGTGACGGCATGTTTGGTAGCCAATGGCCGGGATGTGATTTGGATGGCAATTACGTCCTCGAAACGGTGGCGGGCGAGGTCATTATTGCCATGGGAGATCCTGATTTTGGAGATGGCATCGATCACGCGTTCTGCGTGCCTGTGGTGCCCGGTTGTACGCTCGAAACGGCCTGTAACTTTGATCCAGAGTCCAATGCGGATGATGGAAGTTGCTTCAGCACCGGTGATGCCTGTGATGATGAAAACGAAGTAACCGTATTCGATGCAATTGGAGATGACTGCATCTGTGCAGGAGTGCCAGCAGTGGAGGGCTGCACAGATGAAGAGGCATGCAACTTTACAGCAGAATCCAATGTCGACGATGGTTCGTGCTTTTATGTCGCCACGGGGTCCATTTCCGGTCCAATGAATCCGACCGCGGGAACAACCTCCGTTTATAGTTATAACGGCGATGCGGCGAATGCGTATGAATGGAGCGTTATCAATGGTTCCATCATTGGCGAATCTGTCGGGCTTGGCTTGCTTGAAATCCAAGTAGCGTGGGATTTATCCATCGGAGGTGAAAGTGCCACTGTGGAGGTTGAAGAAATGGAATTTTCCATGGATTGTTCGGGAACAGTGACCTTGGAACTTGATGTACTAGTCAATGGCGTAGGCGAAATGGAGGCTGCCGGTATGCGCATGTACCCAAATCCAGCACAAGATTTTGTCCGAATCGAAGGACTCGCCGGTTGGTCCCGTCAAGGAATTGTGCAATGCATGAATGCCCTTGGTCAGGTCGTAATGGAACAATCGTTTCAGTCGTCAGAAACCCTTGTTGTTTCCGTAACGGAATTGCCAAACGGTGCCTACACGTTGCGCCTGATGGACACCTCTTTCAGCGCGAATGACGCCATCCAGACGCAATTGATTATTCAAAAATAGAGCGGTTTTATCCGTTGATTTTGATCCAGAAGGACCCCCCATGTTGCTCAACGCCTCGCGTGTTGGCGTGGTTCCAAATGGAGGCAAGTTTGCCACTCAGTGCTTTTTGCTCACTTACCCAAAACGCGGGGAAGAAAGGAGTGTAACGCTTGGGGTTGCTCACAAGCGCCATGGCTAGCATGTATTGCTCTGAATAGGCTCGTTCGCACATGTTTTGTGGATAATCCCAAGGCAGGTAGATGTCATGAATGTGCACGATTACGCCATCGGCGAGCCGTGGCATCCATTCCAAGAAAAACACAGTGGCATCCGAATTGGGGAGCACTCGGTGGCTATTGTCAATGAACAATATGTCCCCTGCCTCTAACGATTCCAGAGAAGTATCGGCTTCGAGCGCTTCAAATGGTTTCCGAACAATCACTTGAGACAATTGGTCGATTTCAGCGCGCGGATAGGGATCGATGCTTGTGATTTCCGTCAATGGGCTATGCTGTGCTTTTGCAGCCGCTGCAACGAGGGTCGAGTTGCCTGATCCCACCTCCATGTAACGTTTGGGTTGGTAGTGGGCAACAAAGGTGAATAATGCAGCCATGTCGAGCCCAGGCAGGTAGCCGTTGTTCCAGCCTGGCAAGAGGGCATTGGGCTCATCGCTTCGCTTTTTAATTTTCACCAAATCCTCCTCATACGATTGAATCAAATCCACCTTCGCTTCAATTTCATCCCAATGCGATTGAAGCAAAGAATGAATTTCGGGGAGGCCGAGGTCTGTTTCAGGTTGAAACCGAGGACGAAAGGCCACGGGGTAGTCCAGATGAACCGTTTGCCAGTTGGAAGAGAGGAACCGACTCCAATGTTTAATTTTCGACACCATTCGAATCATTGACTTGCTTGACTGTCCCATTCTTTGCGCAGCTTAAGTACTTCCTTCGCCGTCCAGTCATGGGCTTCTTTGAGCAGCTCGCCGCCATCACTTCCTTTGAGGGTTTTGCCGATGCTCACTTTGATGTCGATGTGTCGCTTGCTGAAATGTTTCCAGGCATGCGGAATGAATTTGGATTGACCAACCCATGCGATATCGGGATCTTTGTATTCCAACGCGATGGGTGTGATGGGAAAGCCACCTTCTGCGCTGATGTAAAACATGCCAGGCCTGTATTCCAATAAGTCGGGGCCTGTGTGGGTTGTACCCTCCGGAAAGATCACAATTCCCAGTCCATCACGCAGGCGACTCTTCACTTCTTCTCGGGTATTTTTGCGGCTGGATGGATCTTTCCGATTGACCCAAATGGTTCCGAGCAAAGTCGCGCCCCAACCAATGATTGGCCAGCTTTTGCTTTCACTTCGCGCTACAAATACCACGGGATGCTTGGCGGGAACCAGAACAGCATCGACGTAGCTTCGGTGGTTTCCCATATAGATGCTCGGTTCATCCGGCAGTTCGCCTTGAACCTCAACACGTATGCCCATTAGCCGATAGACGTTTCGGATAAAATGAAGCAAAACGCCATGCATGCGATTCAAGTCTTTTCCCCAGATCAATCTGAGGAAAATCAGAATCAACACGTAAACCAAGGACATCAATAAGAAGCCCGGAATTCGAATGAGGGATCGGATGAATCGTAATAACATTTTCAGAAGAGATGCTTTCAGCGTTGCTTCAGTCCGACGAAGATAGGGGCAGAGCTCTTTCATTGAGCACTTTGTGAATCCATGGGATTGACTTGAATTTTTTGGAAGGCAACGAATTGATTCGCAGCACTTCTCCCGTGATTGGATGAACAAATTCAAGATCGTGTGCACACAGAAACAATCCACGACCACGGTAAACGCTTTCGGACCAAGGGTATTTGTCATCGCCAACCACGCCATGACCAGCGGCATGCAGGTGCCGTCGGATTTGATGTGTACGTCCTGTTTTGGTTTCGATCAAGGCGGCGGTCAATGCATCGGATTGAGCCAGGAAGCCGAAGGCCATTGAATGCACCTGGGTAATCGATGCCTTCCCATCGAGTGGTAGCTGGATGAGCATTTTGGCGGGCATCGTGCCATGGCAAATCGTCCAATAGCGTTTCCGAATTTGCCCGTTTTGAAACGATTGGTTGATTGCCTGTATCGATTCGCGGTGTTTTCCAAATACGACCCAACCTGCCGTTGCAAAGTCTAGTCGGTGACAGGGTTCAATTTGCGGGATGCCCGTGGCTTTTCGGATTTGAGATCGAAACGTTTTTCCAGAATTCCCAGACGTCAAAAGACCATGAGGTTTCCAGCCAATCAATACGTGTTCATCTTCGTATCCAATTCGAATCGAATGAATCATCCTGGGCAAGCGTTGCAACGGACGGATCGGAGCCGTTAGGGAGTCAGGCCCATTTCATGAAACATGAAGGCCCACTTGTCCGCTTGTTCATCCAAAATTTTCGACGTGGGCTTGCCAGCGCCGTGACCGGCATCTTTTTCAATGCGGATGAGTGCAGGTCGCTGACCGGATTGGCATGCTTGCAGCCGAGCTGCAAATTTAAAACTATGCGCAGGAACAACCCGATCGTCATGGTCCGCTGTAGTCACCATCGTTGCTGGATATGCGGTGCCAGGAGCCAGATTGTGGTACGGCGAATAGCCTGCCAAGTTGAGGAAATCTGCTTTGGAACTGTCCGCGCATCCGTATTCCGGAATCCAGCCCCAGCCAATGGTGAATTGGTGGTAGCGCAACATGTCCATGACTCCAACTGCGGGAAATGCGACTGCAGCCAATTCTGGCCGCTGGGTCATGGTAGCACCCACCAGCAAGCCGCCATTGGAACCTCCGGCTATGGCGAGTCGATCCGAGTTGGTATAGCCAGCCTTGATGAGGTGTTCACCTGCCGCAATGAAATCGTCAAAAACATTTTGCTTCTTCAGCAACATACCGGCTTCGTGCCAATCTTCACCAAATTCACCACCCCCTCGGAGGTTGGGCATGGCATAAACACCATCGTTCTCCAAAAGCAATAAAAGAGAAGGACTAAAACTCGGTGTGAGGCTGATGTTAAAACCGCCGTAAGCGTACAAATAGGTCGGGCGATTGCCATCCAATTCTAAGCCTTTCTTGTGTACGATGAACATAGGCACGGCCGTGCCATCTTTGGATTCATACCACACTTGCTTGGATTCAAATTGTTCCGGATTGAAATCCACTTCTGGAGCCACGAACAGCGAGCTTTCGCCAGTGGCCATGTCATAACGATAAATCGAGGTGGGGTAGGTGAAGGAGGTAAACGCGTAGAACGTCTCTGTGGCGTCTGCTTTTCCACCAAATCCACCCGTGCTGCCTGCGGCATTGGGCAGGTCGATTTCGCGGGGGTTTTGTCCGTCGAGGTCCATGCGCACCACCGCGTTGCAGGCATTGCGCAAGTAGGTGGCAAATAATTCCCCTCCCGTGGCGTTTACACCTTCCAATAAATGGTCCGATTCAGGGATGATGTTGATCCAGTCGGTCACGTTTTCACTTGAAATGCCCACCAAACGGTATTTCGGAGCGTCTGTGTCGGTCAAGACCAGAAATCTTCCATTGGCATGATCGACGACGGAACTTCGGGTGTTGAAGCCGCCGATTAATTCTTGCCAAGTGGCATCAGGTTGCTCCAAATTGAGGAAGTGAATGCTATTGCCGTCCGTTCCTGTCGAAGTGCTCAGGATCAAGAACTTTCGATCCTCTGTGGCATAAGCAAAGTGATAGCGATTGGGCGCTTCGTCGTTTCGGAAGACCAAGCGGTCTGAGGACTGGTCTGTTCCAATTTCATGATAATAGACACTGTGGAACGTGTTTTCAGCACTCAGTTCACTGCCTTCAGGTGCGGGATAGCGGCTGTAGTAAAAGCCGTTTCCGACCCAGCTCGTTCCGGAGAATTTGACCCATTGCAATACGTCTCCTTGCGGTTGACCCGTTGCGAGATCGTACACGTGGATTTCTTGCCAGTCGGATCCTGCCTCATTTTGAATAACCGCAATGTATCGGTCATCTTGGGATGCACTGCCGAGGGATGCCGTCACGGTCCCATCATCGCTCAACGCATTGGGATCCAAAAAAAGTTCATCCGCCCCTTGGAGCGATTCGCGAACATACCAAACACTTTGGTTCTGCAGTCCGTTGTTTTTCGCGAGAAAATACCGGTTACCGATTTTGCGGGGCATTCCCACCTTTTCATAGTCGTAAATCGCTTCAAAGCGATCGCGCAAAGGCGTTCGCCAAGGGTTGGAGGCAAAATGCTTCTGGGTAAATTCAATTTGGGCGTCGACCCATACTTCGGTCTCTTCCGATCGGTCATCTTCTAGCCAACGATAAGGGTCTGCTACTTCGGTTCCCCAAAGTGTATCTACGATGGTTTCGACCCGGGACGTGGGGTAGCTGAAAGGAGAATCTGGTTCCATGGAGTGTTCATTGGTGTTGCAGCCAATGAGGATCATGCCAATGACGAGAGCGCCAGTCATGGATTGGGTGCAGGGGTGCAATTGATGAGGCTTTTTCATAGTTTTTCAATTAACATGCTTCAAAAGTACCGAAAGCCCTGCATCTTTGATTCAAAAAACAGGAACCAATGCGAAGCCACGAAATTGATTTTCATATCCATGGAGATGATCTGCAAACGGTAGAAGTTGAATTGGATCCCCAAGAAACGGTTATTGCCGAGGCAGGTGCGATGAACTGGATGGAACCGGAGATTCATTTTGAAGCAAAAATGGGGGATGGTTCAGATGTGAACGAGGGATTCATGAACAAGGTGTTCGGGGCTGGAAAGCGACTGCTCACCGGCGAATCTCTATTCATGACGCACTTCACCAACCAAGGAGCTTTGAAACGAAAAGTGGCTTTTGCTTCCCCATATCCAGGCAAAATCATGCCGGTCGACCTCGCAGCGGTGGGTGGGGAGTTGATTTGCCAAAAAGATGCCTTTTTGTGCGCAGCGATGGGAACGAACGTGAGCATTGCAATCAACAAGCGTCTCGGTTCAGGTTTTTTTGGCGGAGAAGGATTCATCTTGCAACGGTTGCGCGGAGACGGCATGGCTTTTTTACATGCAGGTGGAACGGTGGTGGAGAAAAAATTGAATGGAGAAAAACTACGTGTCGACACGGGATGCATCGTTGGGTATACTGGACAGATTGACTACAATGTGGAACAAGCCGGAGGTCTGAAGTCGATGCTTTTTGGTGGAGAGGGTTTGTTTTTAGCGACGTTGAGTGGGACAGGCACAGTTTGGCTGCAAAGCCTGCCTTTCAGTCGATTGGCAGATCGCATCATTGCGCGTGCTCCGCAGATGGGAGGAACAAGCAAAGGAGAGGGGTCCGTGCTTGGAAAATTCGGTCGTTTGGTTGATGGAGATAATTGGTGAGTTCATTGCACCGGTGGGGGACTTTGTACTATTTTCGTGATGCTTCTAAGTTTCGAGCTTATCTTGCGAGCACATTTTTTCTACCATATATCCACTTTTCCGAATCTTTAGATGAAACTATTCGTCGCGAAATTGAACCGCGATGTTCAAGATGAACATCTCGAAGAAGCATTTTCTGCCTTTGGTCCTGTTGCCTACACCCGTGTGATCACGGACCGGGATACAGGGCAATCCAAATGTTTCGGTTTTGTTCAGATGCGGGAAGCTGCAGATGGCCAAAAAGCATTGGAGGAAATGAACGGTGCAGAACTGATGGGGTTTCGTATGGTAGTCAAGGAAGCGGAAGACCGGGCAAAAAAGCCAACGGATTCCCGCTCCAGCGGACCACGTCCCTCGGGCGGTCGCGTTGCCCATACCCCGTCGGATTCGCCAGCTTCAACTTCCTCGCCTCGAGCCGGTTCACCATCGGAATACAGCCGGCTGGATACTCCTGCAGTCCCTCCGAAAGCAGGGGCGGCGAAAGCAAAGCCCACCAAGGCGGGTAAATTCAAAACAAATAAGGATATTTATGCGGACGGACCGAAGCCTACAAAATTGAAAAAATCAAAAACCAAGCGAACCGATTGGTTGGATGATTTGGACGATTTTTAAGGACTGAATTTGTGTGAGAAAAAAAGAGGCTGAGGCCTCTTTTTTTGTGTGTTTGGTCAAAATTTCGAGAGCCAAACATGGGGTTTGCAACCTCAATCCGGACGAAATCGGCTTTATTTACGGGTGTTTTTAAGGGGTAAAAATGGTTGTTTGTCGAGATAATTCGAAATAATATCGAGTTGTATAGAGAAAATTGCTATATTTACGAAGCCATAAACCATCACGAAAATGAGTCGTTTTCTACTG
>Ga0209601_1000747_pt1 | contig 24972 bp, 18 predicted proteins | sample COGITO_mtgs_1104_4_FD_184796 | JGI IMG/M metagenome (GOLD analysis project Ga0209601, IMG submission 184796) | Pelagic marine microbial communities from North Sea - COGITO_mtgs_110426 (SPAdes) (version 2) | ecosystem: Environmental > Aquatic > Marine > Epipelagic ...
CCATGTTCCAGTATAAACCGCTGCTGAGTAAGGGTTTGAGATAAACTCTTTTTACTTTGATACAGTTCCTCATTATTTTGGCTAATGTCCTTAAGGCTAATAATAAAAACAACCATCACCAAACCAATCATAGCAAAAAAGGATAGAAAAATAATTTGAAGTTTCGCTTTTATCGGAGCTACAAAATCATTTTCAGAATGTACAAATAAAAGTCCAAAACGTTCTTGAAACAACTTAAAGGGCTGGTAACTCGTCATGTATACAAATGAAGATTTTGGCAGTTTGTGTAATAAATACCCCGCCTTATTGTCCAAAATATTATTTATTATTTCTTGTTTTTTATGATCGTAAAGTTGAAATTCCGCTTCAAATTGTTCACCGCGATCCAATGTCTTAAAGCCAATATTTTCGGTAAAGATTACTTTAGAACTAAATTCTCCAGTGTATTGTTTATAGGCTTCGTTTTTAATCATTTTAATAATATCTATAACGGCACCTAGATAGACTTCTTGCTCTTCTCCAACATGCAACAAACTCATTAATAGCACTTTGCTGCCCTCTAAGTGGAGTATTTTAGGCTTGCTTGTAAATTGAAGCGGCAATAATTTGTCTTCTAATTGGCCAGTTCCTTCATGGGTTATTCCTAAACTATCTTGATTCATATAATAAAACAGGCTTTTATTATAGATATAAACAGTGTCGACAAATCGACTATAACGGTTGACTATGCGCTTAAGACGGTAACGTAGTTTTTCACTTTGAATATCGCTAGTGTCAAAGACCTCTCTAAAATCATCTAGTTTGGATAAATCTAGAAACTCTTTTTTAAACTCAATGATTTGAGTTTCTAAATGTGTTGTGGATAGTTTTAATTGCTGTTCAACAAATTGCTGACGTGAATCAATTTGATTGGTAATTAAGGTACTGTACAAGAAGTAACTTAGTACGAGCATTCCAATAATAATTACAGGAAGTGCAAAAAATGTTACGGGACTTGTTTTGGCAAAATCTTTAAGCATGAATCAATATAGAAGGGGGCTAATTTACAATCTCTCGTTTAATTGAACCAAGAATAATGGTGTAAATTCCTAGTTTGCTATGGCTATTGTTCCCACGTAAACTTTACAATTTGGAATTGTATTAAACTCAGCAGCTAATGAGGATAGCGTGGATCCAGTGGTAATGACATCATCAATGAGCAGGACACTTTTGTTTTCAAAAATTTCTGGACGTTTAATCTTAAAAATCTTATCGGCGTTTTCATGTCTTTCAAAGTGTGATTTCGTAGTTTGAGAAGCAGTTGCTTTTATACGTATAACCATTTTATTTTCAAATGCCGTATTGAGCTTTGATGCAATACTCTGTGCAATTGAATCGCATTGATTATATCCTCTCAAACGTTTTTTACTAATGTGCAGTGGAAGAGGGATTACATAATCGATTGATTTGTAACGTTTGTTTCTTGAAAGATGTTGCCCGATAATCTGCCCAAACTCTTCTCCTACTTTGATAATCCCCTTATACTTTAAAGCGTGCATCAAGTCTTGCACAGTGTTGCCAGTTTTGAAGTAGTAAAATGAAAAGCCATGTTCTATATCGCACTTTCCTTGAAGCAGTCTCATAACGGGGTTTTCTTCGAAAGTTTGAAATTTTGTTCTAGGCATTTTTATCCTGCAATTCAAGCAAATTGCCCAGGTACTTTTGTGAACAGGCATTTGACATCCTGCGCATATTTGTGGATAGAAAAGTGAAATAATTTCTTTTAGCATTGGTTTTCGCTGTTGCTTGTATAATTAGCTTTGTTAAGTTGCTATAAAAATACCAAAAAGTAAAAAATGACTGAAACATCTGAAAAGCAAGAAAAATCCAATAAAGTTCTAATAGCTATTTTAACCCTTTCAATATTGGCTAATGTTGGGCTAATGATTATGTTGTTTGATGAAAAAGGAAAGAATGAGCAGCTCACCGGTGAGAATGTTGAAATTACTACGGAGAAAAACGAGTTGGAATTAGAGCTAAACGATATGCTGTTACAATACGACAGCTTATCATCTGATAACGATACACTTAATGCGCAATTGTTAAGCGAAAGGGCTCGTGTTGAGGAGCTGATACAGAAAGTTAAAAGCGGTAATTGGACCATATATAAGCTCAAAAAAGAAACCGAAAGTTTGCGTAAAATCATGAAAGGATTCGTGCATACAATTGACTCTTTGAATACGGCCAATATCGAATTAATGGCTGAGAATAAAAACATAAAAGGAGAACTAGGAAAGGAAAGAGATAAGTCTAACCTATTAGAGTCGGAGAAAAGTAAGCTGGCTGAAAAGGTTAAAATTGGAGAAAAACTTCAAGCCGTTTTTATAGAATCTTACGGTCAAAAAGTTAAAAACAACAACATTCATAAACGCACGGAAAGAGCAAAAGCGGTAGAGAAAATTAAAACTTGCATAACCGTAGGAGAAAACGACTTGGCAAAAGCGGGTAAGAAAATGGTTTATGTTAGAATAATTGGCCCATCTGGAAAAGTACTAACCCTTAGCGAAGACAAGGCAAATATGTTTGAGTTTGATGGCATAAGAGGATTGTATTCCGTTAAGAAAGAGATAAACTATGAGAACAAGGAGATTGATGTTTGTTTGTATTGGGATGTTAAAACAGAAGTTACCTCTGGTAAATACATTGTTTATGCTTATGCAGACAATCACGAAGTAGGGATTACAGAGTTTATTCTGGATTAAGAAGTGAATTTAATTATCGTCGCTCCAAAATTCAAGATGCTAAAGTTTTTTTTGGCATTTCTTGTTCTATTTACCTGCGTAAATTCTTTTGCTCAAAAGGCAAAAAAGCTGAAACGGAAGGAGCTAAAGCTAATCGAGGAAAAATTGCCCAATGAGCCATTTGAAGTTTTGACAATTGAGAATAAAAAAGACTCAATATTCCTGAGAAAGCAGGCGAAAAAAGTCAATTTGGATAAGAATAAAAATGAGGCGATTTACTTTTCAAAGCGATTGTTAAAGACGGTTCAAGACCCAAAAAATATGGGTGTAGGAATTGCTGCTCCTCAAGTAGGTTTGCAAAGGCAAATAATACTGGTTCAGCGATTTGATAAGGCAAATGAGCCTTTCGAGATTTATATAAACCCGATTATTAAAAGTTGCTCTGATGAGCAGAAATTAGGTAAAGAAGGCTGTCTTTCGATACCGAATTATACTGCTGAAGTATTTCGACCAATTAAAATTATGCTGGAATATGTAGATTTAGATGGGAAAAAGCACATTGAGGAAATCTCGGGATTTACATCAGTAATTTTTCAACATGAAATAGATCATTTGAACGGTATTCTATTTACTGATCACCTCCGGTCAGAGTAACACTAAAGTTTTAAATACTTCGAAATTTGATTTACATAGCCTTTAAAGGCTTGTTCTCCCTTCTTACTGATGCTACAGGTAGTCAAAGGCATGTTTTTCTTAAACGACTTTGTAACTACAATGTAATCAGCATCTTTAAGCTTCGATAATTGAACACTTAGGTTTCCTTTAGAAGCTGCCGTTTTTTCCAATAAGTAGCCAAATTCGGCTGATTCGACCGAGACAAGGAGACTCATTATGGAAAGCCTTAATTCATTGTGTAGAAGGGGGTCAAGTTTTTTATCCACTTATTATGTACAATTGGTATTTTATTTATTTGAAAACCTCAGGAGGTAACCTGGAATTAAATAAGCCACTATTATAGCACCTGCGATACACAATAATTGATTTAGAAAACTTAGCGTAAAAGAAAGTGCTGCAATGGCCCGGCATATTGTAGCGCCAATTATTAATGGCCTGAACTGTATAATGCCCCCCATAATAAAAGTTCCTAGTCCGTATAAACCGATAATCAAAGGATAAGTCTTGTTAAAACCTATAACTGGCATAAAGACAAGTAAAATTAGGAGGTAAACTCCAAAGCCACCCCATAGGTAGCCCAGAATTCGGTCAATATGAGTTTTTACTTTTACCTTTTTAGCAGCTTTAAAACCAACAATTCCAGCGATAACTCCAGCTATTGGCATAAGGGTCCAAGCTATATAAGGATGTTGGTAGTGAACTATGGTAAGTAAAATATAATGCGCGATAGAAGCAATCAAAGTTGCCCAACCCCAAATCAAAAAGTGGATACTATCTTCTTTTATGTTTTGATGTGTTTGGTTAATTGCTCGGTGGATAACCGACAGACTTTCTTCGGGAGTAAAATTATTGTTCATCGTTTTTTTCTTTTTTATTCTTGAAGTAAAACTCGATAAAGAATCCCACTCCAGTGCCAATCAATAGAAAGGGGAGCATGTTATCAAATAAAAAACCCACACCCATTCCTAATATAGACCCTCCCGCAATTGCTCTTCCACTTTCTAATTTCATGATTATAATTTTGACAAATATAAACTAGTTTATAAAATAAACCACATTTATAAAAAAATTATTTTTGAGCCAATTCGGCAGCCGCTTTTTCCTCAAAAGGAATTACATCCAATTGCAGTTTAAGGGTATCCATTGTAGTCTTAAATTGTGGCAGGAGCTCTTTTTTCACTGGAAGCGAAGCAGGGAGTTTTTGAGTTCGGTGATTGACTTGTTTGCCGTTTTTCCAGAACCTAAAACATACGTGGGGGCCAGTTGCCAGACCAGTAGAGCCAACATAACCAATTACATCGCCTTGCCTTACATATTTCCCAGATCGCACACCATTTGCGAATTTTGACATATGTAAATACTGAGTAGTATAAGTCCCGTTGTGTTTTATCTTCACATAATTTCCATTAAACTTTTTATAACGTGCTTCTATTACTTTACCATCCCCAACAGCCAAGATAGGAGTTCCCTTTGGAGCGGCGTAGTCGGTTCCAAGATGCGCCTTCCAGCGTTTTTGTACCGGATGGTATCTTCTCATAGTAAAGCTTGAGCTAATGCGACCAAATTTAAGGGGAGACTTTAAAAACGCCTTTCTTAGGCTTTTGGCCTGCTCATCAAAATAGTCTACAACATTATTCTGTTCAAACGGGAATGCGTAAAAATTTTCGTTGTGATGTTCAAATAGACAAGCTTCAATAGTACCAATTCCTACACGGGTATCACCCACCCATTTTTCGGAGAAAATTACTTTGAAACGGTCGCCTTTTTGAATTCTATAAAAGTCAATACTCCAAGCATAAATTTCACTCATTTCCATTGCTAGTCCTGTGCTACAATTAATGTCAATGAGCGTTTGATAAAGTGATGAATTAATTACACCAGCAACTTCCCTGCGTATTTCAGTAACTTCTTTTTGAGCAATAGTCACGTTCATGCTGTCTCGCAAATCAAAGACTACATAGTCAATCGCATTTGCTTCGTAAATGAAATATTCTGCTTTTTCAGTGCTATCTTTTTTACAAAGAACCGTATAGTTTTTCCCGCTTCTCAATTTACGGACATCGTAAATATCTTTTGACCTTTTGACCAAACGATCAATTTCTGGCCAAGGAATGTGGTTGAGGAGTAGAATATGCGAAAGCATTTGATTCTTCTTGATTTTGCCTTCTTTTACAATAAATGAATCTAGGTTTAAGCCATAAGCCATGTTTACTTTTACTTCAGGGAGGGTGTCTTTAGGAATTGAAACATCGGCTAGATTCTCGTCTCCACTGCAAGCTCCAAACAGGAACACAAGCGAACAAAAAATCAGTAGAAAATTTAGACCTCTTAGCATAGCCTCAAAAATGTTGTTTAATTACCAGGGAATTTCAGGTTGGTCGGCTTATTGTAAACAGAAATCTGTTTATTTTAGATGTATGCAAAAATCATTGTACTCAACCTCAATTCTAATTTTGATGTTGGCCGTTTGCAGTAAGGCTCAAACTTCGACATTAAACTACACTATAGGTGCAGGTTTTTTTGATCTAGGGACCTATGAATTGTCAAAACAAGTACAAGGAGATTCAACTATTTACAGCGGGAAAAGTGAAGTATCCGTTTCCTATTTATTAAGTCGCCATGAGGTTATATTTATCACTAAATCAGAATTTTATAAAGATACATTGATGACATCCCATGTGGAAGTTTTCGTAAATGGTAAGCTTCGAGAATCTAACCACACTCAATTCGAAGGAACTAACTACAGTATTTACAGGGTAGATGAGGATAAGAACATCAGAGATGAAATACTAAATATTCCGGCAATTTTTGTTACCTCTTCCATGTTGTTTTTTGTTGAGCCAGAAGATCCCGTGCGGTTTGCGCACAATTACGCTGAATTGTACGGCTATTTTAATAAATTGGAGCGGTCAGATAAAAATTCTTACGATATAATTGATAAGAAAACCGGCAGAAAAACTACCTATAATTACAAAAAAGGAGTTGTGGAGTCGACTGAAATTGATTATCCAATAATGACATTTGGACACACTAGAGTTGATAACTAGAAATACATTTCTAAGAAACTATCTGGAAATTCCGCACCAGAAATAAAGAGTCCAGCAGCAAGCATTTTATGTTTTAACCCAGCGTTGGACATAGCCATAGGAAAGGCGTTAACCGACAGCAAACCAAGCAGAGGTACAACTAAAATAAGGGGAAAAAGTGTCGCGACACCATCAAGAAACATACTCACAAAAAACAAAAGGATTATAGACACAAAGGAGACAAAAAAGGTGTTGGTCATATTGTCCACAGTAACTCTTTTCGAAAGCGCCCAAGCGGCTAAAGCCGTTAGCAATAATAAACCACTCACAATTATTTCTCCTGTATATTCGCCCAGATCAGCATGAATGAGTTTGCTTTCGAGTTGACTAGGCAGCACGTTTATCAGAAACGCTACTGCAAGGCCAAACAGAAATGCTGTTATCCAAATTTTGAATGGCTTTAAACCAACTGCAGTCAAACTTTGACTACTTGTGGATTGCTGCTCAGTGGCGCTCCAAGTTTTATAAGCATTAGAGAACCACAATCCTGAAGCTAGTACTATTGCCCCTCCAAAAAGGAAGGTAAAAGGTGCTCCAAAAAGCTCAACTAAACCAACTATAGCAGGCTCCAAGGAGTAAATAAGATCACTTACCAATACATACACTCCCATTACAACGGTAAATTGAGCTACAGGCACAAATTTTTCTAGCATGGCAAGGGCAGGTGCATAAAATACATTCATTGAAATCAGCCAAATCACAATCATAATAGGCAAATAGTCGCTTAAATTGAAAAGTGGACTTTCCCCAATTGAACTTGCAACCAACATAAATACCAATGCGGTAAAGCTTACGCCAGCAGTTACTAATAGCACTCTTCGATCGCCTGGTTTAAAAAAACGATCGGCAAGAAAACCCGCTAGAGGTGGTATTATTAGAAGAATTATAAGCTTGGCTTTTTGTAAAAAACCTTCGTAATGTTCGTAATTAAACTGCTCAAGTAATTGAGGTTGATAATTGTGATAAGCAATCTACGAAATTATTATTGCAGCATTTAACGCAATAAGGCTCCAAATTTGTTTCCAATGAATGGTTTGATTCATTTGTTCTAATTTGACATCAAAGTAAGGCAATAAAAAAAGGCGAGTAGAAATACTCGCCTTAATTTTTCTCTTTTCGATTAATAGTTAGAACCAACTGCTTTTTTTCTTTTCAACCTTTGCAATGGGAGCAACTAAGTTACTGTAGCCGCTTATTTCCATTTTTACACTTCCAACTAAAATTTTACTCTGTAACAAGATTGGAATTTTATTAGCATCATCAGTTACCCATACGTTCATGTCCTCTTCACTTTTGAATACTCGACCTTCTTGCACTACAGGAACGAATTTGTGACATCTGAATGTACCCATGCTAACTTTTACTTCTTCAATTCCTTTGTATTTCACATAAAAAGGCCACATTTCATAATCCATAAAAGCATTGATTCTAAAGATTTGACCTTTTTTGGCATTACTGAAATCAAGAGCACGCAGATAATAAAAGCTACTTAACATATCTTGAACATCGCTCGGAGTTTTTATGATTCCTTTTGAAGCAGTATTCACTTCTCCTTTTTCTGGAACAAAGTGATAATCTCTGTTTATGATATATCCACCTTCATTTACTCGACGTTTGAATTTTCTGGGAGCAAGAGTGCTTTCATCCATGTAAGTTTCATACACGTCTCTTACTTTGTAGAACCACTCAAAAACATTTAGTGTTTTTCCTTCTCCTACAGCATGAAAAACTGGATTACCGTCTATAGCAGTATCTTGCTTTACGATTGTTAAGTCTGCAGTACCCGCATCTAACCAACCATAATGTGCTCGGTAAGATATTTTTTCACCTTCTTTAAACGGTTTTACCTTAGATAACTTTTGATGCTCGAAGCTTTCCGGTTTTTCTTCTAACACTATTCTCTTATCAAAAGCAAATAGCGCTAATACTGCTAATCCTATTAATGGTTTTTTAAGTGTTTTCATAACTGTAATTATTTTATTCGAGTATAACTAATCTAATACTGTGCCAAACATACAAAGTAGCCGTCTTAGCGGTCTTTAACGTATCACTTTTATTGAAGTTTTTAATTTTATTATCTTTGTACTGTGAATTTAGATAGACTAAAAAGAAGAAATACTAAGTTAAGTCTCCTTCAAAGGCATTCCGCCGATGTCTATTTCATGAAATTTCACACCTGTATCTGACCTAACGAATAGTTAGTACAGGATTAGTTTTCCCTCTTTTTTACACCTTAAATTTTAATTGCTATGAAACGGTTTATACCCTTGTTTTTTATTGTCCTATCAACATCATTCTTAAACGCACAAGTTGTCAACTCTGACTTTCAGAAGTTATTCGACTTGTACATAATGGATAAGAACGAGGAGTGCTATTTCCAATCGCTAAAACGAATGGAAAAAGATAAGTTCAGAACTAGTCCTGAGGTGTACGTTTTTGCTATGCGGTCATCAATTAAATTGCTCGATGATAGAGAGTTTATGGAAAATAACCCCCGCTTGCTTAAAGATGCTTTAAAGTATGGTTATAAGTACGTGAAGTATAAAAATAAACAAGAAAATCCGGGAGACTTTGACCTTTATTATTCAGTAGCTGTTGAGAAAATGAGATTTATTGGCTTGGATGAGGCTGAGTATTACTACCACGAAAGTAAGTATAGAAAGGCGGCTTATTATGCGAAAAAAGTATACAAGTTAGCTCCTGAAGATCCACGAGTTCAATTGATTTTAGGTTTAGCCCAACTTACAAGAAGAAATACCAGAGAAGGTAAGGCTAGCGTAGAAGAAGGGCTAAAAAACTTGGCTAACGAGCCTAGTGATAAAGATGAAAATTTGCTTAAAAAAGAACAAGACATTATCTACTTTTTAGCAAGAGCTGCTTCAATAGAGTTAGTTGGTATGAGTAAGCAGCAGCTTGCAACTGAAATAATAGAAACTTTGAGCCCCGTGTTAACCGATAAGCAAAAGGAAACTTTAGCTGCGGAGTTTCAGAGTCAAGTAAGTGAGGGCTAAACTAAACGTAGCTTCTTTCTACTCGTGAAGAAATTGATGTTTGTATTTCGTAGCTGATTGTACCAAGCGTTTCAGCCATATTCTCTATGTCCTTTGCAGTGTTCAAAATAATAAGTTCCTGGCCTACTTCTAGTTCGACTGTGGTTGCATCTACCATGCACAAATCCATACAGATATCTCCAACAATTGGTAACGCATGATTACCTGATTTTAAATGCCATTTTCCGTTAGACAACCTGCGGTTAAGGCCATCAGCGTAACCTACAAATACTGTAGCAATTTTACTCCGTTTAGGTGCTATCCAACTTCTATTATAACTTACAGATTCACCTTTCTCTACCCATTGAATATGAGCGACTTTGGTTTTCCAAGCAAACACATTATGGAGTGCACTTTTTTCGACAGAATGACCATAGAGTCCAATACCAAGCCTATGCAGTGCATTCATGTCACTATTAAAACGCTCTAACCCACCCGAGTTGTTTAAATGTGTTTTGGGCTGATAATCAAGATGAGCAGTTAACTCAGAAAACATAGTGTTAAATTCCTCAGCTTGCTCCATAGTAAATGCATCAAATTTAGCGCTACCAGAGCCACTATAATGCGAAAAAACAGTTTCGATTTTAATGCAATTGGTGGCACGCAATAACTGAATTAATGCATTTATTTCGTTTGAAAGAAATCCTTCTCGATGCATACCCGTATCAAAATTTAAGTGGACGGGATAGTTTGTTATTGAACCCAATTGGCGAATACAACTTTTTAGGTTTGAGGGGCTAGTAATTACGGGCTGCAGTTTGTTCGACAATACTTCTTTAAAGCGATCGGCATCTGGACTAAGAATAATAATTGGTTTTTTTATTTGAGCCTTTCTAAGTTCTATTCCTTCGTCTATGCTGGCCACTGCATAATACTCAACTCTTTCTTCATTTTCAAAAAGTCGAGCAACAGGTATTGCTCCTGCGCCATAAGAATTGGCTTTTAGCACGAGAATTAGATTTGATGATTTGTGTATTAAACCCTTAAAATGATCTAGGTTCTGTAAAAGTGCAGCTTCACTAATTTCTACAATTGAATCCCTAAATCCAGCCATCTATTTTTCACTTTTGGCTTTTTCTTCTGCAGCTAAAGCTTCAAAGTAAGCTTCACGTGAGAGTGGCTGATAGTTTTCAGTAGCGCCCAATTCCACTAGGCCATCATTATTTGTGAGGCGATGCGAATAATTAGCCAATTTTCCAGTTTTTACACAGATTGCATGCACCTTGGTAACGTACTCGGCAATCGCCATAAGATGTGGCATAGGTCCAAATGGTTGCCCTTTAAAGTCCATGTCTAAGCCAGCGACAATGACACGGATTCCCGAATTGGCTAATTGATTACATACATTGGGTAGGTTGTCGTCAAAGAATTGCGCCTCATCAATACCAACAACTTCTACATTGTCTGCAAGCAGCAGAATATTGTTTGAACTTGGAACAGGAGTACTTTGAATTGCATTAGAATCGTGAGAAACCACTTCTTCTTCAGAATAGCGTGTGTCTAATTGCGGTTTAAATATTTCTACTCGCTGTTTAGCAAATTGAGCGCGACGCATTCTTCGAATCAATTCTTCCGTTTTACCCGAAAACATTGATCCACAAATTACTTCTATCCAACCTACTCGGTGCCCTTTTTCTATTTTATTCTCTAAAAACATAGTGTTGGCGCAAAGCTAATCAACTATAAAAATTCCTTGCCTTTTTTGGTGGTATAAAGCTATAACTATCATCAGAATTAAAATAAATTTGTTGTTCGGAGCGTTTAAAAAACTATGCAACAAAAAATCGAAGAACTAAAACAGCAAATTCAATCCTTAAAAAAGGAGTTATTGGACTTGCCAAGTGTTGAGCTTAAAAGCGAGATCGACGATGTTCAAGCATATATTCGAATTAGCACAGAACTGCTAAAAGCTGTTGCCGCTTTCCAAGTTTTGCAAAATATTGAAGTTGATATTTCTGAAGAGACACTGGAACAACCACAGGCTGAAGTTGAGGAAGTAATTGAAGAACAACCAGAAATAGGAACTCTTGAAAGTGTTATTACTGAAGAGCCAGCACAAGTTTTTGTTGAGCCAGAACCTACCAAAGAGATTCAAGAGCCCAATGCTCGTGCCGAGCAAGCTTCAGGAATTGAAGTAGCAGAAATGTTAGCGAATAACGCTATAGATGATTTGCGCAGTGCATTTGGTTTAAACGAACGTTTTTATTTTACCAATGAATTGTTTGGTGGTGACGGTCAAGCATTTGTTGGTGCAATCAATGAATTCAATAACCTTTCGTCTTTTAAAGATGCAGAGCGACTTATTGTAGCGAAATTTATTCCTCAATTTGGCTGGAAAGAGGACAATGAAATTGCAGAAGAATTTATTACAGTTATCAAAAGACGTTATAGCTAGCCTTATCGATTTTTCTCAAGTATTTCCTGTGCTGAAAAAATTAATGCTCAAATAATATATCCAAAGTTCTCCTGATTTATTATTCTATCAATTTAAATAGTTGATTTGTACATTTCATCATTGATATGAGCTCTTTAGATATATTTTAGATTTTAAAATCTATTAATACCTAAACCAGAAACCATGATAAGCACTTCTTTTGCGCAAAGATTTTTAAAGCTGATCACTCTTTTTTCAGTGGCATTGCTAATCAGTAATAACACCTCTGCTTCGGCTATCCGCAGTGCTGGTATCACTTATAAATCTGTAGGAAGTGGTCGATTTTATCTTGAGACATTTGTTATAAGAGATTGTGCAGCTTTACAAAGCAATCCCTGGCCAAATCAGGTAGTACAAGCAATGTGTACATCAAACTCAAGTGTAGGTTGGACGACTCATACAATAAATCATTTAGCATTTGTTGCTCCAACGAATGCAGCGCATTTAGGGCCATATTCTAGAATAGATGCCAATCATGTTGGTTCGGGTTATTATGCAGAAGAAATTACAGCTGCTTGTGATAAGGTACTTAACCCTGCAAAATTCCCTAATTCTCAATGTAGAGGGCGTGGAAATACTGTACAAGGTTTTGTGCGAATTAAATTTTCGGCTATAATAACTTTATCAAGTTGTAATTCGTGGCGACTAGGCTTTTCTCCAGTTTGCTGCAGAAATACAGGTAGCAGTAATACATCTTCTGGAGGTATCTATGTTCAAACATACTTGAATACAAGAGATTACCCCAATAATCGATCTCCGGCTTTTTCAGATGAGAACTTTCCTGATATAAGAGCTTGTAATGGATATAACATGTCCTATGCTGCCGGAGCACATGATTTTGATGGTGATAGCCTTACTTATGAATTAACCTGTGCAATGAAAGACTCATCAAGTTGCATTGCTTATCGAACGGGTTATTCTGCTAGTTTGCCTATTCAAGGAATTAGAATGGATTCCATTACAGGATTAATAACTTATAGGCCAACATCTGCAGGAAAAAGGGTTATAAATTATTGGGTGAAAGAATACGATCGCTGCTCTAAGAAATTGAAGGTAAAAACACTTAGAGACATACATGTTTATGTAGAAACATGTAGTAATAAACTACCCTATGTTTCCAATAAATTTAGTAATCCAACGGGTAATTTTACGCGAAATACCAACGGTGTGATCTCAGTTAAAGAAGGTGAAACCATCTCCTGGAGTGAGATAGTGACAGACTCTAATAATACACCAATGGTTTATCTTAAATCAAATTTGAGAGAGGTTTTACCGGGTGCTACATATACGGTTACAAAAAGTGGGTTAAATGAATACACAGTCCGTTATACATGGACTGCTCGTTTTGGAAAAAGTAATCGCAAATTTTTATCTACCTTTTTTATTGATGATTGGTGCGATATTGTTGGTCACTCAGCTACCATAACGGAATTTAATGTAAGAAAATCTGCCAAGATTACGCGCAGCAATAAACAGTACAACCCTAATCTAGCTACTAATGATTCCGGAAAAATATGCCTTGGAGATACCGTATATTTAGAAGCATTAGGTTCAAATAAATATACTTGGAGAAGTCTTTCAGGAGATTCCTTAAAAACTGGGATTAATTGGTTCGTAGACACCAATGCAGGTAAAGACACAAACAAATATGCAAGACTAATTATATCTCAAAACACCATTATAGAGGTTGTTGCTGCCCAGTCTGTAGATTGCGGGACTACCTTCGGTAGCTCAATAGATACAATTGAATTAGTCGTTGCAGAAAAGTTTGGTTTAACAATAAAGGCCAATAGTGTATTTTGTATTGGAGATTCCTTGATTCTAGAAGCGATAACCGACTCATCGTTTAACTATACTTACAATTGGAATTCATTAGAAACACTTTCTAGGTTAGATACAGTATTTGCTGGAGTAAAACCATCTAAAAAATTCAATGCATCGGTATCTGTTACTAGTGACTCAGGATGTGTTCGAAATGCTGAAGTAGAAGTACTTGCTCATGAGTATATAGTGCGTCCTTATTTTGAGGGTTTGGACGATTCACTATGTCCAAATGGGATTAAACCAATTGAATTAACCTACATAAGAAGTTACGATTGCGGACTTGCCGCAAAAGACCAAAACCCTAAAACAATTGTTACAAACGATACCTCAAGTGCTTCCTCTACTGGTACCAGTCATCATGGTAGTTCAAGTAAATTTTGGCCACATGTATTCCCAACAGGTCAGTCTTGCTCTAGAAATCAGTATTTATTTAATAATACCGAACTTAAAAAAATGAGCATGCCAAATGGAGGTAAAATATCATCTGTTTCTTTTTACGTTGATTCTTTGCCAACTATTGGTGATACTTTGGAGATTGGCATTCGTCTAGGCTGCACAAGTGCAACTAAGTTTAATACAGGCCAGTATTTTAACAATCTCAATAATGCGTATGCTTTAAAGAGGTACACCGTGGTATTGGGTTGGAATAAACTCGTTTTTGATTCAGCATATACGGTCGATAAAGTGAGCAGTTTGGTGATGGAGGTTATTACTCTTGGTAACTCAAGTGGAAGAAGTCCTTCAATTAAATACAAGACGGTGGCTTATCAATCTTCGGTTGCAGGCTATGGAACGTCAACAAATTGTCATGGCACACAGTTTTTATCTTTAGCAAGTAATTCTAGGTTGCCCATATTACGATTTGAAGTCAACAAATTAGCCAATGACTCTTCCTATAAATACAAGTGGTTGCCTAGTAATTTATTTACTGATACTACTAATAAAAAAACTTCGGTTAGTTCTCTTAAAAACACAAACTACCAAATAGAAATTACAGACTCATCAAGTGGTTGTAAATTGCTGGTTGATGTACCTATTTATGTAAAAAACCATCCAACCATAACTATCACAAACGATACGTTTCATTGCAAGGGCGACCAAATAATATTGAATTCTAAATTATCTAAAGCGCATGTTTCTGGAAAATACAACTGGTATCCAGATACGATTATTATGGCCGATACAATTAAAAACCCTGTATATACAGTTGATTCCAATCGAATTATTAAAGTCATTTATTCTGACTCATTAGGCTGTTCATCAGAAGATAGTGTGCTTATTGGAATTCACCCTAGAACTCCAACACCTTTATTAACTCCAAGTTTTCTATGTAAAGAAGATTCAGTTGTTTTATTAAGAAGTGTCTCAGGTACAGGGTTATTTTTTGGCCCAGGAATTAGGCTCAATACTAACCTATTAGATTTAAAAAGTAAACTGATAAAAACAACCTACAATTTTGTGGATAGCATCAACTTGCAATTTATAGACACGGCATCAATTTGCTCAACCGATACTTTTTTCAAGCTTCCAATACTCCCATTATTTGACGTTGTGTTATCGACACCCTCTGCTTATTGTGAAAATTCAGGTAAACAACAAATTCACACGAGGCACACGGGAAAAGGGAGCTGGTCGGGGTCTTATATTTCATCTTCTGGAGAATTTGATGTAAACGCCGCTGGCTTAGGTGTTCATTCTATAAAAGTTGATAGCGTTGGAAAATGTGGAAATTCGGGTTCTTTTAAAATTCTTGTTGGGCCAAATCCAGTGGTAAGTTTTCAAACAAAGGATTATTGTGCAGTACAAGATTGCAATAATGTTTTTGATACACTTTCTGGCACCCCAAGTGGTGGTAGGTGGTTTGGGAATACATGGCTAAGTGGTCAAAATGCTGTTGGTCAAGTCAAAATATGTGACCTATCCCCACAAGTTTATAAAGTCAAATATCAATTCACAGATAGTATCGGATGTATGGATACACTTACAAAAACATTTGAAGTGTTTCCATATCCAGCACTTAGTTTTTCATCTAATGACTATTGTACAGGGCCAGATTGTGATAAGCAAATGGAAACCTTATCTGCAAATATTCCGGGTGGCGAATGGGTTGGTGCAATTTGGAATTCTGGAATAGATAGTACAGGTGTGTTTGATGTCTGTGAGCTGAAGAAAGGAAGTTACCCCATCCAGTATAGATTTATAAGTAATAAAGGTTGTGAAGGCTGGGCTCGTGACACAATAAGCGTTGATACGCATAACATCAAGGTTTCGATGCTACCGAATTATACTTATTGTAAGCAAGGCTCAATTGAACTTATTGCGAATAAAGACACTGCGCTAAATTACCTTTGGAGTGTAGGCGATACAACTAATAAAATTGAAGTATCTGGAGGTAAAACGGGTTTATATTCCGTAACAGTTACTCACCCAGATAAACCACTTTGCTTTGCTACTAAAAGTACAGAAGTAAAGTATGACCTACTGTGTCTTGGGGTTAATGAAATAAAAGAAAGTAAAATTAAGTTGTACCCAAATCCTGCAAACGGAATATTAAATCTTGAATTAGGGGATAAGAACTCACACCCAGTGACGGTACATATTATAGATGCAAATGGCGCATTAATCTCAAGTGAAGAAGTAAATTCCAAAACGGCTGAGTTTAATACCATCAATTTTTCTGAAGGAGTTTACTTCATTGAAATAGTCAATCAACAGCGCTCTACTTACCTCCGTTTTGTGGTAAGGCATTGACACCGTATTTTACTAAAATTTTGTAAAAATGATTTTATAATTTATGGTTGCCTCTCACGACAAACCCAAAATTCTCATTCGCAAACTTCAACCGACTTATTTAAAAAACTCGTTCTAGTTTAGAAAAGCAATAGAGCTGTAAATCAATCTAAGTTTGCAGCAAACTAGAATTTTATGTTAATACTCGTACCTACACCAATTGGAAATTTAGAAGACATGACTTACCGAGCTGTAAGAGTGTTGTCTGAAGTGGATGGGATTTTAGCGGAAGACACGAGACAGACTTCTAAATTGCTTAAACATTACGAAATTTCTAAGCCAGTTTCGGCCTTTCATCAGCACAACGAGCATAAGGCTTTGCATCGCATGATAGAACGTATGCAAGGTGGTGAAACATTGGCGCTAGTAAGTGATGCAGGAACTCCAGGAATATCCGACCCAGGGTTCTTATTAGTGAGAGAGTGTATAAAAAACGATATTAAAATTGAAACCCTCCCGGGAGCAACCGCATTTGTACCCGCATTAGTAAATAGTGGCTTGCCTTGCGATCGATTTGTTTTCGAAGGTTTTTTGCCTCATAAAAAGGGTCGCCAAACCAAACTGAAATTATTAGCTCAAGAAGAAAGAACCATCGTTTTATACGAATCGCCGCACCGCTTGGTAAAAACCTTGGGGCAACTCATCGAGTTTTTTGAAGAGGATAGAACGGTTTGTGTTTCAAGAGAATTGACTAAAGTGTACGAAGAAAATAGAAGAGGAAAATGTTCTGAGGTATTGAAACATTATGAGGAGCATCCTCCAAAAGGAGAAATAGTTTTAATAATAGAAGGTCGGAGTTAATGTGCTGACAATTGTCTAACCATAAATTAATCAAATGAAAAGAATTGTATCGAATTTCACAGGAATGCTAAAGGCAACTTTTGTTGTTTTAGTAATTACTTTTTTTAGCCTTCAAATTTCTGCATCACACATTCCAGGCGCGGGAATCACATATAAATCTTTAGGAAGTGGTAAATATTACATTGAAACATTTATAATACGAGATTGTAACGGTGCTGGTTACTCCACCTATTCTGAAACTGTAGATGCCCATTGTACTTCGAATAGCAGCTCAGGTTGGACCACTCATACCGTTACACATTTAGCCTTCGTTGCACCAAGTCCGATTCCTTTTGGCGGAGCCTATGATGGAATTTCCGTTACTTCGGGTTCAAATCAATTGATTGCGGAAGAAATTTCAAGCGTTTGTGATAGTCTATTGAATCCGAATATATCGCCAAACACGAAATGCAGGGGAAGAACAAATACTGCACAAGGGTATATGAAGTTTCGTTTTTCAGCAATTATTACTCTTTCTGCTTGTAATTGGTGGAGGTTGGGCTTCGAAGCAGTGTGTTGTAGAAACACAGGAAGCAGTAATACAAGATCAGGCGGTATATATGTACACTCATTTGTAAACACCAAGGATTACCCTAACAATTCCGCTCCTGCTTTTAATGATGAATTTAAACCTCATATCGTAGCTTGTGTGGGTCAGGAAATGTCGTTTTCTGGAGGAGGAACTGACTTCGATGGGGATAGTCTGGTTTTTGAATTGACCTGTGGTATGCAAGATTCAACAAGATGTGTTTCTTACAATACAGGTTTTTCTGCTACGGCTCCTATTCCTGGTATTAGAATGGATACCAACACAGGTCTTATCACTTTTACACCTAGAGCTGCTGGTAAAAGAATAATTAATTACTGGGTAAAGGAATACGACAAATGCACCCGGAAGATCAAAGCGAAAACCTTAAGGGATATTCAAGTATACATAGAAGCATGCAACAACAAGATTCCTTCAGTTTCCAATAAGTTCAGCAACTTAAAAGGAAAGGCATTTTTAGATAGCAAAGGAGTAATTAATGTGGTCAATGGCGATAAAATATCATGGGATGAAACCTTTATAGATTCAAATATTACCGACTCTATCCATTTTAGAACCACGCTTTCTGATGCCCTTCCGGGTGCTACATACGAAGTCCTTGCTGGGAGTAATCGATACGTACAAATCGTCCGATATACATGGACTGCAAACATGGGGAAAAACTCAAATAAAATATTTTCAACTTTTTTCAATGATGATTTCTGCCCGTTTCCGGGTTATTCAGCCACAGCTACTGAACTTAAAGTATTAGCGGCAATAAATATTTCACCCAAATCAATAGGAGGAGAAGGGGATAGTCTTTATGCGTGTATTGGTGATACGGTTACTGTTTCTGGTAGCGGTGCAACTCGATTCAACTGGGTGAGCATTAGTGGTGACCCTTTAATACCAGGTGTAAATTGGTTTTTGGATACTAATAAAGGTGTAGATACTGGAGCAACAGCAAAATTGATAGTTACACAAACTACGATATTACAAGGTTCTGCAGCACAAGCTAAAGATGAATGTGGCCGTTTAGTTCCAGGAGTTACTTTAGCAGATACGCTTAGCATTTTTGCTCGAGATAGTTTTTCTGTAGAAAACGTATTGGACACGATACTGTGTTTACCCGATACCAATTACCTGTCAATAAAAACTTCTAAACCATCTGGGAACTACACTTATTTGTGGTCGCCTGCGCAATATTTAAACTACGATACCATTTCAAAACCAAGATTAGTTGGTTTAAGTGGAGATCAGTTGTTTAATGTAAGGGTAACTTCAGATTCGGGATGTACAAGAAATGGAAGCGTTAACGTAACAGCTGCAGCTCCATTGCCTAAAGGTTCATTTGTAACAGAACCAGATTCATTTTTGTGTATTGGAGATACCTTAAGCCTGAAACTCAATATTGGAGACATTGATTATGGAAGCTGCGAGGCGGTCGGTACTCAATGTTTTGGAAACTTAAATAAAGACAGCGTTGGTAAAGTTGATTTTGTTAGTGACACCGTTGCATTGGTTTATCCATTGGTTTATTCTGCAACCCAAAAGAGTGGTAAAATGCAATTTGTATACACCGCCAATTTGCTAAAAAGTTATGGGCTTAAGAAGGGATTATTGACCTCTATAGGTTTCAACCTAGATGCGGTGCCTTTTGCAAGTACAGTCTTTAATGAGTTTACCATTAAAATGACATGTACAAGCAATTCCAATGCAACCAGTTTTTCGAGTGCGAATATGGCCGAGGTCTTTTACCCAAAAAACTATACACCTGTTGTAGGTTGGAATACACACAATTTCGATCGAGATTTTGCATGGGATGGAAATTCGAATATTCTAGTCGAAATATGTTGGATAATGGATACCAAACAAACGAGACATCCGAAAATGAAATTTTATAGTGCCGGTTATGCCTGCTCTAGAACCTACACTCAAACATCCGATAGTACAGCTTGTGCAGAAACGGCATTAGGTACCACAAGCTTTATGTTACCAGTAACCCAATTTGGTACTTGTAGTGGAACCATAAGTTCAAACTATAAGTTCAGTTGGAGTAGCAATACAGCAGGAAGATCAAGTGGTTTTATCTCTGGATTAAATGCAGATTCAGTGCAAATTGCAACTGGAGTAAATACTGCACGCGATTATTTAGTTACAATTTCTGATACCTCGAATGCTTGCTCAGAAACAATTCCTGTAAAGGTTAAATTACGCAGCAGCTACAATACAAAGCCAGATAGTATTGCACCGCTTTGCATAGGAAGCGGTAATGTTCAGTTGAAAGCACCTACTCCAAACAACGTAAGTAAACCAGGTGGAAAATGGTCAGGAGCAGGAATAGTAGATAATAGAAATGGACTTTGGGATAGTAAAAAATCAGGAGTAGGAACCTTCTACGTTGTTTATGAAATAACTGGAAACAATTGTGCATCCAAAGATTCAACTCAAATAACGGTAAGCCCTTCACCTGATGGAAGTATTTTGCCAATTGATTTTATTTGCGGCAAAGAGGGGCTTGTTCCTCAGCATGAAGTAAAAGGAAAAATAGCAGGAGGTACCTTTTTTGGGCCAGAAGTTCAAGCAGTAAATGTAGGAGGCTCAATATCGTACAGAATTGATGGAACAAAATTTAATACTTCAGGTGGAAACACAGATACAGCTGCAATAAGGCATGTAGTGCGACAAGGGCAATGCATTACCGATACTACAATTAAAATTCCTGTATTGCCACATTGGGATACGACTTACTTAGGCGTTTACCATAACGGAATTCCAATTTTTACCGATAAGTTTTGTGCTTCTTCAGGGTCGGATACACTTGCAGTTAGAGGTAAAAACCCTATTTGGAGAATGGTTGATCCAAAGCATAAGAATGCAATTGTAGATTCTGTAAATGGATTATTTAACCCTTCATTGATCAATAACGGAAAGGGTGGAAAAGTTGAAATTGAAGTAGAAAACAATGGTTTTTGTGGAGCTAAGGGTCGCTTTTTTGTGGACTTAAATGTAGCTCCTCAAGTTAGAATTCTTACCGAAGATTTTTGCTTTAAAGTTCCGGGGAATTGCATTGGGTCTAATGTTCCTTCTGCTAAACAGATGGATACCTTATTGGTAAGAGTGGCTAAATATCCTTACACAAAAATTGATGATACTGATACGAGTACTTATGTTGATGTGGTAAATGCTACACCAGTAAATACGGGTTGGTCTGGATTAAAAGGTGGTAATGCAACGCGTTGGAACGGCTATTTCTGGATGAATTTTTCAGATCGTTGTGCACACAGATTTTGCAGTTTACCCCCTAATGGCTATCCAATAAGTTATAGAACTGCAATTTCTTACCGTCCCTGGAAAACCGACAGTATCTGTTACTCGGTTGATTCTACTTCAATTTTCATGGATAACAACTTTAAACTAACACTTACAAAAACAGGTTCGTTGTGTAATGACGGAACAGTAGAATTAGAGGTCAGTGCCAGTGCTACAGGAACCGCTTTTGTGTGGAACGATGGTTCAACAATTACAAAAAAGACAGTAAATAAAGCGGGTGTTTATAAAGTTGCTGCGTTCTATAAGTATTGCGATTCAAAAGATTCTGTTGAGGTTACAAGCTGTGTTGGACTAGAGGAAATCGAATCAACTCTGAATGCTAAATTATTTCCGAATCCAGCAAGAGATAAAGTTAGCTTAAAGGCTGTTGGATTATCCGAAAATGTAAAATTGAACATTATGGCTAGCTCTGGTCAGCTAATTGATGAGTTTAATTTTGAGCAAGTTAATGGTTCTGTGGAAGTGGAAATAGATGTTTCATTTTTACCAAGAGGAGTCTACTTATTTCAAGTAAGCTCACAATCCGAAAACAACATTTATCGTGTGATTATGGAGTAAGAGTTTATGAAAGGGTTGTCTCAGTTTAAGGCAACCTTTTCAATATATCGGAGTCTGAGTAGTTGAACGAATCATTAAACTGGCTAAAATTGTTAAAACTTTAACTAACATTTCAAAGAATCTTACCATGAAATCAAGCATCTTAATTCTCAAATCTTTTCTAATTGTTTCAATCCTTTTTTTAATTAGCCTTAGTTCATTTGGTTCCCATTTGGCAGGAGGAGAAATGAGATACGATTATGTAGGACCTGACCCACAAACATCGGGTAACTATTTATACAAGATCAGGGTTTTAGCTTATCGATACTGCGGTAGCGGTAATACGGCAACATACGGTTGTCCAGTCAACCAACCAGAAGAAGTTTATTTGGAATGCGGCACCACTGGGGCAAAAATTGGTCCTGTTCGATTAAGTGCTAAAACTTATGTTCCAACGCCTGGAGAGCGTCCCAATCCTAGGGGTGCGAAAGATATTTCTAGTATTTGTTCTAGAAAACAATCGGGTTGTGAAACACGAGGTGGAGTAAATGGTTATGAAGCATTTTTTTGGGAAGGAAATATTAGCGTTCCTCGCTGTGGCAACTGGAGAGTAACCTATAAAAGTTGTACCTGTTGTCGAAATGGAGTTGGAAATTTTACAGGTCTGGGAAATACTGGATTAGAGTTATTTATTAATACCAATTGGTCGCCGGGAGGCAGCTCAGGTGCGCCACCAGCCAATAGTGGCCCAGTTTATTACCATGAAGATCAACCTTTTCCTAGTGTCTGTGTAGGTCAAAAAGTAAGCTTTGCAGCTGGGGCATACGATAAAGATGGCGATAGTTTGTTTTACGAAATGACTTGCCCATGGGCGACAAGTGGTGTAGGAGGCAGACCGGTTTTAACCCCAATGATTGTTCGAGGAACAGGTATTTCTTGTGCTTCTCCTATTCCCGGGTTTGTTTTGGACTCCCTAACAGGATTTATGACTTTTACTCCAACTACAACGGGTTCTTATATCGCCGCATATTATGTATATGAATATGAAGCTTGTACAGGAATTATAAAAGGAAAAACGTACCGTGAGGTCCAATTTCAGGTGGCTACTTGCAGTAACAAACCTCCTTTAGCTAATAGAAGGATAGGTAACCTTACTGGGAATGCTTTTATCAATAACAAAGATGAAATTGAAGTTTGTGAAGGGCAATTAATCTCTTGGGACGATACACTTTCTGATCCAGATTTGAATGATACATTGTATTTGACTAGCAACGTAAGTACAATTCTTCCCGGTGTAAGCATGAATGTAATAAGTACAGGAAAAAAGAATAGCTCAATAGCCCGTTTTACATGGCGAGCTAAGGCTGGAAGTCAATTAAGAAAACAATATTTTTTGCGATTGTCAGACGATAAATGCGACATTCCTGGAATTGCTGATCATTTGTTTAAAGTGAAAGTGAATATAGGTGTTTCGGCAGGGCCAGATCTAAACGTTTGTCTTGGAGATACCGCTAAAATTAGAATTGCTGTTGGATACAATTATCGTTGGGTTAGCATTTCTGGCGATCCAATAGTTGCCGGGGTAAATTGGTTTTCTCAAAACACTTCTAACAATGCGATAAATTTCGTTCCAACTAAAACTACCTATGTTGAGGTTACAGGTTCCATTAAACCAGGCTTTTGCGGTGCCTCCTCTGCGTGTAATTTTAAAGATACATTAGTAATTCGAAGTGCTCAAAACTTTACAGCACAAATAACGTCCGATACATTGGTTTGTAATGGTTCAGCCGTGACATTAAATGCGAAGTTTTCTCAAGCATCATTAAAGTATACCCATTCTTGGTCTCCAAGTAATTTATTTGTAGACCCATCAAAGCAAAACCCAACTTTATTGCCATTGAAAGATGATGCGGTTGTATATTTTAAGGCTACATCGGATTCTGGCTGCATTCGATATGATTCTGTGCAAGTTTCAGTGACAAATCCTTTTCCACATGATTTGTTTGCTACCGCATCTGATACAGTTATTTGCTTGTACGATACTATAGACTTAGGTGTTGATTATGGCAAAGTGAACTATGGTGCGTGCGGTGAAAAAAACAAAAATTGTCTAGGTAGTAATGCAAGAAAAGTATTGGGAAATGGTGCGTTTCGAAATGTAAGCGGACAAAACAATATCCCAGCTATCTATAAAAGTACTAACCGTACTGTAAAAACACAAATTTTATACAAAGCAGCTGATTTAAAGTCTAGAGGTATTAGTGCAGGCCCAATTTCGTCTTTAGCATTTGAAATTGCTCAGCTAGGTTCTCAAGGCGCAAATCCTTTTGTTGGTTTTACGATTAAAATGGGATGTACAAATGATGTTCAACTCAGTTCGGTATTTGTTCAACAGTTAAAAACAGTATTCACACCAAAACAAATAATACCAGTATTGGGTTGGAACAGACATGTATTTGAAGATGAATATAATTGGGATGGAATATCAAATTTGATTGTTGAAATTTGCTGGGATAATGGTGCAAACCTTTATGCAGCTGATCATCTAATGACCTTTGATGCGGTTTCATACCTTGCATCTAATCATTTTTATTCGTCTACTTCAAATGGCGCGTGTTCTGTGGCGCAAGGTATTGGATCACCAATGTCAATTGTGCCAAAAACCGAATTTGGCGTTTGTGAAGGTGTAAACGATGCGAATTTTACTTTTCAGTGGTCTCCAATACCGAGAACTTCTAACCCAGGGTTTATGTCTTCGAATAGAGTTAAAGATGTTAGAGTATCTGCTAATTTGACGACAGCGAAACAATATCAACTTCTGGTTACCGATACTTCTGGTGTTTGTTCTAAAACAGTTACACGAAATATCAGTGTGGTATCTAAATACAATACCAAACCCGATTCTTTGCCGCTGCAATGTGTAAAAGGAGGAATTATACAGCTTACTGCACCAACTCCGCATACAGCTTCCAATCCTGGTGGAAAATGGACAGGACTAGGGATTATCAACGATTCTTTAGGTTATTGGGATCCAGCTGTATCAGGGGCAGGTAGATTTCCTGTGACCTACGGGGTTACTGGAGATGCTTGTGCAAGTTCAGGATTCACTATTATCAATATTGCAGATTTACCTGACCCCTCTTTATTAGGGCCAATA
>Ga0209601_1000769_pt1 | contig 24560 bp, 19 predicted proteins | sample COGITO_mtgs_1104_4_FD_184796 | JGI IMG/M metagenome (GOLD analysis project Ga0209601, IMG submission 184796) | Pelagic marine microbial communities from North Sea - COGITO_mtgs_110426 (SPAdes) (version 2) | ecosystem: Environmental > Aquatic > Marine > Epipelagic ...
GTAAGACGCTATGAAACCAACGTGTTGGGGGCTATTGCCTTCGGCCTTTCCTAACTGGGCCACTTTTAAAAAGCCCGTCGGTTTATCGGCCCGATAACAGCTGCAACTTGATCTGCAGTAGTTTGGATTCATGACATGGCTAGAGTCTGTCAGTGACTCTCTAATCGCCAGCAATCGACCATCTATCAACAAAGATCCAACGGGTAACTATCACGTCGGTTTTGAATGCGTGACGGTTATGTTGGAGTTTGAACAGTAGTACAAACAGTAGGTCACAGACAGCAATTGACAGAACCAAGAAATCTGTAAAACTGCTGGGAATGCTTGTTTCAACGCAATAGCTGGATCAGGAGTAGGGCTTCAATCCCTTCACCCGCTCCAATTCTCAACATCAAAGGTCCTTGGGCCAAGATACAAGTGACTGTTTCTAAACAGCGGCAATTATGGCATCAGCCTTTGGTATTTATCAGGCCTATCACCACAAATTGATGGTGCCCGCCCAAAAGAATGCGCCATAATAAGCCACCGCAACAAGCAAGTCCGGCTGACCAGCAACAAATCATCAGTTAAAAGATTTTGATACACCAATTGAAATTGAGATTTTGGGCGGCGTCACACATTGCTTTTCTTCCTGAAGCGCCCTGATATGACGACGGCGGGCTGGGGCATTTTCGCCAAGTTTGGCGGCGAAATCAAATTCAGCTTTTAACGCGGCGCAATCAAGAGCCTCATCCCCATCCTGGGTTAGAATTGACCGATCGGGCGGCGCGCAACCAAGCAGCAAAAACAATAGCATTATCGTTAAGAAACGCACGGCAGACCCTCTAAAAACACCCCTGTGATGGCCTTAGAAACACCAACCCCAAATCACCTTATGTAACACGCCAATAAGCGTTGCCAAATCAGCCGGTTTTGCACCCAGCCGGTTGCCTATGGCTTGAACGCAACAACCGGCGCACCGCCAGCGGTCCAGCCAACAATGCCATCACTCAGATGGGTGACATCACTGTAACCAAGCTGGCTGACAAGTGCATTGCCAATAATGCCGGTTCGGTTTCCGGTACGGCAATACAGCATTACTGGCGTATCCGGCGTTGGCACGATGGCGGTAAATTTTGTCTGAAATTCGGGATGCAGCTGCCCCGATTGGGTAAAGGCGGTAATGGTATGCGCGCCTTCGATGATTCCGGTTTCTGCCCATTCTTCAGCGCGGCGGATATCAATCACCACAACGCCGTTTTTCTGCGCCGCTTTTAAATCGGCAGGCGTGGCATCAGCCAGTTTCGGCGGTATGGCAACAGCAACCAGCTCGACATCGAAAACCAATGTTGCATTTGGCGGGATCACCCCGCCGGCACCCGCCGCACCATAGCCAAGCTCTGGCGGGATTGTCAGAACCCGCTTTTCGCCAATCTTCATGCCGGCAATGCCCTGTTCCCACCCCGGAATGACCAGTCCACTACCAAGGGTAAAGCTAAAGGGCATGCCACGTTTTTGCGAATCATCAAAAATGGTGCCATCGGTCAGGCGTCCTTGATAATGCACTGATACCTGCATTCCGTTCTTAGCTGTTTCGCCATCGCCTTCGGCAATGACCTCAAATGATAAATCGGCCGCGTTCACACTAACCCCCAAAAATAAAAATACCGGCAAGAAGGTAAGGGAACGTCCCAAACTTTTGATCCAGTGAAGAATTTTCATCAATTTTTCAACCCTTTGGTAATGAGCCGACTAAACAACAATTTATTAATCACATTATTTGACTGAAGATGCTAGTCCCCACCGGCCCAATTGGTAGCCCAAAATACGTATTTTGTGACCAGTTTCTGGATTTTTAGCCCAATATTTAAGGTGACTTATTATGTATTAATTCCACAAAGCTCTTCAAAGAAAATATCATTTGCAAGAAAATTGACGGTTTAATTTGGCATTATTGTTGGGTTATGAAAACATTGACCAAACAGAAAGAGACACTACGGCCAATAGGCAGAGTGCCATTGACAAATTTATTAGTCTTTGGGTTCGGACAGACAACTCTAATCGATTGATTTTTAGTCCCACAAATAACCAAAGACAGTGGAGTAACAACCAAATAAAATTTGCAATTATCAGCTTGATTCCAGTTTCGATGATGAGGCTTTCAGGGTAAAAAGCGAAACCGCTGAAAAGTGCTGTATTAACCGCATATACTTTTGGATTGATAAGCTGAAGCGTTAAACCGGATATAACTCCCGGTTTTGTAATATGAATAAATGCAATTTTTGAGCCGGCAAGAGCAATACTTAAGGATAGATAAACAAGATATCCAACAGATATAATCAGCAACATCGTTCGAATAGTGGAATTTGCCAAGACTGCAGTTGCAAGGCCCGAAATAACCGCAAAGCAAACAAGATTAGTGCCAAGGAACAAACCAAAAAGGTACCTAAATCCTTGCCGCCAACCATATGCGGCTCCTACTCCTGCCAATGATAACACGCCTGGCCCAGGTGTGATTATTAAAAGAAAAACCGCAAGGGCAAATGTTAGCATTTATTGAGGCCTATAAATTTCATCTCGAACATCAATTTTTTTATAAGCAAGTCGGAGAATTGTTAATGACTCAATCAACCATCGATCATATCGTTATTGGCGCAGCAGATTTAGAAAAAGCAACAAAAAGGATTGAGAATTTAATAAAAGCCGACTTTTCAACTGGTGGCAAGCATCCATTGATGGCAACGCATAACCGTTTAATCAAGCTTCAAAATTCAATATATATGGAAGTTATATCTATAGACCCCAGCGCTCCAATGCCCCAATCTTCAGCTCAAAAAAAGCGTTGGTTCTCGCTTGACTCGCAGTCAACAAAACGCCGTTTATCACTGGCACCGCAACCTTTGTGCTGGGTTGCCGCCGTTGATAATATCGAACAAGCGGTATCACATTGTGGTTACAATCCTGGTAAAATTATTGAGGTAACAAGAGACGACTTACGGTGGAGGTTAACAGTCCCAGAGAATGGAAAATTATCTTTTGGTGGTGTTTTACCTATTTTAATTGAATGGCCAAATGGAAAAAATCCTGCCGAAAAAATGCCGGAAAGCAACGTGAGTTTACAGCAACTTACCTTGTTTCATTCAAACCCAAAAAAAATCAAAGACATTTTATCCAAGCTAAATATTTCAGGCCCAATAAATATTGAACTTGGAGAACCAAGAATACAATTCTCTTTCAAAACCGCGAGCGGAAAAAGCATTCTTTTTTACGAAAACTGTTTAGCTGATATCCAATCATCCTCCTAAAATACCTGACATAATGGGCCGGCAAATCACGCCATCTCATGTGCGCGCAGCATTTTTTGAATGTTTTTATTTTTTACAATTAGCTAGTCAAAAAATCAGATCTCCTTTGAACCAAACGGGATGCACCGTTTATTAATAGTTTATGTTAGCTATCGCGCGGTGCCTGAATGCGATCTGTCATGCTATAATCTCTGCTAATCAAAAATAATTCTATTTTGTCAATTGAGCCTGGTGATATTGATGAGGTAAGCGCCAGTACCGAAGATAAATCATTTGGAGTCACCAAAGTTATAAACTGATCTGACGCTGATAAACCGTGATAAGCACCATCCAAAGACGCATACTTATTAAATGCAGTATTTGAAATAACTGCCCTACTTTGTATGCTTACCAACAACGCATCTGACTTTGAGATTGAATCGAAATTTGCATCAGTTACTAAGTCGGCTTGCCAGCAGGCCAATCTCTGTCCAATTCGAATTCTGTAATCTTTGAAATGCTTCTTAATGCCAGCCTTTTGCGCCAGGCGATGCTGTTTATTTTGCCGCCAATTTTCCAGTGATTTTTCACTATCCCATAATTGATGAGATAAAAGACTGTAATCATCAAGCTGGGCTCTATATCGGTTTAACCAAATCAGCCCATCATGTTTTTCCAGTTCGGGTTTAAGCTTCTCAACATATGAGAAATAATGATTTAAATGACCAGGGTTTGGAGCAACTTCAAAAAATAAACCTATGGGCGCTTCATTGCTTTTGGGCATATGCTGCCTCCAAAATTTCGCAAAAAAATTAGACACTTGATTTTTTCAGCACAGCTCTATGCAGAATGTTTTTTACAGTAGCTGACAAATTTATATTTCCAAAACAGCTTATCAAAAATATTTTTCCTCAATTTGAGCAATCTTTTTTTACGATTGTGTTGCCTGTTTTATTATTTCTGTTAGCGTTTATTCAAGCCGCATAAAAGCAGCGCTTCATAATCTTAATCAAAATTGAGGAGACACACTCATGAAACGTAGAGATTTTATTACTAAAGCGGGTTTGGTTGGAGCGGGCACAGTTGCTGCCTCTACGCTTGCAGCACCAGCTATTGCCCAAGACCGGATCGAGATTGCAATGGTATCAACTTGGCCAAGAGATTTTCCTGGCCTTGGCACTGGCGCGCAACGCGCAGCACAACGAATGTCTGAAGTCTCTGATGGCAGAATTCAGGTAACATATTATGCCGCCGGCGAACGGGTAGGTGCATTCGATTCGTTTGACGAAGTTGCATCAGGTAACGCACAGGCCTATCACGCGGCTGATTACTACTGGAAAGGCAAGCACCCAGGATGGGCATATTTCACTGCCGTACCTTTTGGTCATAGCTATGCGGAAATTGGTGCGTGGAACAACTGGATGGGTGGCCAGGAGCTATGGGATGAATTGGCTGGTGAGTTTGGCCTGAAATGTCTGCCATGCGGCAACACCGGCGTTCAGTGGGGCGGCTGGTTTAACAAGGAGATTAATTCTGCTGATGACCTCAAAGGCCTAAAGATGCGTATTCCTGGCCTTGGTGGAGATGTTATGGCCAAACTTGGGGCATCTCCTGTTTCACTCCCAGGTGGGCAAATATACGAAAACCTTGTCTCTGGTGCAATTGATGCAACAGAATGGGTTGGGCCATGGAATGACGAAGCCATGAAGTTTTATGAGGCTGCTAAATATTATTATTTCCCTGGTATGCATGAACCTGCATCGCAGCTTGCAATGGGATTTAATGCATCATTCTGGGGATCGTTAAGTAAATCTGATCAGGCTTTAATCACTTCTGTTACTCAGGCAGAAAATAACAACATCATGGCAGAATATAACGCCAAAAATGGTGCTGCCCTGGAGCGTCTAGTGAGGGATCAAGGTGTTCAGGTTCGTGAGTTTAATGATGATGTTTATGCTGCATTTAAGCGTGGTTCTGATGAAGTCTATGCAGAGGTGGTAGAGCATTCACCGCTTGCCCGCAAAATCCACGAATCATGCATGGCAGCAAGAAAAACTGTTGGTGATTACATCCAGCTAAACGACGTTGCATACGTTATGAAGCGTAACGCTGCTCTTCGATAAAAAATTAGCTGAGATCCGCTAATTGTGATTAGCGGATCTCAGTATTCGTAATTATTTGGTTAATCAAAATGCTTTTAGAACAGAAAAATAGTTTGTTTTCCGCGCTGCATTTAATCGGACTGTGCAGCGCATTATTATCAGTTCTTTTCGTGCTTAATAACTTTCTAATTTTTGGGTTTGATGCACCCGGTGCAATCAATGTACTCGGCCTCAATAAAATTTTTGGCGTAGAAAATTTAAAGGGTGGTTACAGCAGTGGATTATATGCTGTCGGGTTGGTGCAAACTGCAGCTGTTTTTGGAGTCATCTTTTGGTCGTGCTACCATACAATAGCAAAGAAACAGCTTCGGTTAGATGCGGAGCGCCTTGACTGGCTTTCCGCATATGTTATCCGTGCGGCTTTTTGGGCAGTGCTAATTGTTGGAATTGCCGATGCAATCATGTCCTTTATGCGCGTCGAAGATTTTCATAAGACTGTTTTTGGTGATTTAGGGGGGGCTATAATTGCCCTACCTAGCTCTCGCGGAATATACATCCATGTTCCTTTGATAATTGTTGCAGCTCTGATTGCTTTACGTGACAAATCAGTTTCTTTGGTATGGTTGACCCTGTTAGTTGTGATTGCTGAGTTCCTCATTGTGGTTGGCCGTTTCATTTACGGTTATGAACAAACCTTTATGGGAGACCTTGTGCGCTTCTGGTATGCAGCTCTGTTCCTTTTTGCATCTGCCTACACATTAAAAGAAGATGGCCATGTCCGAGTTGATGTGTTCTATGCAGGCTTGGAACGGCGCACCAAATCAATACTTAATACGATTGGGACACTGTTTTTTGGAATTCCGCTTTGCTGGCTTATACTAATACGCGGCATGTGGGGGAAATCCAGTCTAATCAATAGCCCAATGATGAACTTTGAAACGTCAATGAGTGGCTTTGGAATGTATGTGAAATATTTGATGGCAGCTTTCCTCATGATTTTTGCACTAAGTATGATTTTACAGTTTACCGCCTACCTATTTCAGTCAATGGCAGACATTCAGGAAAATATTACTGATGATTTGGATGCGGAAGAGGTTACTCAATAATGGAACTTTTATTCCTAGCACTCCTATTTTTGCTGATGATGTATGCCCTTGGTTCTGGCTATCCCGTTGCATTTGCATTACCAGGCGCTGCCATCGTCACAATCATTCTTGCCGGCCTAACTGGGACACTTTTTGAAGGCGATAGCGGTGCCTATTTTATTCAGGATGGGCCTATTGAATGGCTAACAGCAGGTGTTACAAACTTTCGCGGAATTTATTGGGAGGTGGAACGGGACACCCTCATAGCGATTCCATTATTTATATTCATGGGCATCATGCTCCAGCGATCAAAGATTGCTGAAGATCTTCTTGTCACCATGGCACAATTATTCGGAGCTGTTCCAGGCGGGCTTGGCATTTCAGTGGTATTTGTAGGGGGACTTTTAGCCGCGACCACCGGTATTGTAGGCGCAACGGTTGTTGCAATGGGCCTTATTTCGTTGCCGGCTATGCTGCGCAACAACTATTCAAAACCCCTCGCAACAGGCGCGATATGTGCATCGGGCACATTAGGACAAATTATTCCACCCTCAATTGTTCTAATTATTTTAGCCGATCAGCTGGCAAGTGCTGCCGATCAAGCGGCAACGGCGCGTAAAGCGTTATACAAGCAAGCAACTGGTCAGTTCAGCATGCCGTCTGAATTTAATATCATTTCAACTAGTGCCGGGGATATGTTCCTTGGCGCTTTTTTACCAGGAATTCTGCTTGTTGGTATCTACATGGCCTATATTTTGATTGCTGCGTTAATTCGTCCGTCGCTAGCACCCGCCGTAAAATATGATGGCAAATTATTGGAAAGAAGCTTTGTTGTGAAGGTGGCTTTAGCTTTGGTGCCGCCGTTGCTACTAATTTTCCTTGTCCTCGGGTCGATCATTGCAGGTATTGCAACTGTGAACCAAGCCGGAGCAATCGGCGCAGTGGGAGCTATGGTTATGGCAGGCTACAAGCTGCATGAAGGGTCAAAATCTGCGTTTTACCCATCAGTCTTAACCATCGCTTCACTTCTGTTAATTTGGGCTATAAAAGCTAACTTTAATCTTAGCATTAAAACCATTAGCAATTCTTCCGACTGGTTTGGCGTATTTATTGTTACGTTAGCGGTTATTGGTCTTTGTGCCGGTATAGCATGGAGTGGATGGCGCGCGTTTAGGGTTGAAGACACTCTTCGTGACGTTATGTCTGAGACAGCAAAAACAACATCCCTCGTCTTTATTATTTTGCTCGGCGCAGCAATGCTGACGGCTGCTTTTCGAGGATTTGGCGGCGAAGAGGTTGTAAAGCACTTCCTGTCAGGCTTGCCCGGAGGGTTTTGGGCGCAATTTATGGTAGTCATGCTAGTAATATTCCTGCTGGGCTTCTTTCTCGACTTTATTGAAATTGCAGTAGTCGTGGTACCAATCGTTGCGCCGATTTTGCTTGCTGATCCATCTGCCAATATCACAGCTGTTTGGCTTGGCGTTATGATTGGCCTCAACATCCAAACTTCATTCCTCACGCCTCCATTTGGATTTGCATTATTTTATTTGCGGGGAGTGGCATCCAAAGCAGTCAAAACCCTCGACATGTATAAAGGCGTCGTTCCGTTTATTGGCTTACAATTGCTAGGACTCGCAATCGTAGGTTTTAATCCAAGTTTGGTGAACTACCTACCAACCAAAACATTTTTATCAAGTGAGACTGCGCCGCCACCAAAAAACCCGCGCCTACAGTTGTGCTTAGAAACCCACCTATTTAATTTTTATGATGCCAATAAGAGCGAATATTTATCGCAAGTTAGTTTGCTAAATAATCTTGATTATTCTTCACTTCCAGAAACAACGAGGGCGGGGCTTCAGCGCAGTTTAAAATCTGCTGGTGATATTTTCATTTTGATGGACGAAATCAAGGAAGCTCAAGCTGAAATGGCACGTGCATCAGTTGCTTATGCGCCAATTCATACTGAGGTTCGCAGCCTTGAACGCACCATCAAACAAAATCAAGAAGAGATCAAAACTTTAAAAAATCAATTAAGGGGAACTGACGACATTAGCAAAAAGACCCACATCGAACAGTCAATCTCAACTCTTGAGGCCAATATTACAGAAAAACTCGCCTTAATTCCAAGCAGTTGGCAGAAAACAAATAAAGATTTTAAACTCATAACAACAAAATTAAATCGTGCGCGCATGCAATTCCGACGTCAATCAGATCAAGCCTATTCTGAGATCCGTGGAATAGTGAATTCAATCAACTCTGTTTCCATTTTGGATCAGGTCCGCCAAGACATAATCAATGTTAAAGCTCGGATAGGGCAACAATCTGTTGATGAGGCACTGAGCGAAATCAAAACAGCCTATAGTGCACTAACCAAAATCCCTGGCGCCAATAACGCCGCCAAATCATTGTCAGATGCGCGCCGTTTGATCGATAGAAAAGATCCGAATTTACCAAAAGCTGGTGCATTTGTTGATGAAACATTAGCTTCAATTAACGCCGAATTAACTTGGCGAGGTGAAGCTAAACAGGGCCCATATGAAAAACTTGCAGCATTTGAAGCTTACGCAAGATCAAATCTTGGCCTGCGTGAACAGGACAGGCTGAACCCAGAGCAAGTTGATTCAATCACATCATGCTTAGCAAAACATAGGAGCCTTGCTCTTCAATTTTAGTATGAATCGCGCAACACCCGTCAGCAATTTGCACTTAAAAAAGTAGAATAGTGGAGATAACGTGTGTCAAACCAAAGTGACAAGGGGGGTATTAATACCCAAGCCGTTTTGGCCATGCGCGGTGCAGGCTATTATTCCGAAAGAACTGCAGGTGCACGGGATGTCATTAATGATGCAAGAGAACTAGTACTAACGGCACTTGAGACTCTTTCCGATGCAGGAAGCCTGAGAATTGCAGATTTTGGCGCTGCCGATGGTGGTACTAGCCAACAAATGTGGAGTACGGTTATAGAAATGCTCCGCAAGTCCGGAGACAACCGGCAAATTGAAATACTCTATACCGACCTTGCAAGTAATGATTTTTCAACCCTGTTCAGAATGATGCAAGGTATGCAAGGCAGCCCAACCCATGCCTATCAAAAGCATCATGAGAATGTTTTTGTGCATGGGTGTGGAACCGGTTTTCACCAACAACTAATGGCGAGTGAATCCCTGCATTTAGGGTTTAGCGCCACCGCAATGCATTATGTTTCAGTCAAACCGCTGGAAATTCCAAAACATGTGCATGCCGCAAGAGCTGATCATACTAGTAATGCAGCCTTTGCAGAGCAAGCGGCGCTTGATTGGCAAAACATCTTGCTTGCCCGCGCTGCTGAGCTGGTTCCAGGAGGGCGTTTTATTGCGCTTAATTTTGGCATAGACGAAAAGGGGCGCTACCTAGGCAATACTGGCGGGGTTCATATGTTTGACCAGTTTCACAAACATTGGAATGCCCTATATCAGGACAATACTATCACCAAAGATGAATATGAAAAGGCAACATTCGCACAATACTACCGCAATATTAACGAGTTTTGTGCGCCCTTCAATGACCCACAAAGTCCAGTCAGTAAAGCCGGTTTGGTGCTAAAATCCTGTCACAGCAAGCTCACAAAATGCCCCTATGAAGCAGCATTCATAAAAGCCGGTGGAGCTGGTGGATCAATGACAAACGCTGAATACGCCGATAGCCTTATTCCAACCATGCGATCTTGGTCTGAAACGGTTTTCAGAACAGCAATTTCTGATCGAAGTGACGATGAAAGCCTTCAAATTATTGATCGTTTTTATAAGGCCTATCGTGACGAGATTGCGGCAAACCCAATCGGTCATGCAATGGACTATGTCCACATTATTCTCGATATAGAAAAGACTGCTAATTAGACAATCTTTTCTAAATTACTCAGCACTTATCAATTTGTCTTTTAGGTGTTAATAGCCAATGGCGCATCCATCTTTGCGTGGGTCAGACCCAGCAATTAATAAATCTGTATCCCAATCAATAAAGATTGCTTGCGAGCCGCCGATAGGCTTGCTAGCTGGCTGAATGTTGTGCCCAAGTGCACGCAATGCTTCACGGATGTCATTACTAATTGGCTCTTCAACCTCGACAACATCACTAAACGGGTCCGGCATAAAGCGCGGCATATCCTGCGCCTCTTGAATATCCATCCCATAATCGAAAAGACGAGTCAAAAACTGCATATGGCCGAACGCCTGATATTCACCGCCCATAACGCCAAATGGCATTACGGTTTTACCATCTTTAGTGGCCATGCCCGGAATGATCGTATGAAGCGGGCGTTTGCCAGGTTCAATACAATTTGGATGACCTGGCTCAACTACAAATCCCTGGCCCCGGTTTTGCAAAATGACACCTGATTTTGGCGCAAGAATACCGGCACCAAAATTATGAAACACAGTGTTTATAAAACTACATGCATTCCGATCTTTATCAACAACACTAATGTAAACTGTACTTTTATGCTTAGGAAGTGTGGTTTCAGGAAGTTTATCAAGTGCCCTATTTGGGTTAATTTGAGCGCGTATGAGATCAGCTGTCTCCTGACTTAACATGTCATCAATCGGCATGGCAGAAAACTCCGGATCAGACAAATATAGGTTTCGATCACGATAAGCTATTCGGCCTGCTTCAATCTCATGGTGAATACGTTCAACAGAAATAGGATGATCACCAAACTTATCTACACCGGACATAATGTTTAGCAACATCAAGGCTATGACGCCTTGCCCATTTGGCGGACATTCCCAAATATCATAACCACGGAAGTTGGTTTTAATCGGTGTAACATAATTTGCCAATGCCGAGTCGAGATCAGCTTGTGTGTGTAAACCACCAAGTGTGTTTAGCTTGGTTAAAATATCGTCTGCTACCCAGCCTTCATAAAATCCAGCACGGCCATTTTTTGCAACAGCCTCCAATGCTTTGGAGAGGTTTTTATTAATAAACCGATCGCCCATTCTATAATTTTCACCATTTTTAAGGTATAGCGCACTCAAATCGGCATCACCCAAAATTAGCTCGCGACTTGCAGCAAAATCTGCTTCAACTCGTTGACCAATCGGAAATCCATCGCGGGCATAGCCAATTGCTGGCTGAAGAAGATCGCCAAGCGATTTTTTTCCATAATCACGATTCAATTGTACCCAAGCATCAATTGCTGTTGGCACTGTCACTGCATGAGGGGATTGTTGAGGAATCTCTTTGATTCCCTGTGCCAACAACCAATCAGCGGTTAAACTCATCGGCGCACGGCCAGATCCATTCAAGGCAATAACCTTGTCGCTACCAGCTTCTGAATAAAGGCAGAAGCAGTCACCACCAATACCTGTAGATTCTGGCTCTACAACCGCTTGTACGGCACTCGCAGCTATGGCTGCATCCATTGCATTTCCGCCATTTTGAAGAACTGTGACCGCAGCCTGAGTTGATAAGGGATTAGACGTGCTAGCCATCCCATTTGGGGCTAGAACTGGTGACCGACCCGGCCGTTGTAAACTACGCATCACATTTCCTCATAATAAAACCTTAAAAACAACTTGAGGTCAGAGTAATACAGTACCTAGGCTTATTTGAGCAATATAATATCACCAGCCATATAAGCAGCGCGAGGTGATGGTAAGGAGAAAAACATGAAAATTGGGTTCATTGGACTAGGTAATATGGGCGCTCCAATGGTGAAACGACTTGTGGCATCAGGTCACGACATCACTGGTTATGATTTAATGGAGAGCGCTATGGCTGCTTTATCAGAAGTAAAAATGAGTTTTTCCAAAGACATTTTAACAGCAGCCCGCGAACAGGACGTTGTCATAACAATGCTTCCCAACGGTGAAGCGCTTATCAAGGTTGTAGAAGCAATCATTCCTGTTATGCCGAAGGGATCATGTTTTATTGATTGCTCAACAGTTGATATAAATACTACAAGGCAGGTGGCTACACTGCTAAAAAATGCGGCCATTCACGTGCTTGACGCTCCAGTCTCAGGTGGTGTCGGCGGCGCTGTCGCAGGCACACTCACTTTTATGGTTGGTGGCAGTGAAGATAGCTTTGCAATAGGAAACCCACTTTTCAAAATCATGGGTCAACGTGTTATTCATTGTGGTGCTGACGGCGCCGGACAGGCAGCCAAAATTTGTAATAATATGATCCTCGGTGTTACCATGATAGCAACATGTGAAGCCTTTGCTCTTGCTGATGATTTGGCACTAGATCGGCAAAAGCTTTTTGATGTTGTCAGCACCTCATCAGGAAATAGCTGGTCAATGAGCACCTATTGTCCAGCACCTGGAGTTGGACCAGAAAGCCCATCTGACAATGATTACTTACCTGGTTTTTCAGCTTCTTTAATGCTGAAAGATTTGAAGCTTTCTCAAGAAGCCGCAACAATCCACGGCACACCAACCAGAGCCGGTCAACTTGCTTTGGAATTATATCAAGATTTTGTTAAATCAAGCAAAGGCGGAGCGCTAGATTTTTCTGCAATACTCCAAGACCTAACGTCACGCAGTAAAGATCAATAGTGCAAAAATGATTTTGCAAAAACCCTTAAAGCGGTGGTTTGCCAAGCACCAAATCAGCGCCTTTCTCTGCAATCATCAAAACACCAGCATTCAAATTTGCCGATAGCATAGTTGGCATTATAGAGGCATCAATAACACGCAAGTTTTGCATGCCATGAACCCGCAATTGATCATCGACCACTGCAGTTGGATCCGTCTCTGGCGCCATCCGACAAGTTCCCATAAGGTGGTAGACTGTAGTGCTTCGCTGGCGAGCTACGTCCAGTAATTCATCGTCACTTTGAATATGCGCACCAGGATACCCCTCATAATCAAAATAAGGCGCTAATGGTTCAGTATTCATAAGTCGGCGGCTTAGTTTAATACCGGCTAGCAGTACACGTCGGTCTTCCTCACTCGCCAAATAATTTGGCTGTATCAAGGGTTTGACGAAAGGGTCGCTACTCTTTGCGCGAACATAACCAAGACTTTCAGGACGTTGTTGCCAAGTAGCAAGGGTGAATCCCGGTTCATCATCAAGCCAGGCTTGCAAACCTTCCTTATAGCTAGCAGGCGTAAAGCTCACTTGAAGATCAGCATTACGAACAGTTTCATCCGAATGCCAAAAGCAGTAAACCAGCGTTGGTCCTAACTCAAGAATAGAACGCCTTCCTAAAAAATACTTGGCGATTTCACCAACCAATTTTGGGCCACGAGCGAGTTCATTTATAGTTTTTACATTTTTTGCTCGAGCAGTCAGACGCGTGCCGTAATGATCACGCAAATTTTCACCAACACCAGACAATTCATGCCTCACCTCAATACCAAGCTCATTCAAAAGCTTCCCTGGCCCAATTCCTGATAACTGAAGTAATTGTGGTGAATTGATTGTGCCGCCAGCAATAATTACCTCACGACCCGCATACACCTGATCTGGGCGGCCATTGGCTCCACCTCGATTATAAGCAACACCAATTGCCCGCTTACCATCCAGTAAAATTTTTGTTGCATGTGCGTTGGTAATGACATGAAGGTTAGAACGATTGCGTGCCGGCTTCAGAAAAGCGCGAGCTGAGCTCATTCGTAATTTGCCAGTGGCGGTGCGTTGAACATAAGAAGTGCCCTCTTGGTAAGCACCGTTATAATCTGGATTCCTCGGTATCCCAATGCTTTCAGCACCTTCAATAAAAGCCTCACAAAGTGGGTCGCGCCACGCAAGGTTGGTTATCTTCATTTCGCCCGTCTGGCCTCGATAGCTCGCATCTGGGCTATCCTCGTGGGACTCATAACGGCGAAAATAAGGAAGCACGTCATCATATGACCAGCCCCGATTTCCTTTTTGCGCCCAGACGTCAAAATCCATCTTTTGACCACGGTTAAAAATCAAGCCGTTGATTGAGCTTGACCCACCGAGAACTTTGCCGCGAGGCATTGGAATTGTACGGCCGTTCGTTCCTTTACTAGCCTCACTTTGATACATCCAATTTACTGATGGATTGACCAGTGTTTTAATGAAACCAGCAGGGATATGGATCATCGGATTCCAATCAGACGGACCTGCTTCCAAAAGGCAAACCTTATAGGTGCCACAAGCAGTCAAGCGATTTGCTAGAACACACCCAGCACTGCCAGCACCAACAATCACATAATCATATTTTTCTGACATCAATCTGCTTTCAAACTCAAATAAGGCCCTCAGTATATGATAGTGACTAATCAGTCTTAAAGTGACAAGTCTGATTTGCACATCACATTCATTAGTCCCAGACAAACACAGCTATTAAATAACACCATTTAGGCCAGCCCAGACTGACGTTGCTTTTCAGCTTTCAAATTTAACAAAATTGCGATGAAAATAATCCCCGCGCCCAAAAGAATTGGTAGCTCAAAAGCCTCACCATAAATCAAAAAGCCAATCACACTAATCAATGGCAAACGCATGAAGTCTAGGGGGATGACAACAATGGCTGGAGCAAGTGCCAGTGCATTGGTGATACAAAAATGAGCCATCAAACCACCTATACCCACGATCACAACCCATATGATATTAATGCCTTCTGGAAAAGTGTTCATACCCATAAAAAACGTTGCCATAAGGCCCATGAAAAGCTGCATTAAGGTCAGCCAAAAAAGAATACACGTAATAGATTGATCGTTTGTCAGCTTTTTAGTCGCCATCATTGAACCGGCAAAACAGATAGCACAAGCAACCGCTGCAATAATTGCAAAATCAAGTTGTTCCATATCTGGCCTAGCAACGATTAATACACCTGCAAATCCTAATACAACAGTTAAGACACGCTGCCTTGTTAAGGCCTCGCCCAAAAATAAAGGAGCAAATAACGCAACCCAGATTGGTGTGGAAAACTCTAATGCAAAAAGTTGTGAAAATGGAATGTAAGCAACAGCTAAAAACCATAAATTTTGTCCAGAAAAATGAGCCAAGTTTCGGAACAAATGCAGACCAAGGCGGTCACACCTGATTTCATTAAGGGTTTTAGCAAAAAAGCCAATAACTAAAACAATCAAAAGGCCAATTATAGACCGATACAGCATTATCTCAAAAGTGTTCAAGCTGGTTGCAAGCTCTCGCCCTGAAACCGCCATCAGACTAAATGACACCATCGCCCCAATCATCCAAACTGTTGCCTTCAGCGGTTCAGATCTTGTTGTCATGATTGAATCTTCCGGCACTGTATGAGGTCAAAAAACAAAAAAAATGTAGGTGTTATCGATGAATATTATTCTTAGACATATTTTAGCATATGCGCCATGCAAAGCTTTTCAGATTTAAAAGTGAAGTTTAAAAACAACTTGGTTCTAATAATCACTTTATAGTTAATCCAAATTTATGTTTAATTATTCTCTGATGGATAAAATAAAACTTCTGGATTGCTACACAAAGGATCATGGGCCAGCTTACATGACTGGAACCCAAGCCTTGGTGCGCCTACTTCTCGAGCAGGCGCGTCTTGACCGCGAACAGGGAATCAATAGCCGTGGCCTTGTCAGTGGTTATCCGGGGTCGCCACTTGGCGGGCTCGACCTCGAATTAAATCGCAATCTTGACCTGCTGGAAAAAGACGGGGTGACATTCCAGCCAGCAATCAATGAAGAACTGGCGGCAACTGCAATCTGGGGAAGCCAGCATATTCATCTTTATGATCAGCCCGAAATTGATGGGGTGTTTGGCCTTTGGTATGGCAAGGGGCCGGGCCTTGATCGCGCACTTGACGCCATTCGCCATGCCAATATGGGCGGCGTTGCCAAATATGGCGGCATGGTATTGGCGGTTGGCGATGATGCCACAGGCAAATCATCAACCCTTGCCTATCAGTCCGAACAAACCTTCATTGCCGCTGGTGTGCCATTTTTCTACCCGCGATCAATCCATGACATTATTCCCATGGGGTTGCAGGCTTTTGCCTTATCGCGTTTGGCCGGATGCTGTGTTGGTATGAAAATTGTTGTCGATACGGCCGATGCAAGCAGCATTATTGATCTTAACCGTATTCGCCCCGAAATCACCGCAAATGATGAATTGGGACCAGTTCATATTGGCCGCCATGATCCGGCATTAGTTCGCGAAGACCGGCTGTTTAATCTGCGGCTTCCGGCCGTTCGCCGGTTTCAAAAAGCGCAAAATATAAACAGCATAATCGGCAGCCAGCCAGCCATTGGTAAGCTTGGCATCATGACGGTTGGCAAAACAACTTATGAAGTTAATGACGCGCTTGCCAGCCTTGGCATTGATGATCCGGCAAAAGCCGGCATTGGCCTGTTTTCTATTGTCATGCCATGGCCAATTGACCCAGCAAGCCTTATTGATTTTGCGCAATATTATGATGAGGTGATGGTGGTCGAAGAAAAACGTCCCATCGTTGAAGATCAAGTGGCGCGGGCGGTGGTTAATCTTGCCGAACGCGCAGTCATCACCGGCAAATTAGCCCCAGATGGATCACGCCTTTTGCCCGAGACTGGCGAAATCACCCATTCCATTTTAATGACGGCGATAAGCGAGCGCGCCAACGCGAATGGCATTGCAATGCGCCCAATCATAAAGCCAGACGTCGCCACAGCCGACCTTCCCAAAATAGCCGCGCGCACGCCATGGTATTGTGCAGGCTGCCCACACAATTCCAGCACCAAACTTCCCGACGGTGAAATTGTTGGGATGGGCATCGGCTGCCATTCGATCAGTGGGTTTTTAACGCCTGACATTATCACTAATTTCACCCAAATGGGCGGCGAGGGTGCCTTCTGGATTGGGCGTGCACCCTTTTCAAGCCATCACCATAGTTTCCAGAATATCGGCGATGGCACCTATGCCCATTCGGGTTATCTTGGCATTCGCGCGGCGGTGGCGGCGGGGGTCAATATCACCTTTAAAATTCTATATAATGGCGCTGTGGCAATGACCGGCGGCCAGACGGTTGAAGGCGGACAACCACCATGGGTTATTTCACGCCAGCTTGCCGCCGAAGGCGTGGTCAAAATCGCTGTTGTCAGTGACGCGCCGGATGCGTTGCTGACTGGTGCCAATTGGGCCAGCAATTGCCAGTTTTATGATCGCCAAGATATGTTGCCATTGCAGCAGGAACTCAAATCAATCGCGGGCGTTACCGCAATCATTTATGTTCAGGGCTGTGCAACCGAATTGCGCCGCAAACGCAAGCGCGGACTGATTGCGGATAAAACCGAAACGATCATCATCAATGATGCTGTCTGTGAAGGCTGTGGTGATTGTGCGGTCAAATCAAATTGTGTCGCTGTCAAACCCTTGATGCGACCCGAAGGTGAAAAACGCCAGATCGATCAAAGCCTATGCAATAAAGATATGTCTTGTCTCAATGGGTTTTGCCCAAGTTTTGTCACGGTCAAAAAAGCGGGTGGGAGCGATGCCTCAACCCCGTCAAAGACAAATATCAAGCCTGCCTTTCCAACAGATATAACACTGCCAATGCCACCACCAGCCAGCGGCGATATTTGCAACATTTTCATTGCTGGCATTGGCGGTACTGGCGTTTCCACGCTTGCCGGTATTTTGATTATGGCCGCACGGGTTGATGGCATTGCTGGAACCGCGGTCAATCAAACCGGTCTGTCGCAAAAAAACGGTGGCGTCACCTCGCAAATCAGGCTTGCCCGCGATCAATCACTTGATGGTCATATGGTGCGGCTACCAAGCCATGAAGCTGATTTGTTGATTGGCTGTGATGCAGTGGTGGCGGCAAATGATATGGTTCTTGGCCTTCTAAACAAAACCCAAAGCCGTGCCATTCTCAATGATAATATTGATCCGGTCGGCGTTGCTGGCGTCGGGATTGGAAGCATTGTTGATATGCCACTTGTAATGACCCGTCTTGGCACAGTCATGGATCCGGATCGCATCGTCAAATGGGCCATTTCATCGCTTGCCAATCAACTTTTGGGAAGCACGACATCAAGCAATATCATCATGCTTGGTTGGGCACTTCAAAAAGGGTTTATCCCGCTTGGCATTGATGCGGTTGAGGCAGCCTTGCGGCTGAATGGCACATCGCTTGAAAATAACCTTGCTGCATTGCGATGGGGCCGGTTGCTGGCGCATGCGCCGGACAAACTGTTTGCCTGTTTTGATGCGATCACAACGATCCCGCAAAATGAGGCAGCATTGACCGATCCCAATAGGGCGATTGCCTATTTTACCACGCAATTAACAAGCTATCAAAATGCCGCCTATGCCGCGCGCTATGAATCAATCATTACGCAGTTTATGGCACGGCTAAAAAGCCGAGATGGTCTGTCAAGCGACATTGGTGTGGCGGCGGCGCGGGCGCTATATCGGGCGATGGCAATCAAGGATGAATATGAAGTGGCGCGCCATCTAACCAGCACCGATTTTACCGCAAGGATTGCCACGGTGGCTGGCAATAATGCCGCCATTTCCTATCATCTTGCCCCGCCGATGCTGGCCTGGCTAAAGGCGCGTGATGGCAGCCCACGCAAGATACGTTTTGGCCGCTGGTTGACGCCTTATTTGCGCGGTCTTGCACGCCTATCATGGCTGCGCGATAGCTGGGCTGATCCTTTTGGCTATGCAACCGATCGGCGCGCCGAACGCGCTTATCGTGAACTGGTGATTGATTGGCTTGACACGCTTGGTATGGCGGCATCACCTGACCGGCAGGATCAAATCAAAACAGCGCTTGAGCTAATGCTGAAGATTCGCGGCTATGGTCATGTCAGGGCAGCAAATCATTCGCGCTATGCGCCTCAAATCACCGCAATCATTGAGCAAATCTCAACCCTGCCACCGCCAATTGGTATGGCTGCCGAATAGGGTTTATCTTGCTAGATATAGTTGGAAATTTCGATCAGATTATGGTCGGGGTCACGAATATAGACTGACAAAAGCGGGCCATTTGCGCCGGTTTTGCGAACCGGCCCATCTTCAATATCAATGCCATGATCCGCAAGATGCGTTTGCCAATCGGCAAGCGGCTGCGTTGTGATGAAACATAGATCAACACTGCCAGCCACCGGATTTTTGGCATGTGGAATAAACGGCGATGCGGCGTCATGCAAATTGATCTTTTGCAATCCGAAATGCAAAGACTGGCGCACCGGCCCCCCTGTTGGCGGCTGGAATGAGCTATGCTCCATGCCCAGAATTTCAGTATAGAATTTGATCGTTGCCACCAGATCAGCCGCCTGCATAACAATATGGTCAATCGATTGAATTTCAGGCTTTTGCATTTTAGCTCCTTTAAAACACCAAAACGAGACTAGTCTTTAACGTGATTGCAGCCTGTTAGCGGCCAATCGACAGATAGGTAAAGCCAGCATCCTGCATCGCGTCTGGTTCATAAACATTACGCAAATCGACAAGAACGCGTCCGCGCATTGCGGTGGCAAATTGCGCTGGCGTCAAAGCGCGAAATTCGTTCCATTCGGTAACAATAACGGCAGCATCAGTGCCGTTCAGGCAATCGGCTGCGCTATCACAAAATGTGATATCTTGTGGCAAAAGATGGCGCGCCTCATCCATCGCCTTTGGATCATAGGCGCGCAGAACAGCCCCTGCCTTGGTCAAGGCATCAATGATATCAAGCGATGGGCTGTCGCGCATATCATCGGTTTCCGGCTTGAAGGCCAGCCCTAAAATGGCAATCTTTGCGCCGGCAACTGACCCGCCCATGGCGGCGATAACACGATCGGCCATGGCGATTTTTCGCGCCTGATTATAGCCAACAACCGCATCAACAATGCTTAGATCGCTTGACTGTTGTTCGGCTGTTTTGACAAGCGCCAATGTGTCTTTTGGAAAACAAGACCCGCCATAGCCCGGCCCCGGATGCAGAAATTTATTGCCAATCCGTTTATCCAGCCCCATGCCCTTGGCAACATCATGGACATTTGCCCCAACTTTTTCACACAGGTCGGCCATCTGGTTGATATAGGAAATCTTTACCGCCAAAAAGGCATTGCTGGCATATTTGATCAATTCGGATGTTTCCAGATTGGTAAATAAAATTGGTGTTTCGATCAGAAATAGCGGCCGGTATAACGCGCGCATGACATCGCGGGCAGCGTCGGTTTCGGCACCAACAACAACACGGTCAGGACGCATAAAATCAGAAATCGCTGCGCCTTCCCGCAAAAATTCTGGATTTGAGGCAATATCAAATTTTGCATCAGGGTTTACTTTGGCAATGATACCAGCAACGTCGCGGCCAGTGCCAACCGGTACAGTCGATTTGGTCACAACAACCGTATAGCCTGACAGATGCTTGGCAATGTCTTCAGCCGCAGCATACACAAATGACAAATCAGCATGGCCATCGCCGCGACGTGTCGGGGTGCCAACAGCGATAAAAACAGCATCAGCAGCGGCAACCGCCGCGCCGAGATCAAGATCAAAATGCAGCCTTCCAGCCTTGACATTACGCACCACAAGCTCGGCCAAACCGGGCTCGTAAATTGGCATTTCGCCTTGGTTGATTTTTTGAATTTTCGCCGGGTCTTTATCGATGCAAGTTACATCAAATCCAAATTCGGAGAAACATGCCCCCGAGACAAGACCTACATATCCAGTGCCAATGACTGCAATTTTCACAATATTGATTCCTATGATCGCCCTAAGGTTTGATAACAGGCAGGCAAAATTTGATCAATCAAAGAGTTCGGGCAGGCGGCAAGTTTCATCACAGATTAGGATTTTCGCATTTTTTATGGCAAGGTTTCACGCAAAGTTAACTTGACCTATTTTACCGCTGCAGAGTAAGCCTTTGTGATGGTGGCATCACCATTTCGATCAGCCGCATTTTAAGGAACAACACGAATGATCAAAAAAGCGATTTTCCCCGTTGGCGGACTTGGCACACGGTTTTTGCCAGCCACAAAGGCGCTGCCAAAGGAAATGCTTCCCGTTGTTGATAAGCCGTTAATCCAATATGCCGTCGAAGAAGCCGCGGCTGCCGGTATTGAGGAATTCATCTTTGTGACCGGCCGTAATAAAACCGCCATTGAAGATCATTTTGATCACTCCTTTGAATTGGAAGAAACACTTTTTGCCAAGGGCAAGGCAGCAGCGCTTGAAACTGTGCGTGGCATGATCCACGAACCGGGAACCGTGGCCTATGTTCGCCAACAAGAACCAGCTGGTCTTGGCCATGCTGTTTGGTGCGCGCGTCATTTGATCCATGATGAACCGGTTGCCGTTCTTCTTGCTGATGATTTGATCCTGGGTTCAAGTTGTCTGGCTGAAATGGTGGCATCATATCAAGGTGGCAACATGGTTGCCGTTATGGATGTTCCAAAATCTGAAACCGGCTCTTATGGAATCATCACCCCCGGTGCCGTTCATGGACAGCTTGTCGAAGTATCAGGGCTTATTGAAAAACCTGATCCGGCAAATGCCCCATCAAATATTGGTGTTGTTGGCCGCTATATCATCGAATCCGGGGTTTTCGCCCAGCTTGGCACGCAAGGTCGCGGCGCCGGTAACGAGGTGCAATTGACCGATGCGCTGGCACGCCAGATTGGCAAAGTGCCATTTCATGGATTTCGCTTTTCAGGCGAACGATTTGATTGCGGATCAAAAATCGGGTTTTTACAGGCAAATATCGCTTTTGCCATGTCGCGCGATGATCTTGCCGAACCGCTTGCAAGCTGGATTAAAAACCGCATGGCATTATCCTAAACCCCGCAGCGTCACTGATCGGCATAAGATATTGTTCTGACCCATTGCGCTGTTGCCGACCCCATCAAAAAGATTTCGATCAAAGGCCTTTACATGACAAAGCATGTTTTTCATCCAAGCATTTTACGCGCCTATGACATTCGCGGCATTGTCGATGAAACATTGACTCTGAGTGATGCAAAAGCCATCGGCATTGCCTTTGCGGCCTGTCTTCGCCAGCGCGGCTATGGCAATCATGTCGCGGTTGGCCGTGATGGACGATTATCATCACCCGCTTTGGCAGCAGCGCTTTGCGATGGGTTGGTTGCCGGCGGGGCGCGGGTTAGTGATATTGGATGTGGCCCCACACCGATGCTTTATTACGCTGGTGTTACCCTAAACGCCAACGCCGCCATTCAAGTAACCGGATCGCATAACCCGCCAACGCATAATGGGTTTAAAATGGTGATGGATGGTACGGTTTTCTATGGTGATGACATTCAAGACCTTGGTGCCATCAGCGCCAATGGCCCCGCCCTTCAAAAGGGCGGTAGCCACAACGAAGTGCCGATTTTTGACGATTATATCAGCCGCCTAATTGCCGATGCCAATACCGGCGATTTCACCGTGATTTGGGATTGTGGCAATGGCGCATCAGGGCCAGCGACAATTGCCGCAACACAGAAAATTAGTGGCAGCCATAAAGTTCTGTTTGGCGATATTGATGGTACATTTCCCAATCATCATCCCAACCCTGTTGATCCTGAAACTTTGGCCATTTTGCGAAAAGCCGTTGCCGATGCTGGCGCAGATCTTGGCATTGGCTTTGATGGTGATGGCGACCGGATTGGCATTGTCGATGCCAAAGGCCGTCAGGTGCCAGGGGATTTCTTAACCGCCTTTCTGGCGCGTGATATTTTGGCACGGCATGCCGGTGCGCCGGTTATTCTCGATGTGAAATCATCCGATATGGCAATGGCTTTAATTGCCGAGGCTGGTGGTGATGCGCAAATCTGGAAAACAGGACATAGCCATATGAAAACCCGAATGGCTGAAATCAACGCGCCATTGGCCGGTGAAATGTCAGGACATATTTTCATCAAAGACGGGTTTTACGGATTTGATGATGCGCTTTATGTTGGCCTTCGCGTTCTTTGTCAGATGGCCAAGACCGGCCAAAGCATCACCGATTTTGTTGATGGCTTGCCACCGCAACATGCAACGCCCGAATTACGTATTGATTGCCCTGATGATCAGAAATTCGGTGTCATTGAACGACTTGCCAATGAAGCAAAAGAGCGGTTTAGCGAAGAAAGCTTAAGCCTTATTGATGGCGTAAGAGTGCGAAATGATGACGGTTGGTGGCTTGTTCGAGCCTCAAACACCGAGGCGGCACTTGTCGCGCGGGCCGAGGGCAAAACACCCGAAATTCTTAACAAACTTGTTGGTCAAATCGAAGACGTGTTGGCTGGCGCTGGGCTGATATGGCAGCGGCCGTAAAACCAGCTGCCTCGAACAGCTTGGTCATCAAAAACCAATTACCAAAAAACCTACCCACGAAATATGACGATTTCCGGCAAAACACACGCCTTGCAACTTGAAACGACCGGCCGCTTCGGTTAAAAATGAGAAAATTCCATCCATGCCCCCCTTCCCGATGAAACTCACGGGTTGCCTGCTAAAGCGGAGCAAATAATGTCAGATGTTACCATCCATGGCGATTTAACCATTGCCACGGTTCTTTATGATTTAGTAAACGACGAAATTCTTGCTGGCACCAATATTAAGCCTGCAGATTTCTGGAACGGTTTTGATCAGGCGGCGCACCAACTCGCGCCAAAAAATCAGGCGCTTTTGGAAACAAGGGCAAGGCTGCAAAACCAGATTAATAACTGGCTAAAAACGCATACCAATGACGGCATTGATCCAGTCGCCTATGAATCATTTTTAAGTGACATTGGCTATCTTCATGCAGATGGCGGCGATTTCGAAATTGAAACCAGCAATGTCGATCCTGAAATTGCCACCATTGCCGGCCCACAGCTTGTTGTGCCAATCACTAATGCACGCTATTCGCTGAACGCCGCCAATGCACGCTGGGGCAGTCTTTATGACGCGCTATACGGAACTGATGCGATTAGTGATGCTGGTGGTGCCGAAAAAACGAACAGCTATAATCCGGTTCGTGGCAATAAGGTCATTGCCTTTGCTCGTGATCTTTTGAATAAATCTGCACCGCTGGCAATTGGCAGCTGGAATGATGTAACCGGTTTTGCCATTGCCGATGGAGCACTTGTCGTAGCAATGGGTGATGGTCATACAGGCCTTGCCGATCATGATCAATTTGTCGGCTATACCGGCAAAGCCGATGCGCCAAGCAGCATTATCTTGATCAAGAACGGGCTCCATCTTGAAATCATCATTGATGCCAA
>Ga0209601_1000770_pt1 | contig 24539 bp, 23 predicted proteins | sample COGITO_mtgs_1104_4_FD_184796 | JGI IMG/M metagenome (GOLD analysis project Ga0209601, IMG submission 184796) | Pelagic marine microbial communities from North Sea - COGITO_mtgs_110426 (SPAdes) (version 2) | ecosystem: Environmental > Aquatic > Marine > Epipelagic ...
CGTTTTCTCCAAATGAATCATAATCCATTCCAATGACGAAATAGGCATAAAATGCTAGTATTGAGGATAAATTGTCTCTGAAAGAATTCTTGGTATAATATAGCGCCGTATTTCTAGAAAAACCAAAGACGATATCATCGTCTTGAAAATTAAACAATAGAGAATTGTAATTTGAATTAAAAGCAGGTCTACTTGACAATACCTGAAGCGATCCTCTAAACGTACCTTGGCTAGGTATACTATTGATCTGTAATTGAATATTACAATTGATACGTTCCTCTATTTTGAATTTATCTTTGGTCCACTGCGTACTGTTCATAAAATCAAAAATGACTTCTTTAAGTTGCTTAAGTGCCTCCTGCTCAGTCGTTGTAACTTCTAACTTTGCGTCAGTAATAATCGAAACCTGACAATTGAGTTCTTGAGCACTTATGACTGAACACTGAATCATTAATAAACCAAAAACCAATCTTTTAATCATCTAATCTTGACATTATATTTACTATTTCAAATCCCAAATCTAATTTAGACTGAAGTGGAAATTCTAATTTATTTTTGTCCCTATCGAATATAGTAACTTTATTTAAATCCCCTCCAAAAGTTGCCTTTTCGTCACGGGTTGAATTTAGAACCAACAAATCTAATTTTTTAGCGTCTAACTTGATTAACGCATTTTCCTCCTCATTATTGGTTTCGAGTGCAAATCCAATTACTTTTTGTTCTGTCGTTCGATTAAAAGAAGCCCATTTGAGAATATCTGGATTTTTTGCAAAGCCTAAATTTAGCTCACTTTCACTTTTTTTGATCTTTACTTCACTTGTTTTAATCGGTGTGTAGTCTGAAACAGCAGCTGTAAAAACACCGAACTTACATAAGCCCCATTTCTCCTTTACTTGTAACATCATTTCATTCGCGCTCACCACGTCACATCTCGTTAAATTTGGATGAATAAGCTCTTCACTGGTCGGGCCTGATATCAATTCAACAAGATATCCCTTTGCCAAAGCTGCCTTGGCAATTGCGAACCCCATCTTACCTGATGAATGATTCCCGATATATCTTACAGGGTCAAGGTGCTCATAGGTTGGACCTGCAGTTATTAAAACTTTCTCTCCTTGCGAAGAAGTAAAATGTATAAAGTCTTCTAAATATTTTGCAATAGCTTCTGGCTCCGGCAATCTGCCCTCACCTTTTAAACCACTAGCCAGCTCTCCTTTTTCTGCTGGGATAATGGCTACACCATCCTTTCTAAGCAACTCGAAATTCCTTAATAGGCTTGGATGTTTATACATGTCCAAATCCATTGCTGGAGCTACGATGGTTTTGGTTTTCATAGAGAAGTAAGTAGCTAGTAATAAGTTATCACATAGACCATTCGCCATTTTACCAATAGTATTCATGGTGGCTGGGGCAATTAGAAAAACATCTGCCCATTGGGCATAATCAACATGATTATTCCATTTACCGGTAGCTTTGTCCCAGAACTCAATAGGGACCTCGTTTTCTGACAAGGTAGATAAAACAAGGGGGCTTATAAAAGCAGAAGAGGCAGGAGTCATTATACATTTGACTTCTGCCTCTTTTTTCTTTAATATTCTTATGAGGTAAGCAATTTTATACGCTGCAATACCTCCGGTTACTCCGAGAAGAATGCGCTTGCCGTACATCTATTCGTTCGTGTCCTCTGGTTGTCTTAGATAAATTTTATCATCAAGCAATTCTTGGGTTGCAATAGCCGTAGCTTTTGGCAAACCTTCATAGTGCTTTGAAATCTCAATTTGCTCTCTGTTTTCGAAAATTTCCTCCAAGTTATCCGTTGAACTCGCAAACTCTTGAAGTTTAGAAGTTAATTCTTCTTTGATCTCAACACTGATTTGATTTGATCTTTTTGAAACAGCTACGATCGACTCGTATATATTACCTGTTTTTTCCTCGATTCTAATCGTGTCACGAGTAACTGTTGTTTTTTCTGCAACTACATTTTTATAACTCATCGTTAAAATTTATTCGTTAGTTTCCAATCTGTTTACGTACGTTTCCAGCTCTTTGCTGTACTTAGAGTCGTTGAAAACGGCTTCAAAGTTACGCAATCTTTCATAAGTATCCTCAATTCTCTGTGACTTTTTACTTTCAATACTATTAATCGTTAGATAATATGAGTTTTTAACCATCAGGTAAAATACTTCTTCAGTATAAGTAGAGCCTGGGTAATTTTCAAGAAAGATAACAGCTGAAGCGACGGCTGCTCTATATCTCTCCGTTTTTGAATATAAGGTAACGTGAGTATAATCCTTTGTTTCTAGCTTAAATCTTAATCTGTCTATGATTTGATTGCATGAATCCATATACTTGGTATCAGGATATCGATCAACGAACATCTGAATACTATTAATGGCCTCATTTGTTTCGCTTTGGTCCAAAGACGGTAGAGGTGAGTTATTCACATTACATAGTGCTGCCATGAACATCACTTCTTCATTCTTACTCGAATACGGGAACCGTTGTACATATGAGCTTAAATAATAGGCTGCCATGTAATAATCTTCACTATTGTAATAGCTCTGACCCAACCTGTAGTATGCCAATTCTCCCTCACCAGTTTTTGGAGCATGCTGATAAATTTGTTCGTAAAGAACAATTGAACGAAGAAATTCACCTTCTTCATACAAAGAATTAGCAGTCTCGAATTTTTGCGCGTAATTATCTCCTTTAACAACTTTGTTATAGCTGGAGCACGAGACACAAAAAAACAAAATCCCGAAAATAAATTTTATCTGCATTTTATCTTACTCTTATGTTTTGACCAATCTGCAATATACTTGTTTTTCGCAAACCATTTAAACTGCAAAGCCTATTAATACTTGTTCTGTTTTTTTCTGCAATACGAGAAAGAGTATCTCCCGATCTTACTTTATAATATTTTTTCTCAACGTATTGCTTCTTTCCTTTTGAATCCGTTTTCCATTGATTCGAAGGCGTAACACCTGGTCGAAATAAAGTTTTATGCAGAAAGAGGTTTGGGTCCTTCAATTGCTTTTGTTTGAAATCAATAACTTCTTCCGGGTTAATCGTATTGTCATAAAACCTGACTTCAAAATGAAGATGTGAACCAAAAGAATGTCCTGTATTCCCTCCAAGTCCGAGCACATCACCAGATGTTACTTTTTGACCAGAAAAAGTCAATAATTTACTTAAATGGGCATAATAGGTTTCCAATCCATTATAATGTCGAACAATAACCAAATTTCCATAACCTCCAGAATTGACTTGTGCATAACGTACTACTCCATCCCAAGCACAAAGCACCGTGTCTCCCGTTTCTAAGTCGATATCAATACCATTGTGGAATTTTCCATTGCGGTATTTGTACCTCGAAGTGATATAACCATCAAATGGCATCGTAAATTCTCCAAGCTCTTCTGATTCAACACACAACCAAACCGTATCTTTTAATTTCGTTAAATCGTTTTTTCTACTGTAACAATCGTTTGTATTCCATGTCAATGAATAGTTACCCTGTTCAGGCGAATTCATAATATCATGAATGCGAGGATTTAAAACTCCATCAAAATCTTCATCCTCTATCAGCTCCCATGATTGATCGGAGTAAATCACTATTTTACCAAGATCCAAAATCGCAGTATCCATTGCAATTTGAGAGAAGCTGTGAAATGATATCAATAAGATAAATAATGTGTGGTAAATCTTCATGTATGAATTATAACTGCGCAAAACTAATAATAATGAGTGAAACCTATTCAGATTGAAGAATTTTCAAGTTGTAGAAAACAGACTCGTTTGGCTTCACCAAATCCATGTACCCTCTATCTCCATAAGCCATTTCCGGACTTAACACCAAAAACAAATGTTGATTTTCTTTTGCTTTTTTTAACACTTGCTCCAATCCTTTTGGATAATTCTTTTGCCCTGGAACATAACTTTTTGGCATTCTATCATAATAAGTGTTGATGACATTTGCTTTGTTTTTGGTTGATGCCACAACGTGAAATTTTATTTTAGAATTATTGAGAACATCACCATCACCCGCTAAATATTCCCAATAACGCACACCTCCCTCATCAAAATCTGGTGGCACTAAGCCAAGTATTTTAACAAATAGCCAGTTGTCTGTATTCGGAGGAATAACTGTGCTCAATCCTTTTTTTCCATAGGCCAATGCAGCAGGGATTTCAATTTTAGCAACGTCACCAACACACATCTCAGACAAAGCCAAGTCCCAACCTTTTTGTTGCATATTATAACCAATCATAAAGGGTAAATAGGGTTTATTCATTTTGTTGTTTCCGTCAATTATTTTACCATCAGGGAGCCCCAGCCTATATTCAATTTGAATCAGTTCTCCGGCCTGAAGTTTCCTGCCTCTTTTTCGCTCAATCCAGTTGATTTTAAGGCCATTTTTTAACACGAGCTCATCTACATATTTAATTTCTTTCTCGACGTCTAAGGTGGTCATCATCGTATCTTTTTCATCAATAATTTCCGCGTTGACTATGGATTCCAACAACACAGAATCATTTTCATTATTGATAGAAAGCGTATCTTCCTTAGTCATTATTGAGTCGGATAAGAAACGTTCATTTAAATTTTCTTTAGATGTCTCTTGCTCAATTAAGTCGCATGAAAACAAAACGACTAGAAAAACCATACCCATTAAATGTTTCATCTTTTAATATTTAAAAGTTCAACTTCGATAATAATTATAGACTGTGGCGGAATTGATTCAGAGTCACCTAATAATCCATATGCCAAATAGCTTGGCAAAATCAATTTGGCTTTGTCATTCTTCTTCATCATGGCAAGAGCTTCTTGCAGTCCAGACTCTCTTTCACTTCTCCCAAGAACAAGTCTTTCAGGGACAGAATCTGTTTCGTAGCATAATGTTCCATCCAAAAGCTCTATTTTCAAATCTAAATCTAGAACATCACCTTCTTGAGCTAAAGTTTCATTTAATTGATTATTCTCGACAATGGTATAACGCAGTCCTGAAGAACTTTGCTTCATTTTTAAATCTTTATGATGCTCGAGATATAGAGTAATGTCAAGCTCTTCCCTAACATGTATTTCTTGATTAAAATCAACGGAATGATTACTCGACCATTCAGGTTGAGTTATAGGGGTTTCTACTGTCTGTTCTGTATCATTTTCATTTCGACATGATAAAATGAGTAACAAACAGAGTGCAACTGCTAATCTCATAATAACTCTTTATAATATTCAAGAACTTTATTCCTTGTCTCTAATAAATTACTGTGGCTAAAGCCACCAGCAGCATACTTATGCCCACCACCATTAAAGTGCTTTTTGGCAAATTCATTTACGAAATATTTTCCTTTCGATCGAAAAGACATTTTCACCTTTCCTTCGTCATTTTCTACCATAAATATGGCAATTGACATTCCTTTTATTGAGAGTATAACATTAACTAATCCTTCTGTATCACCCTTGTTATAATTAAATCGATTTAGCTCTTCGATGGATAGCGAAATCAAACCAACCGGACTATCTTCAATAAGTTCCATCTTATCAGACACTGCAAAACCTCTTAACTTTAACTTTTCACTTGTGTTTTGGTCAAATATGCTTTCATGAATCTCAAAGGGAACCACTCCATTAGAAATGACCTTAGCCAGGACATCATGTGTTTTTGCATTAACGGATGGATACCTAAAAGAACCTGTATCCGTCATAATACCTAGATAAATGGATTTACTTGCATTAAGGTTTAATTTATCCGACATATTTAGCTCTTCTAGCACCTCAAAAAACAATTGAGCTGTCGAACAAACCTCCGGTCTTGATATTGTTAAATCACAAAACGCACTTGGGTCTGGATGATGATCTATCATAATCTTTTTACACTCCAATTGCTTAAAAATATCGGACATCTCCTCTCCTACTCTGAATTCATGATTGTAATCCAAACAAAACACCAAGTCGAATTGAGAAAAATCCAAATTGTGATTTTCGTAGAATGAATAATCTACACCCTCTAGGTAAGGCATTAGATTGGATGCAGGAGGATCTGGTAATAATACGAACGGTTCTTTACCGATTGATTTTAAAAACTCGTAGCAGGCCACAGAACTACCAACGGCATCACCATCAGGTGATTTATGAGAAGTCACAAGAACTCTATTCGAGTTCTGAAGAAGTTTCTTAAATGTTTCAATCATGAAACAAAATTACTCTTTCTTTTGCATTTGAGCGTCTTCCTCTGGGTCAGGAGGAAAAAGCTTTGGGAGATTCTCTTTACCCTGTAAGCGATCAATCATTTCTTCGAGTTGAGAGATAGAAATACTTTTCGCAATGATTTTCTTGTCCTTGTCTAATAAAAACACTTTAGGTGTAGAAAAAATATCATATGTCCCTTGGTAATTTAAGGACTCTAAATTTGTTGTTCTTAACAAGTTCATTAGTCTAGGCTGCCCTTGTGTAGAATCTTGAGCTTCTTTGTATATGCGGTCTGTAACTGCAACATTAATGAATGTCAAGTCATTGTCTCGAATGAACTTCTTCCACTTGCCAAAATCATCTCCAACTGCTTTTCCTACCGAATATATTTCCACATTGCGTGCTTTGAATTTCTCTTGATACAGGGTTTCAAGTTTTGGAGTGGTTTTTTTACAATGACCACATTCTGGATCCCAGAAATACAATACCGTATATTCAGAAGGTAGGGAATAAAAATCTTGCCAATGGTTATCTGTTGTATCCTGTAGAATAAGGTTTGGAGGAATTGAACCAACCGTAAGCCTCAATTTGTTGCTTAAATTATCACAAAGATCAGTAAACTTATCATCAGAAACCCAAAACGCAGGAGATTCTCCTTTCGAGTTTTTTGTGCAATAATAACGATTGATCATCTCAAGATAGACCTTATCCATTCCCATGATTTTGCTCTTTCCAAATGTAGATGTAATCCAACCTACACAATATTCAAACATTTTCGTGTCTGGATTAAGCTGATCACAAAAAGGAAAGGCATAAGCAATGATTGAATCCCAATGCTGTACCATCATTCGATCTCCAAAAAAGTATTCTAGTTTGTTATGGAAGACAGGGTTATTGACTAAGGCATCATCTGTTAAATCAACGTTATCCCAGTAATGGCCTCTGTAATATTTAAAAGTGAAATTTGAATCAATCATATTTCCGTTTTCATCTCTCGGTGAATCGGGAACAATCACATCCATAGACATCTTTACTATTTTGGAAACCAATCTGCCTTGTTGTCCTTCAACTATATCATCTTGGTAATCCTTTACTTTTTTATTTATCTCCTCAATTTTATTTGTCAACTCTTTGTAGTTCGGATCATCTTCGGAAAGCTTTGACCTTTGTTTGCCAAGCTGATTGGCCTCAGACTTATTCTTACCAATAAAACGTATATAAGGAATAAATACTTTGTTTTCCACAGACTTAATGACTTTCATACTTCCCACCATATCAGGTAAAGAAGTTTCAAGTGTAATATCCTCGTTGTTATAGATAAACTCAAAATATTTCTGCCCTGGTAAAAGAACGCCTAGAATACCCGGAACTTGCTTCTTGCCGTCAAACTCTACTCTTCCATTTTTCATTTCAGCAGTATCAGCATAATAAAGCTTTTTACCGAAATATTTTATCAAGTGAACCGTCGTATCCTTTTGATTTTCAATCTTAAACGATAGTTTTTGTGCATTTAAGGAAAATACAAAGAACATTGATATGAATAAAAGTCCTTTTTTCATTGGTTTTATTTTTGCGTTAATTTAAATCAAAATAATGGCTCAGCAATTAATTTTAAACCCTTTTAACAATTCTTTAACGATTAAGTATTCACTGTTTTTAAAATCCGTCTTTTCGTGCTCATAAAAATAGAAAACACAAATACCGTACTAACGAAAAACAATGCAGCATATAGATAGTAAGAAATAGAATCTTCTAATGATATTCCATTTGAAATAAACACTTCTTGCAAATAATACTTTGCCGGTAAAAAGGCCAAAAGAGCAGAGAGAGTAACTATTGAAAAAAGTAAAACAAAATATTTCATAAATACCTTGATAAGCATTTTTGCTGAATGACCAAGACGCAGAAGCGTTCTTATTTCGTAATCATTCTTGGTTAAAATCAACTGTAAGTATTGTATTAAAACCAAAATTGAAAGAAAGACAGTCAACAAGGATACGATTGATATAATTGACAAGAGCACACTTAATGCGCTTTTTAATTTGGCTATAATCAGCTGTGATTTTTTGGATTCCAGCTCCTTTTCGTCTAAATGTTTTTCTAATAATCCAAACTGCCCATCCTTACTCTTTACGACAAGCTGGCTAATCTCCTCCTTATCCTTCTCACCATATTTTTGATTAGCCCAAAGCAAAAATTCTTCTGGCACCAAAATGGATGAAAGCTCATTTGTAAAACCTACAATTCGTGCATGTATGGTTTCACGATTATTTCGAGTACCTATCTTAAGGTTTATTTTTAAGTCGAGAACCAAATTGTCAGAAAGCTGTGGGATACTGCTTGCAGATAAGAAATTATTCATCATCATCAGAAAATCACGAGGCATTATGATGGGTAGGATATCGCTATTTTCATCCCAATCCCAACGGTCTGTTTTCACATCTAAATACCCTTTCTTTACGGATTGAACATAGATGTCAGAATTAAAAGCAGGAATCAAAGGGTCATCTATTTGCAGGACAACCTTAAACGTGTTAGAGCGAATGGGGTCACAGTTTTCAACAAAAGGTTTGGATCGAATCTCTTCAATTTCTTCATTTGAAAACTCAGAACTGCTCAATCCTAGCAAAGATCCCGACTTAACTTTCTTTTGAACAACAATGGTGTTTTTGGAAAGCATTTCTGTATTCTCCCCATAATTATAAATTTTATGTAAAAAATGCAAAGACGTAAACAAAAAGAATAAACCAAGAAAGGTTCCGAGTGAAGCCAAAACAAGCTGCTTTTTGTTTTGGAATTTAAAAAACAACTGCTTCATCATAATTGAAGTGTTTTAATATCCGTAAATGAACACTCTTCTTCTAGGCCCAAAAGAATTAACCCTGCCTGCTCTTCTTTCAGTCTTTTTTCAATAAGCACAGTGCATTTCATTGTGTTAAGCTTGTCCAAATGAGAAAACGGCTCATCACATATGAGAAAATCAAACGGCTTCATTAGAGCTCTTATTATAGCGACACGCTGCTTCTGACCAAAAGAAAGCTTACTTACTTTTTGTTCCCATTTCTCGATGATATCCAAATCTTCAAGCATCTTGTGGGCATTCTCTAAATCATATCCAAAAGCAAATTCAGGAAGGATGGCAATGTTTTCCTTCACTGTTAAATCATCAAACAGCTGTAAATCCTGAAAAACAGTGGAAATGCCTTTTCTTCTTATTTCTGTAAAGGCTTCCATGTCAATAGAATTAATATTCTTTCCATCAATTAAAATAGACCCTGAATAATCATTTCTCAAGCCAAGCAAGTAATGAATGAACGAAGTTTTTCCACTTCCACTTATGGCATGTATTAATATCCTTTCATCTTTAGAGATTACGACATCTTTATTCCATATCGAGCTATTCAAAACTACATTTTGAAAAACGTGAGGACAGAGCTGTTCAAATTTAAAATGCATGTAAAATCGCTTGTTATAAATGATTGATTAATTGTTCTAACATGGTTGTTGATTCATAGGGGCTTAAGCTTATTAAATCAGAATAACGTTTCATCCAAGTTTCTTGCCTTTTCCCATAATTTCTTGAGTTTTTCTGAATCATAGCTATTGTATCTTCAAAAGACATGCCATTTTCAAAATAAGGAATCCACTCCTTGTACCCCACAGTATTTTGAATGAGAATATTTTCCTTTAAAGGAAGCCCTTTAACTTCTTCAAGCAATCCGTTACGAATCATTTCATCTACACGGGTATTGATTCGGTCATATAAATCTTGTCGATTCCAAGTTATACCAAAACGCAAATGTGGATAATCAATTTTTATTTTCTCTTGTTTTCTAATCTCTCCTAAAGTTTTACCCGAAACCCGTATCACCTCAAGCGCTCTTAGAATCCTCATAGGGTTATTGACATCAATACTGTCGTATGTGCTCGCATCCTTGTCCTTTAGTTCTTCAAGTAATAGATCTATTCCCTTGTTTTTCCAATCATTATTTAAATCAGACCTCACCGAAGCGTCACTTGGAGAAGGGTGTAAACCATCTATTAAAGCATCAATAAACATACCTGAACCACCAGTCACCACAATGTATTCGTTGCCCTCATTAAACAGTTGCGAGATTTTCTGACGACCTATCTTCATGAATTCCGCACTCGTTATGGTTAGATCATGAATAGAATGTGAATCAACAAAATAATGTGCAGCCATTTGCTGCTCTTTCTCTGAAGGTTTGGCCGTACCTATACTTAATTCTTTGTAAAATTGCCTTGAATCCGCTGAAATTATAGGCGCACCTAATTTCATAGCTATTTCAAGAGATAAGGATGATTTTCCCGAAGCAGTAGGGCCTTGAATTATGATTAATTTACTCATTTAATTTCCATGACATATATCGCGAATATATGGATTTTACATAATTTTTAGCAGGCCCACGGTAGGCACCGTATTTTACAGGTTTATTTCTGTAATATTCGGGTATGGAAAGGTTTTTAATCATTAATTCAACATTGTCATCCCATACATGTGGGTTATATCCTAACTTTTCAGCTAAACGAACAGCATCTTCAATATGTCCTTTACCAGCATTGTATGAGGCCAAGGTAAACTTTAATCTCTGTTCACGAGACTCAATGTTATCCCACTGATTGTAAAGTTGATCAATGTAACGCATCCCTGCATCTATTTGAACTGCTGGTGGTGAATCTGGGAAAACATTAAAAGAAGGACCTGTATTTGGCATAAACTGCATCATCCCATATGCGCCTCCAAACCCTCTGGCATTAGGGTCATATCGAGATTCTTGATATGCAATAGAAGCTAAAAATCTCCAGTCCCAGTTTCGTTTGAGCGCTGAGGCTTTAAAAAGTTCATCATATTCAGACAATTCAATATTAAGGTTTGTGGTGCTATCTATATCCTCAATATGAAAATTGGTCTCTTTCATATAATCAAAATATTTCTTTCGAAGCAATTTATAGGCATCAGACTCAAGATAATTATCTAGAAAATAATCCAACTTTTCTTTGAGTTTAACATCTGACTTCCTTAATCCAAAAGCGATGTTTTGACGAACAGATAATAGTGTAGCGATATCAATATTAGGATGACATGCCTGTTCAATCCTTGCGGTATTTTCCATTGAAATTGTGAAATCGATTTCTCCACGTGATACCAATTCAATTAAATCTTCTGTAACTGGATAACCTGGAATAGACTTTACATGAATGTTCTCACCAATTTCATCTTCCAAGTGCAGAATCCTCTTCAAAAAAGAACTCTTATTTCTGATGTAAATATTTTTGTTCTTTAGTTTTGAAATATCTCTGACCACACTGTCTTCAGAAACCCTTTGAACAAGAACTTCAAAGGAATGGTTGTAGGGAATGGAAAATGCATGAAGTTTTTTATCTTCCATATGAATGGGCTTGTTACAAGCAATTAAATCTCCCTTTCTCGAATTCAAGTATGACACAAAATCATTTGGATTGGCAATTTCTATCAACTTTAATTGAACACCCAGATGACGTGCAAACGAATCTAAAATTTCATATTCAAACCCGAGATATTTATCCTTATACTCATAAAATGAAATGGCACCGTTTTCAGTCAAAACAGTCAATGTGTCCTTTTGAATTATGGCTTCCAGGTCACTTAAAACCTTAACCTTCTTTGCAGGTGCTTGTTGAACTGAGCTACCACAAGAAGCCAAAATCAAACCAAAAAAAATCATCGCAATTGCTTTGCTCATTCTGTATTCTAGATTAATCTAATATACTGATTTACGGACTTATATCATATTGGTTTCATCTAAGTAAACATTTGTCTTTCTCATAAAAATTCCGTTTATTTGATAGAACTAAAACAAGGATTATGGGAGGCGATCAAAATGAAATTTATTCTAAAGTCGTAAGGGCTGGTAAACGAACTTATTTTTTTGATATTAAAGCAACGAAGGGCAATGACCTTTACCTTACCTTGACTGAAAGTAAAAAAATATGGAACGAGGAAGGTGAGGGATCCTACCAAAAACACAAGATTTTCTTATATAAAGAGGACTTTGAAAAGTTTAAAGATGGGCTTGATGACGTTCTTAATAAAATTCAAGAAATAAAAAACGAAGAATAATTTTTTCTTACTTCTTCGTAATTCAGAAAATACATTTATATTTGCACTCGATTTGGGCGATTAACTCAGTTGGTTCAGAGTGCCTCCCTTACAAGGAGGAAGTCGGGGGTTCGAGTCCCTCATTGCCCACTATGATAAAAGCACTTTTCATTTGAAAGGTGCTTTTTTGTTTCTGCTCGAAACTAAGCTTGCTGTAATGAGAAAATGAAACAGAAAACACAATGAACGCAGTGAGTTGGTGCATTTATCCACTGCGCTTTAGTCACAAGAGCTCATGACATAAAACATACATAAAAGACTTTCAGCTTAAAGTGAATTAATTAAAAACAAAAGGTATGATTATTGAGAAAGCAAGCATCATGACAATCATTTGCGGAACTAACCTACCCAATGAAATTAAGGATATCCTGCACCGAATATTGAACGATACAATTGATGGAACCTGGAAATAACTGCTCGAAAATTACTCATAAAAATAACTTTTTGGCATCATATCTTTACCATTCTGTATTGGATACAAATTCATAGAGGGCACTTCGAATTTAATGTTAGGCATAACGAAAAAATCGAATATTGAGGAAGATAAATAAAGTTTGACGGATTGAATTTAATCTTATTGTCCTTTAATTCATTCAGTATTTCATAACTTTACTTCATGAGACGGTTGTATCGGGATACTGTAGGAGAGATAATTACTTGTTCTAATTTATTGAAAACAGCGTTATTATTGTTTCTCTTTTTTTTCAACTTCAATTCTACCGCAGCTCAAATTTGGAAACGAAAACGTACTTTAAAGAAAATAGACAGTCTTGAATTGGTTATCAATTCGGATCGCGAATCGTATAAACAAGAATTAATAGATATACATAAACTAACGGCTTATTTATCAATCAAATTAGATTCATTAACCCTTGAATTAGATTCTATGGATCGTATTATTGACTCCATGGCATTAATTGTAAAAAAGACAGTTAAACTAGATAACCATTCTGATGAAAAGTTAAGTAAGAATATTACGAATACTTACTGCCCTGACGATGTAGCTCTCGAACAAGTTAAATACTTAGAGAACTGTTGTTGTTTAATCGATCAAGCATGTCCCAATGAAACATCGGCAGATGGCCTTCGAATTATTACAGAAGGATATCAAATGGCAGTAATCAAAGGTACAATTGTACTGGGTTCCTGCTGGGACTTTATAAATAGGGTTTATAATAATGCTGGTTATCCGCAGGCCAATATAGAAACAATTTACAAGGGTAAAAAAGGAAGTAAATTCCAAAAACCCGAATTACTACATGCCGGAGATTGGGTGTATCACATTAACTATTCGTATCACAATGTTGAACATAGCGCCATTTTTATTTGTTGGGAAAATTTTGACAAAAGGTTGGCTGTTACATTAAGCTATGTAGGGCAAAACAGATCAGTTCCTGGACAATATGGGACCTTTGATCTCAGCGGGGTTTACAATGTAATGCGGCCTAAAAAAATGAATTAATCGTACAGTAATTTAAGCGAAGAAAAATCTGGTGTATTAGAACTGGTCCTATTTGACTCATACTCCAACAATAGCGTTCCTAGTTTTCCTAAAAAAGGTTTACTAATCTCATCGTATTCGTATATACCATCATTAACTGTTTTGTTCTGATTTGTATACATTGATATCGATAAAAAATATTCAATATTAAGCTCTAAATCGACTACATAAGCAACTTCAGTTGTAAACCCATAAGATAAACCAATCTTACTAAAGGTTCTTATATTACTTCTTTTAACACTTGACTTGGTGTCACCGAAAACAATATATTTGAGAAAATTGTCGGGATATTTTTCACTATCAGAATATTTATCGTTTTTTAATTCTCTTGGATACATTCCTAACAATCGAATAAGGAAATCCCTGTCTGATTTAAGTAAATTCCATCGATTTAAAGCTCCGACAGTAGAAGGATAAATTAAATTAATTAAACATAGGTGCAGATCTTCCAATGATGCTGAATTGTTGTAATTAAAATCATAGGGTTTTTTGATGGTTTTATTGTTCCTATATGAATACGTACCGATAAGGTTATTTTTATTATAGTTATAGTTTTCAGCCATCTCTGAAAGATTAAGAACCGAAGCCTCTTGCTTATACAAAAAATGATCATTTTGATCGTAAATACTAACCGAATTACATTTAAGATTTTCGGACATACTGCAACCCGCAAATTTCCTATAAATGTGGATATTATTCATGCTTTTTGCATTTAATTTCTTTTTAATATAACCGGGAGTAAGAAACTCATAAACACTGTTGAATGAAACATTATTGCTAACAACCACCATCTCCTTAATTAACTCATGAAAAGAGTCTCTTGATTTATGAGAATTATTGACATGAGTAATATTACCACATAAAAATTCATCACTTATTCTAAAGTAATGGTTCTCATCAATATTTAATTCATTAAGTTTTTCCAAAGTAAGTAAAGCACAAGGAAGTTTTATAGTACTTGCCGGGTAATAATAACCTTGCTTCAACAGCGACGAATTAGCTATAGAAACAGAATCTTCTGAATGATGAGTTACCTGTCCATAAATTATTTGAAGTCTGTATTTTTCATGATTATTTAAAACATCATCAACCAAAGAATCCTTTCCTTTAATAAATTCAAGGAACTCTTGTGTATTAACATTATTTTTCTGGGACAAATTATATTCGCAACTAATGAATGATAAAATCAGTACGATGTATATTAGATTCATCTCTTTGAAATATAGTAAAAACAAACTCCTGGGACAATTGTAACCAGGCACCAAAGCAATTTAATTGGATCCTGACTGATAAAATAATAAAGCATCCAGAACGATAACATAATAAACAACAAAGGTGTGAACGGGTAACCCAAACAACGGATTCCTAAGTTATTCTTTATTCCCTTCTTCCGAATAATAAACACGCCAAAAACGGTTAATAACGAAAATATAGTAAGTGTCATACCGATATATTCTATCATTTCCTTAAACGAAGAAAATATTACTAGAAAACAAGAAATTGAAGCTAAAAATATTATTGCCGAGATCGGGTTCCCTTTACTGTTTTGTTTACCGAGCACTTTAAACAATCTAAAATCTTTACCAATTTCCTCTGCAACTCTTGGGCCTGCCATCATCATAGCGCTTAAGCCAGAAAGAAGCGCAAAAGAGAAAACACCACTAATTATTAATGCGGCATTTGTTCCAAGAACTTTTTGCATTACAACATTACCAACATCAATTTGACCTTCCAACTCTTGAAATGTTGCTACATACATAAAAATAAAATTCAATAGCACATAAATTACGGTTACAATCATAGTACCAAAAATCAAAGAAAAAGGGAGCGTGTTTTTAGGGTTATCCAGATTACCTAAAATATAAGTGCTCGCATTCCATCCACTGTAGGCGAACATGACCCAAACTAACGAACCAGCAAAAGCAGAACTAAAAATTGTATCGGAAGTTTTTGCAGTAGGACTAAAACTAATATTACTGGGTTCGTAACTAAAATAAATAAAAGGAACGATTAAAATTAAACCAATAAGTAAAAGTTTAAAAGCTGTAATGTAATTTTGAAAAATACCGCCGAATTTAATCCCTTTCATATGAACAAAAGCTATCAAAATAATTGCACTTAAACCAACAATCTTCTGAATGGACAATTCCGTTCCAATAAAAGAAACACTATAACTCTCAGACATTCCAATTAACGGGAGAAAATACTCCCCAATGGCCAGTCCTAATGCAGCTATAGCAGCAGAAAAACCAACAATCATCGATATCCAACCACTTAAAAACCCTAGTATGGGATGATATAGCTCCGTGAGATAAGAATATTCGCCACCAGAGCGATTTACGCAACTCGCCACTTCACTGTAAGCAAAAGCTCCACATAATGAAAAAATCCCGCCAACAAGCCATATTATTAAAATGGTAAAAGGATCTGGTATGGCACCACTAACCACCTGATAACCAATAGCCGTAAAGATTCCGGTCCCTATCATATTTGCAATAACCATATTTGTAGCTACTACCTTGGAATACTTTTCAGTTTTCATTTTTTGATGTATAGCATTTGATTTTGAGCCTTTGATCCCCAATGATATCCTAAAGAAAATGGCAATTCACCCTTATACAAATCTGTATCTGCGTATGCATCCTTTAAATCTTTCTGATATAAATTCTCCCTAAAGTCTTTAACGGGTAGAACGTAAAGACCAAATAAATTAACATTCCAGTCAACGTGGTCAAAATATTTAAACGGAATACCTGTATCGTCTTCCAAGATTGAATTGCTTTTTTGAAGTGTCAAATCTCTTATATCACTAAACGTACTGTAATGCAGTAAATAGGAAGCTGACTTAATAAAGCTGTTGCAATTCCTAATCGAATTTAAATACCGCTTAAATTCAGGGTTTTTATTAAATCCATCATTTGAAATATCACAATGAAAATAGATTATTGATTTTAACTTCTCACTCCCCTTCTTTCTAAAAATAAATTTAACTCCTTCTATAAGGTGTTCAGGTGCATTCGCATTTGTTTTTTTTTCCGTTAACGCGGAAGTAGAATCAATATAGACACCTGAAACATTAATTATTTCGTGATCTGTCCTTGCAATAAACCAATAAAATAGAGGAAGGAGTCCATTCAATTCAGCTCCTTTGCGGGTATCCGTTTGCATGCGTTTTGTGATAAAGTAACTTCTTTTATAAATATCGCCCAAGCTATTATCAACCGCGTTTAGGAATTTTTTGAGATCAATACTTTTTGAAGAGTTTATCTCAGGAATATTACCTATTTTTTCTCGTGCTAAGAGCAAATAATCATTGGCTTCTGGATATAAATAATAGGAATGCAAAAAATCTGCGCCAGAAAATGGATAAAACAATAAACTCGTATCGTTAATCTTATCCAAAGACACACTCTCCATCCATTCTCGCATGGAATCTAATCTGCTTTTCTTCATTTTTGAAAAAGCCTTATTTACCCGAGTACTATAATCATTCCAAAATACAGAATCTATGTTACCCTTTTCTATAAAATAAGAACAATCCATTCCGGAAATTAATTGAGCTAAAGCATTTTGAAAGGTATCCAAGGGAACCGTCGTCCTTTTTACCTTATCTACATCTTTATTTATCTGAGTTAGATTTGTTCGGTTTCCTTTTTGATGAGTATCTGTATCTCCGCAGGAGATTAATATTGCAACTAAAACAAAAAAGAAAATGTAGGGTGAATAAGCGAAACGTTGCATAGTCTGTTTAGATTAAATGAACAACTCGAGAGAAGTACAAGTAGATGTTTTTGGTAAAACACAATGATAAAGAATAAATAGCTTCTATTTTTTAAAAGCTTAAATATACAATATTAATCCTGTAAATAACAAATATAACAATCCACTTCAAGACCTTGTAAAGTAAATAAATTTAGACCTTTATGCTCAGCGATTAAAAATAAAGAAACTGTTTAATACAATTTAATATGAAACGATTAAACCAAAGCAAATTCCTTTAAATCCCTTAATCTGACCGGTGAGATAGAAGATCACTATTAAATTCATAAACATCACAAACCAATAAATCCGAATCAAAATTAACCATAAAATCTTGTCGTTCGCTATAAAATGAACATTCGAATTGTCTTCATAAATTCCATATCTAGAATCGTTTTTTAATAATCGAAATAATTCTTTTTATGTTTTTAATTCATAAACAATTACCTCATTCTTATTTTTTCCACAACAATTTAATAGGTAAAATTCACCATAGGGACTGTATTTTATATCTTCGACAGACATCCCGTTAAAAATACCATCAGGAATAATCAAATTAGCCTCCTGGCCCTGCAATCTGAAGCTTGTGAGGAAGAGGGTGAAAATGAAGAGGAGGTTTTTCAAAGAAGCTAAGATAGAGCATTTACCTCAAGTCCCAATCGACCTACATGGTCTCCTGACGTGAGGTGGGGCGTTGTTTTCCTTTGGTGATCTCTTCTACCTTTTTTTCTACATAGCTCTTGAGACCGTTGACTGTGGCTGTTTCGTTAGTCTGTTTGAGGTATTCCAATACGCAGTAGGTAAAGGCACCGTTCTCAATCTTCGTTCCATCGATTTTGACAGCTTCTCCCTCAAGAGCACTTTGCTTCCCTCCTGCTACAGAAATAATCACAGAGCCCGTCTCATTGCGGATGTTTAGGGACAGTTCTACTCTTTGATGGTTTCGAGAATTTGCTTTTCAAGATCTTCCATTGGGATTTCGTAGGGTTTTAATTACAATATTGATCCGAAACCACAACCCTAATGCCACCAATTCAACCCCTCTAACGCATAGCGGAAAATAGCATCATCAATAGCTCAATATCTCCCTCCAAAAAGTTCGAGTAGCCTCCCTCATTGCCCACTAAAAACCTTCACAGAAATGTGGAGGTTTTTTTTTGTATCCCTCTTTGAATCCCAGGAGAAAGAGTTTCGAGGTAATTCCTGTCAAACAATCCCACAAGTTCATTTTGGAGTTCGGGATATTTTGCAACTATTTTATGTATATAATTAAAGGCGTAAAAACGTGTGCCAGACTTTTTGTGTACATCTTTCCATATATTCAAACAAATCTCAAACAACCTCCCCTCCTCTTCCTCAGAAAGATTCCGATCAATGATAAGCTTTAGAAGCTCTCTTTGATGACCACATTCTTTTCCTATAATGGATTTAATAATTTTTAAATTATACTTTTGAATGATCTCATCTGACTTATCTAATGATCGTTCCAAGAGCCATGCAACGCGCCAAGAGCTATCCTTAACATCTGAAATGGCATACTCAAGCATTTTTTCGACATGCGCATTGCTTTGATTTACGAATTGATGAACCTCACTCAAGCTAACATCACTCCAGCATCTTCCTTTTATAAAATCCTTTACAAGATACTTAGACATAGCCAAATTTAATAATGAATATCGCTAATTCAGATTATTACATCCTTGTATTTAAAATAAATCTATCATGGCATAAAGAAATCCAACAAAGGTCAATACAATCAACCCCATAAAAAAGCAGTCTGTTGAACGATACCTATCCCTTCCTTCACATGACAGACGTAATATACTTAGCCATATATTGAGTAATGTAATTACATGAAAAAATCAATTTACAACGCTTAGAGTTTTGCTTCAAAACAAAATATTATCTTTAATCCTTACATGGATTTTAAGACAATTAATTACCTCTGGATTGGCGTTGCAATAGTAACCTTTCTTGCCCTGGTCCTGTTTAAAGTGAAAGCCCCGTATGGAAGGCATTCTAATGAGCAATGGGGCCCAATGATTTCAAATAAATGGGGATGGTTTTTCATGGAGCTTCCAGCCCTAATTCTTATGCCTTTAATTGCTCTTATTGGCAACTCTGAAAAAAACGAATTAAGCTATCTCATCATAGGTCTTTGGGTATTGCATTATGCCAACCGAACACTCATTTTTCCATTCAAGTTGAAAACAAAGGACAAGAAGATGCCATTGCTAATTGTGGGTAGTGCAGTCCTATTCAATGGTGTAAATGGATTGCTTAATGGGTATTTTATCGGATTCATGAATCCTGAGCTATTTGATTTGTCTTCCCCACACGTCATTATTGGAGCGCTTGTGTTTTTCGTGGGAATGGGGATCAATAAATGGTCTGATCGCAAGCTGATTTCGTTAAGAGAAAAACAGCAGGGTTATCAAATACCAAGAGGAGGCTTATTTGAATTCATTTCATGCCCCAATCATTTTGGAGAAATTGTTGAATGGTGTGGATTTGCGATTATGGCTTGGAATCTTCCAGCAATTACTTTCGCAGTTTGGACCTTTTGCAATTTAAGCCCTAGATCCTTAAACCATCACGAATGGTATCAAGAAAAATTTGAAGACTACCCAGGAAAGCGAAAAGCCGTACTTCCCTATCTTTTATAAAACGATCAGATGAAAATGCATATACTACTTACCGGAGCTACTGGAACAGTTGGGAAAGAGGCTTTAATGCAGCTTTGTAGTCAATCCTTATATCAAATCTCCGTGCTGTGCAGAGACTCAGCAAAAACAAGAAAATGTTTACAACCCTTCGCTTCAAAAATCAATCGAATTCACATTGACCTTTCCAATCCAGCTCAATTGAAAAATCTTGAAGGTGAATTTGATGTCGTGATTCATCTTGCTGCTGTAATACCTCCTTTGGCTAATGAACAACCGAAATTGACCCATAAAGTCAATTTTTCGGGAACGAAGAATCTTATCGAACGTCTTGAAATCATTAGTCCCGATTGTTTTTTTATGTTTAGCTCATCCATAGCTGTCTATGGTGATCGATTATTAACTCCAAACATCTCTGTAAATGATGTCCTACCGAATCACGAGGAAGATGCATATGCCCAAAGTAAGATTGATACGGAAACTATCATTATGAATTCCAAGCTAGATTGGACGATCTTTCGCTTGACTGCCATAATGGGAGTCAAAAACCATAAAATGACAGGACTTATGTTTCATATGCCACTGGCAACACCTATGGAAATTGCCATGCCAGAGGATACCGCTAGAGCCTTTACCAATGGTGTTGAAAAAAGAGCAGAGCTGAAAAATAAAGCCTTTAATTTGGCAGGGGGGCCATCATGCCGAACCACATATGAAGAATTTCTTGGAATTAACTTTAGAATTAACGGTCTTGGCGCCGTAGATTTCCCACCAAAAACATTTGCTGAAAAGAATTTCCATTGTGGGAATTACATCGATGGAGATGATTTGGAAAACATCACACACTTCAGGAAACACTCACTTGAAGATTATACCCGTCTCAATGAAGAAGCCATTCCAGGCATTCAAAAGTTTTTCACCTCAATTCTGAAAAGTGCAATCAAATTTTTTATGCGACGTCAATCATTGCCCTTAAAGGCATACAAGAACAATGACAAGGAGCTGATAGAGCGTTTCTTTAACTAAAAAGCACCTTTAGTAGCTCCATTTCCTTCGGAACGAGTCGTAAAAATTGACCCCAAACTTCCAATGAATATTGGCCTTATTGTAATTGTTGTCAGAGGCAACGGCATAAACTCCAATTTTGAAAAGTTGTTTTCTGATTCTAAACATGCGCTCTAATCCAACATAAAACTCAACCAATTTATAATTGGACTCTGGAATGATAAGCAATCCTCCCCCTATGGTCTCTTCAAGCTTTAGCTTATTGATGCCCCAAACTTTATTGAGGAAAAATCCATTAAAGTGATGAATAAAATTGGCCTGAAAAAAGGACTCTGTTGTACTGAGAATGGTATCTAAACGCTGCATAGATCTTGTAGGGTCTGAAAAGAACCCATAATCTGAAGTTCTAAAATACTTGTGCTCGATCGGTCTTAAGTTGTTTTTTTTCAAAAATGTACCCGCAGTTACATTCACCTCTGACTTTCCTAATGAATTTAATTCTATCTGATCGTACATTCCAAATTCAAGAAAATCAAAATCAGTTTGAGAACCAAGCAAACCCTCAAAACTCTTCCTGTATTTTAATTTTAAAATGGGCCACTTGTCACTTGTTATTATTTTTTTGTTTTGCTTTAAAATATAACGCTGTCTGATTCGATAAGAAAACTCCAGCTCAGTAATAAAAACAGTATAGTCTTCAAAATCAATAGGTTCTGAATAAAATCCCCATTCACTTGCCCAGTCAGGATACTCAATATTGGTTATCGCTCGCCGTTTCGAGTACTCAAAACCCGTTCTAAAATACAATCCATTCAATACCTCAAGCTGGTGATTGACCTCCACAAGTTTATTGTTCACTCGGTTTGATGGTGAAAAAGTTCCTACTATACTTTGGTATCCGTTAATGAAGTCGTAGGTGTCGCCAATTCGAAAAGACAATTTTGAAAACTTCATGGGATTGTAAACATATCCAATACCAAACGTTCCTTTTATGTCTTTATTTGTGCGGCCATAATCAATCTGAGGAAAAAGCTCAATGGCATGCGCATTTTTAAATTCCTTGGTATATGTGAAGTCAAACCTTTGCCTCATTCCTCCTACGCCTAATAAATCAAACCCATCCATAAGACTTGAAATCCTAAAAGATTGTTTTTTAAATGTGTTCCTGAATCCGACCCCATTGAAAAGGAAATCCCATGGAGTAAACGTATTATAAATGCTGTCTTGTTCTGTCAGGTAACCTTCACTCATTAAATAACGAGAAATGCTATCCTGAACACGAATAAACTCAACTTCTTCAACTTCTAAATGAAAAGGCCGGACATTCTCCCAATAACTTGAATCCCGGTCAAATGCCTCAGGCACGTAAACTTGTTGCTCGAGCCAAAACGTACGCTTGCTGTCATCAAATTCAAATTCGTAGTTGCTGTGTGAAACTTGAGAGCTTCCATGAATAAATACATTGGGCTTACCCAGATAACGCTCGGTGACCAAGTATATAAATTCACGTTTTGAAGGAAGTAACCTTCCATCAATATTATCGTAGCTGCAGATGATTCTCATTTCTTTAAAAAAGTTCATCGCTCCTTTATTTACGGCCAATTCATACCCCTCAGGCTCATAAGTTTCCGATTTTATGTAAAGCGTTCCTGAAAACAAAGCTTCTTCTTTAAAGATAGGCTCCACGCGTATTTCATAAACAAAATGATCGTTTTCGCGAAATGAACCTTCTAAATAAAAATTGTAATTCGCAAAAGCATTATATGCCAAAGGAGAAATGATAGGTCGATGGGATATTGAAGGTGCAGCAATAATATTTTTAAAAATATTAATATCTGCATCGTTTATGCCCGATATAAAAATATAGGGATTAACCTCTACACTAGAAGATTGCTCACCAAGTTCTTCATCTCCGAATGAGACCGATGCTGTCATGGTATTATTTACTTTGTCCGTATAATCTATAAAACCAGTTATTACATCCTTATATCTGTTTTTGGCTTCAAAATAGGAGGTTCCCTTCCATTCGGTGATATTCATTTTAGACTGACTCAGGGCAACAGAATCTGCTGTAGAGTCAGATTTTAACTCTGTTCTTTTATCTAATGAGGTATAACAATAGGTCTCACATTTATAACGATTGGCAGCCTCAAGAAAACCCTTTCTACGAGAAATGACCTCTTTCATTATTTTCTTGCCCTTTTTTCGCTTACTGTCACTTGTGACTGTGACCTCCTGCAGTTCAACCACACTTGATTGTAAAACCGCATTAAACCGCACAATATCAATATCCACAGTTATGATTGTGTCAAAAGAATCGTAGCCTATTGATGAAATGCGAATATCATAATCCCCCTTACTTTTCAGTTCAAGTTGATATTCACCTTTTCCATTTGAGATTGTGCCATAGCTCGTGTTCTTGAGCCAAACTTTAGCAAAAGGCAATACCCCTCCTTGATCATCACTTATGGTTCCTTTGATCGCCTGCCCCTGAACAAAAAATATTGCACATAAAAAACCAATAATAAGAAGCGCATTGCGATTTGAAACCCGAGAAAACAATCGCTTTTTCATTTTAAAGTCAGTTTAGAATTCGATGCTTAAAACCAATTAACATGCCAAAAAAAAAGGCCGGCTAATGTATACAAGGCATGTATTTAACAATGGTGCCATTCGCATACTTCACAAAAAGGAATTCATTATTTTTAATCTGTGTAGGCCTGCCTAAAAGATCACATATTTCAACGATTTGATTGCTCTCTAAATCTAAGTTTTCGATACCTTCTACCCCACAATCAATTTGGGTTCCATTGTGCTCAATCAGGGTTCCATTATTCACATACCAATGCTGCCAAGAGCCTCCAACTCCATCTCTCCAGTTGTTGAGGTCAAATTGCACGCTTCCATCAACCGTGCCTGGAGCAAAATATACCTTGATTGCTTCCCCGTTCATATTCCAGGTTAATGGCGTATTGGCTTGTATGGTTTCGGGTGTATTAAAAGGGTACTCACAATTGACCTGCAGAAAATAGGCATAGTCGTCATAGTCAGGATGCTCTCCATAGACTGATGCCATTCCATTTTCATCAATACATACGGCCGTATATTCGTCACAGGCAATTCCCTTTGCAGTCACATCATTGTCATTTAATATTCTGGACATAAATACGACGTGTCGTCCTTTTCGGTCGGGATCGTCATAATGCGTATCGGTTATTACATCATCAAGAATAGGCAAATCAATAAACGGCGTATTGTC
>Ga0209601_1000772_pt1 | contig 24514 bp, 20 predicted proteins | sample COGITO_mtgs_1104_4_FD_184796 | JGI IMG/M metagenome (GOLD analysis project Ga0209601, IMG submission 184796) | Pelagic marine microbial communities from North Sea - COGITO_mtgs_110426 (SPAdes) (version 2) | ecosystem: Environmental > Aquatic > Marine > Epipelagic ...
TCTTACGGATTTCTCGCGCGAACTTTGACCCAAAACGTTCAACCCAAAACCGAACTGTTTCGTGACAGATATCGACGCCGCGTTCATGCAAGATGTCTTCAACTTGGCGAAAACTAAGAGGGTAACGCACGTAATACATAACCGCTAAGCGGATGATTTTGGGCGAGGTTTTGAAGTACTTAAACGGATTTTGTGTTGTCATTCATAAAAATTAGGGACCAACCAATGGGACGTCAAGTTTGCCTGACAGTGCCTCTGACAGTACTCTTTTACCACCTATTTAGAATTATCGGGTCCTTTTTGGCATTAATAACTGATTTCAAAAGTTGAAAATTTTTCAATTGAAATTCCCATGACTTACACGATTTCATCACGCTACAATGTTCACAACATCCTCAATTGCTGCACGTTCTGTGCGAAACCCGTTCGACGGATGTATTTTGTCTTCATACCCAAACGTAATGGCTGTTTGTATCAGCCTATTGTCAGGAATTCCGAAGTGGCGACGGATCGTTGGAGCGTACCCTGTAACTGAGGCTTGGACAACGGACGCAACACCCATTGCGCGTGCTGCCAATGTGAACAATGCGATAAACCCACCACAATCCATAGCGCCATAGGGACCCAGATCAGCTTCGGTTGTTATGATTGCGACATGAGGTGCGCCAAAAAATTTGAAATTTTGCATCATTTGTTCTGCGCGCTTTTCCCGATCATCTCGCGCAATACCCAAGGATTCATACAGCTGATAACCGCACTCACGTCTGCGATCTTGATAATCACCTGTATATTGCTTGGGCCAATCAAAATCGGGTTCCATTGGGCCAGCGTTGGCGGCGTCTACCAGCGTCTTTGCAAAAGATTTTGTTTCATCACCTTTGGTAACCAAAACTTTCCATGGCTGTGCATTGCACCACGTCGGAACCTTTGATGCGGTGCTGACAATTTGGTTGATGTCCGCATCACTTACCTCTCTATCAAGATATGCTCGGCAGCTATAACGGCTGTCCATGATGCCAGACAGTATTTTAAATTCATCATTCATAGTGCATTTCCAATCCAAATTTGGCGTCAATATCGAACACGTAGTACACTACGTTAGTTATCAATCATATGATTCAAAAGTCTACAAAAACCGTAACCCCTTCCAACAAATTAATAACAAAATCCACGTCAATTTGGGCGTTACGGTCTGGCATTCTTCTATTGCTTTATCTGCAGGCACACCGGCGTCTTGTCATCAATAAAATAACATGTTTCGTGCTAGGAATTTGCCGTTTTTGTTGCGGAACTAACTTCTGCATCCAAAAAAAGGAACTCTCAATCCAAAAAAAAACATTATTACAGTAGTTTAAATAAATTTGAAAATATGATTCGACATAATAAGACGTATACTACATGATTAAGACGTATACTACATTATTTAGAAATCAACACCGCTGAAGGCACTACTTTCAGAGGGTAGACCCCTCGGTTCGGCGATAGAAAAAATGGGAGACTGCTAAATGAACAACATATCAAAATCACTGGTTGCGGCCACATTGGGCTTGGCTTTGTCCGCGTCAGCAAGTTTTGCTGAAGACATGAAAATGTTGACAGCTTGGGGTGGCAATCACTCTGGCACAGCCAATATGGCTTACGGTTACATTGATCTGGTCAAAGAAATCTCTGGCGGCGACATCAACATTACGCCAAGCGGACCAGAAGTTGTGCCAGGTGGTAAACAAATTCAACCAGTTTCGGCTGGTGTCTTTGACATCATCTACACGCACGGCTTGTACCACACAGGTGACACAGGCATCGGTGCTGCGATTGACGCGGTAAACGGTGACATCGAAAAACGCCGTACGTCTGGTATTTGGGATTGGGTGGATGCGCACTACCAAGAAACGCAAAACCTTAAAGTTCTTTCAATTCCAACAGCAACAACCGGGTTCCGATTCTTCCTAAAAGAGCCAATGGATGAAACCAATAAACTTAACGGTACAAAAATTCGTGCCCTGCCATCCTACAATAAAATTGTTGGATCTTTGGGCGGTACTGCGGTTGTTATCCCGTTTGGCGAACTTTACTCAGCTGCTGAAAAAGGCGTAATTGACGGGCTGGTGTGGCCTTCTGTTGGCGCTGTAGGCTACAAATTCCACGAAGTTACACCTTATCTGGCAGAGCCAGCGTTTGGCACAGTTTCCTATTTGATCATGATGAACTTAGACAAATGGAACGGCTTGAGTGAAGCCCAGCAGACAGCGATGCTGGAAGCGGGTCACAAGCTGGAACAAAACTCGATCGGTATCTTCAATGCGCTTCTGGAAGAAGAAAACGCAGCGATGATGGCGGCTGGTGCAAAGAAAACTTCCATTGGGTACACACTGGAAGAAGCAAATGCATTGTTCGCAGATCGTGCAATGGAAGTGGCCGTTGAAGCATCAGGTGCAACAGGCGAAGCCTTCCGGGACTTTGTTGCTTTAAAAGGCATGTAAATTATAGTGATCTTGTGCCTGGCTCCTGATGGGGGCCGGGCATTTTTTTGTTTTCAGTCAAATACAAACGTAAATAGGGCTCCAAATGACCGTGATTGTCACAAATGTTACAAAGGTGGTTGACTTCCTGACGTTGGCGGCATTGGTCCTCGCTGCAACCGGTCTTGCCATGATTGTCTGTTCCTACATCTACGAAGTCGTTTCGCGGTATGTTTTTCAATCACCAACAGCATGGGCCAGCGATTTTGTGGCATATGCCCTTTGCGCATCAGCGTTTCTTGCGCTGCCCCACGTCACCAAAGATAAAGCCCATGTTGCCGTTACGATTTTGGTCGACATCGCCCCAAAACCCATCGCCAACATTTTGCATGTCATCATCAGCATCTTAGGTTTCTTATGCCTCTCTTTCGCTGCTTGGGTTAGTTTGCAGGAAAACATCCGGCAATTCACCCGTGGGATTCAAACCCTTGCCATTGTGCCAATTCCGCAATGGTGGGTGTCTTCATTTATCACTTTTGGGCTAGGGTTAAGCGCAATTTACCTGCTGCTTTATCTATCCCCTAAACACCGCGCTAGCGGTATTGATGCAAGCGAGCAAGCAGACTAATGGAATGGTACACAACGCTTATTTTGGGGATGGCGATCCTCTTCGTTCTGTTTTTGTCGGGCGCTCCAATCTTTCTTGCCTTTCTGGCAGCGATTTTGCTGGGCGTGTATTTCGTCATTGGCCCCGCCGGATTTCCATTGTTCGTAAATTCGGTGCTCGACACGGCCACAACTACTTCTCTGGCCTCAATACCCTTGTTCATCCTAATGGGTGAATTGCTGTTCCGATCTGGAACAATGGACGTTTTGTTCGATTCAATTGACAAACTGGTGGGCAAAGTACGGGGCCGCCAATACGTTCTGGTCGTCGTCTTATCCGCTGTCTTTGGCGCGCTCTCGGGTGTTGCCATGGCCGTGGCTGCGATGCTTGGGCGGGCCATTATGCCGGGCATGCACGATCGCGGTTACGATCGTAGTATCGCGGCGGGCCTGATTATCGGCGGTGCGAGCCTTGCTCCGATTATCCCACCCAGCCTGCTGGCGATTATTGTTGGCTCTTTGGCTCACGTGTCGATTGCAAAACTGCTGATTGCAGGCGTTATCCCCGGTCTCTTTATCGGTGGAATTTTCTTGGTTTACGTCTTTGTACGGATCGGCATGAACCCCTCACTTGCTCCGGGCAATGTTGCAGGCGAGCGGGCCGAAGTCACACCGATGGAGAAACTCATCGCTATTGTCCGCACCATGCCATTCTTGATCGTGATCTTTTCGGTTATGGGCTTTATTATGTTGGGTATCGCAACTCCATCTGAATCGGCCGCAACCGGCGTAGCTGGGTCGTTGTTAACCGCAGCTATCTACCGGAAGCTTTCTTTCCAGATGATCTCGGACTCGCTAATGGCCGCGATAACAGTTTCTGCAATGATCTTAGCCATTATGGCGATGTCTAAGATGTTCACACAGCTGCTCGCCTTCACCGGCGCGACAGGTGAACTGGTTAATCTGGTTGCCAATCTTGGATACTCTCCGATTGTGATGTTGCTTATCATGCTAGCGGTCCCGTTTATTCTTTGTATGTTCATCGACACAATCGCAGTGATCCTACTGACGATCCCGATCTACCAACCTGTCGTCACGGCGCTGGAGTTTGATCCAGTTTGGTTCTGGCTGCTGTTCCTCGTCAACATTACCCTTGGCGCGATCACTCCGCCATTCGGATATACGTTGTTCGCGTTCAAGGCCGTCGTGCCAGACATGAGCATCAGTCAAGTTTACCGCGCAACCTGGCCGTTTGTCGGGCTGTTCTTGTTGGGTATCGCGTTGATTATCGCTTTCCCAGCTATTGCCACGTGGCTGCCTAATCAGGTTGGCTAACAATCCAACCATAGAACTGCAAAGGCTAAGCAAATGAAGCTAAACGCCGATCCTTTGCCGCATCTTGATATAGTGTCGTGCGTTGCCGCGATGGGCGGCCTTCGCGCAACAACAACTCTTCCATCGCGGAAGGTGTCATTTCCTGCCCATGCGCCGCCCCAGCAGAGCGTGTGATGGTCTCATCCATCAAAGTGCCGCCAATGTCGTTCACTCCGGCGGACAAGCAAGCCGCGACGCCCTCCGGGCCGAGCTTGACCCAAGAGGCCTGAATGTTTGGGATCAGCGGGTTCAACGCCAAACGAGCAACTGAATGAACCAACACGGATTCCCGCCAAGTTGGCCCTTTACGCGACCCACCCTTCAAGTAAATCGGCGATTCCATATGAACAAACGGCAAGGGTACCAATTCGGTAAATCCACCAGTTTTAATCTGTTGATCCCGCAGACGCAGCAGATGCCGCGCCCAATGCACGGGTCGGTCAATATGGCCAAACATGATTGTTGCAGTAGTTTTTAGCCCCTGTTTATGCGCCGCGTTCACCACTTCGAACCATTCGGCCGTATTGATCTTGTCGTGGCACAAATCACGGCGCACTTCATCGTCTAAAATCTCTGCTGCAGTGCCAGGCAAGCTGCCCAATCCTTCGTCAATCAACTGCCCAACAAAATCATAGACTGAAACACCCAACGTAGCGGCCCCTTGGTGCACCTCTAGCGGGGAAAACGCATGGACGTGCATGTCAGGCAACTCAGATTTGATTGCACGCAGAATATCAAGATAGGTTTGACCTGTATATTCAGGATGAATACCGCCCTGTAAACACACCTCAACCGCGCCGCGATCCCATGCTTCGCGCGCACGCTCAACCACAACATCAGCGCCCAAATTGTAGGGGCGGCCGCGCAGGTTCTCGCTCATCTTGCCTTTGGAAAAGGCGCAGAATTTGCATTTGAAATAACAGATATTGGTATAATTGATGTTGCGCGTTACAACATAACTCACCGTTTCGCCACTCACCCGTTTGCGAACGTCATCTGCGGCTTGCATGACCTCATGAACTTCGCAATCCCGTGCGGTCAAAAGGCGGCAGACATCTGCTTCGGACACGTTTTCACCCTTATCTGCCTTCACCAAAACGCGTGACAGACCCATGTCTGGAATGACCGCAGGCGATTTCGGCAGCTTGGGTAAATCTTGGGATGCATCACCTGGAACCCAACTGTCCGTGCGTGCCAATCCATCGGCATCAATCAGATCAAGCACTGGTTTACGCAGCTTTTTATCCAGCCAAACCGTATTTTCATGCGCATAGTTCGGGTAAATCCCCAACCGTTCTACCAATAGCTTTCCACAACCTGCGGTATCATCAGCAAGGTGATCCAAATGAGGCCAAGGGGCCTCTGGGTTCACATGATCCGGCGTAACAGGTGAAACACCGCCCCAATCGTTGATCCCCGCAGCGATCAACCCTGCACCACCATCAGACAAATTGGGGGGCGCTTGTATTGACATGTCAGCCCCAAAAATGACCCGCGCAATCGCGATGGTCCATTGCAAGTCGGCCAAATCAGGTTCGGGCACATCGGCCATTTTCGTGTTTGGCTTGGCGCGGAAATTCTGGATAATAATTTCCTGAATGTGGCCAAATTCTTCGTGCAAATTGCGCAAGGCCAGAAGGCTTTCAATTCTATCCGCACGAGTTTCTCCGATTCCAATCAAAATGCCGCTGGTGAAGGGAATTTTCAGTTCGCCCGCATGGCGGATCGTTTCCAATCGAACAGCAGGATCTTTGTCAGGTGAGCCAAAGTGGCACCCTCCCCGCTCCATTAACCGCAACGAAGTCGACTCCAGCATAATCCCCATAGAAACTGAAACTTCGCGCAACTTCGCCAGTTCATTGCGAGTCATCACGCCGGGATTAAAATGGGGCAAAAGACCCGTTTCGTTGATCACCAATTCCGCCATCGCATGCAGGTAATCCAGCGTCGTGTCATAGCCCATTTCCGCCAAAGCCTCACGTGCAACGGCATATCGCTGTTCCGGTTTGTCGCCGAGCGTGAACAAGGCTTCTTTACATCCAGACACCTGACCAGCGCGCGCGATCTCAAGCACTTGTTCAGGGCTTAGAAATGGCACATCAATCTTTTTGGGCGTTTTGGCAAAAGTGCAATAATGACAAACATCACGGCACAATTCGGTCAAAGGAATGAACACTTTGCGCGAATAGCTGACCAGCCGCCCATGCCCGTCGTCTCGAATTTGGGTTGCACATGCCATCAGAGTATCGATCGGCATATCCAGCAATGGTTTTGCCTCGTCAGCGGATACGTAATGGCGCAGTGTGGATTGGCTTGAAGCGTAGGTCATGCGACCTCCCATTTATGTGAAGTCCACGCAGCTTGTCCAAACGCAATGGAGGCCAGAAAATTCATAGTGGCATTGGATGTCGTCGATTGAGCCACCGCAAAAAGATCCTCTGGGCTATCAATATCCATCGCCATTGCTTCGATAGGAACGACATGCGCGGAAATCCTGAGTTGTGCGGCGGCAACCTTGTGATTGAAAAGACTGCTTTCACCGAAGTCAGGTGTGATCAAATCAGGAGCAGATAGAAACAACCCATTTGTCCCACGATTGTGACGATCAGGCACAATCGCAACCGTTGGATTGATACCAGCTCCTGCTTGAATCAACTGCGCAATGTCGTGGGGCTGTGCCAATGGCAGATCAGCTGGAAGAATAACAACTGAATTCTGCGCGTTAACGGACCGCAATCCCGCAGAAACGCCGTGATTATAGCCCTTTGAAACGTGTTCACGGATATCATGGACCCCGAATTCCGCCCCGAGATCAAACACAGCTTCATCACGTGCGACAAGCCAGATATCTCCCAACGCACACTGATTAAGCGTCGTTAGCAGATCGCGTAACATTGCCAAAACAAGGCCCGCACGCTCGGCAGGGGTCAAGATGTTTTGCAAGCGTCCTTTGGCTCGTGACAAATCTTTGACTGGAATCACGACATCGGTCATGACCCACAGTCCCGTGCGAAATCCAGCGTCGCTTGTGCCAATTCAATGCGGCTGTTCAGATCAGTCATGACTGATTTTGTGATGAGGGTTTTTATCCCCATCTCGCGAATTTGCGGCGCCAATTCTGCGTCCTGAACATCAATCACCAGACCGTCGATCAAATCTTGATAGTGAGCTGCAATGCCAAGCACCGAAACGTCTTTGCCCAACTCTTGCATCATCTTGGCCGCTGGCCCTTTGATGGCTTTCCCACCAATAATCGGCGAGACGGCCACAATGGGAGCGCCTGCATTTTTCAGCGCCGTCTTCATTCCTTTCAGCTGCAAAATGGGATCAACACTGACGTAAGGGTTCGACGGCGCGATGATAATAGCTTCTGGGTCAGATTGCAGCGCGTCCACAATCTGCGACTGCGGTTCCGCATTTTCGGTTCCATCAAAAGAGAACCCAGCGACACGCGGTCCGCATTGCTCACGCACAAAATAATGCTGAAATGCCAGATCACCTGCGTCTGTATGAACAATAGTCGCAACGGGATCATCGCTCATCGGCAGAATATCTGCCTCGATACCCATCCGCAGCGCCAAATTACCGGTCACTTCCGCCATCGTTTTGTTCTGTGCCAACATATCTGTGCGCAAAACATGCGTAGCCAAATCCCCGTCACCCAGATTGAACCACTCCGGTCCCTGCAAATCCTTCATCGCGGACATAAAGGTCCAGGATTCGTCTTTTCTTCCCCACCCCCGCGTCTGATCAGACAGGCCAGACAGCGCATATAGAACGGAATCGATATCGGGGCATACTCGCAGACCAAGATGCGTGAAATCATCGCCAGTATTGCAAGCAACGACCAGTTCTCTGCCCGCAACAACATAGGACAGACCCAGCACCAGTTTGGCACCGCCGACGCCACCAGACAAGGTTACAACTGCACCGCTCATCGGAACATATCCTCGGCGATGTCACGGATCAGATCAGAGGCAGGGCGATGATGCGCCGAGGCATGGCCTCCAAATTCCAGCCCCCGCATATGCACCACAGGTCGCCCTTCGGCGGTTTGCCCCTGCAATAATGATGCGGCCGTAGCGACTTCGTCTGCGATGGCCTGTTGTGTGACAATCAGTTCGCGTCCAAACAAATCAACTTCGCCGCGTCTGTCCCACAGGCTCGGCAATCCAGAGGCGCCAATTGCGACACCCGTTGTGCCTAACCGCCAGGGCCGTCCGAAACTGTCAGAAATAACCACAGCGACATCACAACCGTGCCGCTGCATCAACGCATCGCGCAGGTTTGTTGCACTTTGTTCTGGATCCAGTGGCAGTAATAGAACGTTTTCTTCACCACCGTCAGACCGGACATTCGACGTATCAATTCCCGCGTTTGCCATGATCCAGCCGCGATTGTGTTCAACAATCATCACGCCTGTTTTCTTGCGAACGATGGATTTGCTTTCGCTTAGGATCAACTCAACAACACGGGCATCTTTTTGCGTTTCACCCGCCAATTCCATCGCCCGCGCGCTCGGAGAAACAGTGTTCAAATTTACTGTACGCCCTTCGGCTTTGGAAATTATTTTCTGCGCCACAACAATGATGTCGCCATCACACAGCACCAGTGGCAAACGTGTCAAACCGTCTGTTATCAAACTGCAAAGATCATCCCCCGATTTTACAAGCGGGAGATCCTGTAGCGCCGTAAGGGTAATCTGGTTTGACACGCGAATTCCTTCGTTGACTTAGTCGTCGTTAAGCTGTGGTTCGCCAATGATTCTGATGCCCGCGCCGTCGATTTTGTAGGCTCCATTGATGAAGATCAAAACAGAGGTCAATGCTTCAGCTACGGCGGAATTGTCAATCCGTCCTGCGTGCCACGCTTTCATATCCGCGTCTTGGGCCAGCTTGATAACCGTTCCGCGCGCAGGCTTATCGTTACCACAAACAAATACGTCGCAATCAATGCTGTGATCCAGATCATTCAAATGGGCCGCTGCTACGTTCTGAAACGCAGAAACAACACGAACAGTTTCGCCCAGTTCCTTTTGCACATTCTTGGCGACCGAACCGCCCTCTGGTAGTTGAACTGTGCGCACTTTTGGGGGCATCAATGGAACGGTAACATCAACGTAAATTTTACCTTCTAGATGCGGTTTGATGCTGTTCAACGTCGCCGCGTGGCTGGCGTAAGGCACTGCCATAACGACCAGATCGCCACCGGCTGCAGCCGTTGCATTGTCATGTCCTGCAATTGTCGTACCTGCTTGCGCGGACAACTCGGCGGCTCTTTCAGTGGCACGCCCGCCATCGCGCGACCCGATGGCCACGCTGTGGCCAGCTCGCGCCCAACGCAGTGCCAACCCAGCGCCCAATGCGCCGGTACCACCGATGATCGCAATGTTCATACTTTCAGAATATTCAGTCATGTCTTCACCTCTCAGGCTTATACCTCTGTTTTGTCTGCGCGGATGGCATAACAGGCACGACCTGTTACAACTGTCACCCCTACATCATCTTCGATTTCAACATCTACAAATCCAACTGTGCTCCCAATGCGCCGCACGGTTGCAATGGCATACAGATGGTCTGACACTGCAAGGCGCAGGAAATCCGTGCTGAAATTCAGCGTAAGCATCGGGCCACCAGCGACCAGCATCAACGCATAGCATCCAGTGATATCCACCAAGGACCCCATTACGCCACCATGCCACTGATTTGTTTCTGGCTGGCGTTCAAACTCATCACACATCGATACCCGCAGCTTTAGCCTTGCTATTTCGTTGTCCAGTTCCAGCACTTTGGGTTGGAACAATTGATGGTATTTGGAGCGGTTGATCCGTTCCTGTATATCATCAATCGTCAGATTGTTGTGACGCATTCCCATATTAGGAAACACCTTCCTGTGCGGTTTTCTTGACTTCATCCCAAACGTAATCTTCCAACACGCCGCGTTGGACTTTGCCAATTGCGGACAGTGGAATTTTGTCGATGCATGTCATGAATTCCGGCCACTTTGCCTTATCAAGCCCAACACCTTTGCAATGATCACGCAAACCGTCCAGCGTCACATCACCCGCTTGAACAACTACCGCCGCCAATCGAGAGCCCAGACGCTCATCAGGGTAGCCAATAATGGCAACATCTTCGACGCTAGTATGGCTCAGCAACGTGTTTTCGATCTCTAACGGTGAGATGTTCTCTCCGCCACGCAGAATGATATCCTGCGCACGTCCTACCATCTTGATATAGCCATCTTCACGCTGTTCGCAAGCATCGCCAGTTTGATACCAGCCATCATCATGCAGCCGTCCATTCGGATCGCCGCTCCAATACCCTGTCATCATTTGTTCAGGGCAGTGCAATTGCAGCTCATTATCAATGACACGGGTTGTTGTGCCGGGCATCGCTATTCCATCTGTCCCTAGACGATTCTCCAAATCAGCGTCCAACGGGCAGGCCGTTACCGCGCCCGCTTCCGACGTTCCAAAATAGGACCAAACCTGACACCCGGGCAAAGCATCCAAGCCACGACGCACCAATGTGCGTGGCACAGGCGCACCAGCAGATGGGAAGAATTTCAGCGATTTCACTCGTTCGTTGCCGTTTTTTTCAGCAAAGGAAACCATATCAATTAGGAACGGCGTCGGCGCAACTGTGAAGGTACACTTATACCGCTCAATCAAATCCACCGCCGTGTCGATTTTCCAACGAGACACCAAAATCATCGGTGAATCCAGCAACAAGGAGAACCGCACACCGAACAACAATGAAACTGCGTGACCGACAGGCGAGGACACCAAAATCGGGTCGTCTTTGGTCAGCACAAAATGTTGGGCAAATACTTCGGTTTGGCGCTGCCACGTGGCGCCCGTATGCATCGCCGCCTTGGGCGTACCTGTGGTGCCAGACGTGCAGGCCAACCAAGCCAATTCTTCGCCGCCCCGTGCAACAGGGCGTTCTGGTCCGATGTCGGTGGTTTCATCTTCACGAAAACGACGATCTCCCAGTTGATCAAACAAAGGATTGTCGCCAACAAGATGTTCGGTCAGCACAACCACTTTGGCGTCCAGAATTTCTGCCAATTCCGTGATGCTGGCCCCTGCGGCCCAAGGAAGGTTGACCAATACAGCACCACAAAGACGAACCGCGAGATAATCCACCACAAATTCGATCACGTTCGGGCGCGCAACAATCACCCGAGATCCTGGCTCCGCGCCTTGTGCAATAAACTGTCCCGCCCGCACACGAGTCTGTTTGATCAGCTCACCAACAGTGATTTCACGGTCAATTTCGGCAACCGCCAAAGCTGACGGATCACGGGCGCACAGTCGATCCCATTCTTCAGCTGCAAAGTCTCTGGTGTCGGCGTTTTGAAGAAAGGGTTCAACCGTCAGCATGGCTGGGTATTTTCTTAATTTCAGTTACCAGTGTTTCAACTTGATCATCAGTCAAACCATCAAACCATGTTTCATCAATCGGGATGCGATCAACTTTTCCACCATACCTTTTGGCCAAAGCAGAAGGCAGGTCTTCCGGTGTTGTAATCACCGAATAGGCTTCAAGCATATCATCAGTTACCAGATTTCCCATTTCGGCCCATTTACCTTGACGGGACAGATTGGCGAAATCTTCTTGGCTCACCGACCAACCAAACATTGACAACATTTCTGCATATTCTGGCGTCGATGCATATAATGCAACCCGCTCTTTCAAACCATTGGCAACGCGATCCAACCCCTCGGTATTTGTCGCACAGCCGATGAAGCCATAGCCACCCAGATCGAGGTCTTTGAGCGTGCGACCAGAACGTTCCAAACCGATCTCAAGGTTGGGCAACATGACTTCCTCGTGCCATTTCCATGTGATCGGATCACCGGGCAAATGGCCGTTTGCAACCTCACCACACAACCGACACATTAATTTGTTGATCGCGGCCAAATGGATTTCCGGCTTGCCGGTCGTTAATGGGCCAGGGTTGTAATACGGTATCATGAGGTTGTGTTTGTAATATACGCCATCGTAATCCAGTTTAGTTCCATCCTGCCAACAATCCCAAATCGCGTTCAAAGCGTTGATGTAGTCTTTCATCCGACGGATCACCGGCAAATACTCCATACCAAAGCGGCGCGTTAGGTGGGCCTTGATCTGGCTGCCAATGCCAAGCTGGAAACGCCCACCCGACAATTCATTCAACGACCACGCATCATAGGCGGTTGCCATCGGGCTACGAGGAAAGGCAATAAAAACGCCAGACATCAACTTGATATCTTTGGTTAGCATCGCTCCAGCCGCAGCAGACAAGGTTGGCGGAACAGTCAGTTCCAGCAAAGTTGTCCCGTCATAGCCAAGCCGTTCTGCCCGTGCCATTGCTTCTGGCATTTCCGACAGTTTCTTGGGCCGTACCATAGAGTAGACACGCATGTTATTGCTCCCCGAAGTTGGTTGTTGGATAGTTTTCTTTTATGAATTCTGGCGAATATTTTCCGCTCTCTTGGTCTCGTTTTACAGCTTCTGCATTCCGCTCAGCAGGTTTGCCATAGCCACCCGCGCCCGGTGTTTCCACTGTTATGCGCGTGCCCAGTTTGACTTCAACCTCATTCGGTTTGTCGTCCAAACGGCGTATGCCGTCTGCGTCTTCGATCTGGAATTGGCCAGACGCGCCTGCTTCGCCGCCAAACAACCCCCAAGGTTGATACCGGAACCGTTCGCCCGCGCCGTTGAACACACATTCATGGTCCACAGGCGTTAACACGCGGCGCAATCCCATGCCCCCACGAAATTCACCCGCGCCGCCAGAGTTTTCGACAAAGCCGTATTCTTCGACCCGCAGCGGGTATTCTTGTTCAATGGATTCCACTGGCAGGTTTGATGTGTTGGTTATGCCAACCTGAACGCCATCTTTGCCGTCTTTGGTCGCCCGTGCACCCATACCACCTCCGATGGTTTCAAAGTACAGATACGGTTTACCAGTGCGAGGATCGACGCCCGAAAAAACAGCCGTTGTATTGGCTCCGTTCGCCGCTGCAATCACCTTGTCTGGGATCGCTTTGGACAAGGCGCCCAGAACAATATCAATCACCCGTTGGCAGGCATGCGCACGCGCCGCTACGGGGGCTGGGAAGACACAGTTCAAAATCGTGCCAGATTCACATGTAATATCAACCGCGTCCAACACACCTTGGTTGGATGGCATTTCGCTGTCCAATGCCCCGATCAACGCATAATTCACACTTGCCTGTACTGCATTTAATGTCGTGTTGATATTACCTCTAACCTGTGGGCTGGTGCCCGCAAAATCCAGATGGATACGTTCGCCTTTAACCGTCAGTTTCAGGCAAATCGGAATGTCGTAGGTCGAGAGACCATCTGAATCCATGTAGTCTTTGAATTCATAAACTCCATCAGGTATCTGCGCGATAGCGTCTTTCATCCGCTGGTTTGTACGGCCGATAATCTCATCAAACGCTGTCAGAACGCTTGGCAATCCATGAACTCCGACAACTTCTTTGAACCGCCGTTCGCCCAATCGACACGACGCAATTTGTGCGTTGTGATCGCCTTGGCGTTCTTCGGGAACTCGAACGTTCAACAACATAATATCCATGATATCTTGTTGCAAAATACCTTTGTTAAACAGGCGGACAACGGGAATACGCAGCCCTTCCTGATAAATCTCAGACATGCCACCCGCCATAGAACCCGGAACCATACCACCGATATCGGCGTGGTGGGCGATGTTGCACACAAAAGCTACGATCTCGCCGTCAATAAAGATCGGCATTGCGTAGTTGATATCAGGCAAGTGTGTGCCGCCCGCCGTGTGTGGATCGTTGGCCACAAAGATATCGCCTTCATTGATATCGTCGCCAAATTTTTCCAACACACATTTCATCAATCCCCCCATCGAGGCGATGTGAATGGGCAGGGTCAGTTCCGCCTGAACAACCAAACGGCCGGCTTTGTCCACAATCGCAATGGAATGGTCTTTGCGCTCCTTGATGTTGGTCGAATACGAAGACCGCATCAACGCCACAAAGCATTCATCCGCAATTGAGCGCAGACCATTGGCGATAATTTCGAGACGGATCGGATCGAGTTCTACTGTGTGCTCGCTCATGCGACGTCCTCCGGCTTGATGGTGATAATCAAATGCCCATCGGGCGTCATTTCGGCAACATCATTAGGGTAAACTGGTGTAGTCGTGTCCATTTGCTCCAGAACCGCTGGGCCAGTGACCCGTTGGCCCGGGCGCATTTCCGCACGGTCGTAAATACGCGATTCAACAGGAGTTTCGGTATCGTAATACACCAACCGAGTGTCGCGCACTTGTGGTTCATTTATTTCACTATCTACGGCTGGTTTGTCCTCGAATGTGTGCAACTTCGCACGTGCCGACAAGCGAACATTCACGATTTCAACGGGATCAGTTTCGCTGGCGTAGCCATAGGCTTGATCATGCGCATCACAGAATGCTTTGGTCACCGTTTGGGCATTTGGTACATCGTTTACAGATAACTGCGCACCTGCGGCCACGGGAACTGCAAGTTCAAAGTTTTGACCCACATACCGCGCATCCACAATCAATTGAACACGACGACCAGTTTCAGGGGCTTTCTCCTCGGCGAACCAATCCACGGCCTTGGTGTGCAAGTCTGCCAATGTTTGCGCCAAAACACCGATCCCAGTGTCATCCAATGCAATACGGCGGCTGACAACAAAATCTTCTTTCAAATCTGACACCAGCAGACCCTGAGCACAAACGATACCGGGTGCGGCGGGCACAACCATTTCTTTCATGCCGAGGCTTACAGCCACATCACGGGCGTGCAGCGGCCCAGCGCCACCAAATGGCATCAGCACAAAGTCACGCGGATCATGGCCACGCTCAACAGAAATGGTACGGATCGTTCGCACCATATTGGCAATTACGATACCCAGCATCCCCTGTGCGGTTTTTTCGGGGGTAAAACCCAACTGATCCGCAATCGGCTTATAAACTGCACGGGACAACTCTGGATCAAGCCCCATTTCACCATCCAGCAAACCGCGTGAAGACAAACGACCTAGCAATAGGTTCGCATCCGTTGTTGTCGGTTCGTCACCCCCATTGCCGTAACACGCAGGTCCGGGATACGCCCCTGCGGATTTTGGCCCGGCCTTCAACAGACCATCACGATCAAACCACGCAATCGAGCCACCACCCGCACCAACAGTTTCCACATCAACGCACGGCATCCGAATAGGAAAGCCAGCTACATCACGATCGAACGCCAGATCAACGCTATAGTCACGGATCAACGCCACATCGGCACTGGTGCCACCCATATCGAGCGTAATGATATTGCGGCGTCCTGTTTGACGTGCCGCATGGGCCGCGCCAACTGCACCTGCAGCAGGACCAGACAGAGCGGTCCGCACTGGGAATTCCCTTGACCGCTGAACCGACATCAATCCACCACTTGATTGGTTAATCCCAAGGCTGGCATTGGGCGCACGTTCTGCGATCCCCGCCTCCAAGGTTTCCAGATAGTGCCACATAACAGGCTGCAAATAGGCGTTCAGAACTGTTGTGGACAGTCGTTCATATTCGCGAAATTCTGGCTGTACTTCGGAGGATACCGAAACCGCAATCTCTGGTGCACGTTTGCGCAACGCCTTTGCAAACGCTTGTTCGTGGCTGTCATTTCTGAACGAAAACACAAACCCAATGGCGCAGGCGCCTGCAGCCGCAGCAATCACTTCATCAACAGCCGCATCGATATCCTCGGCACTCGGAGCGCGAACGATTTCACCCTTTGCGCCGATACGTTCATTCAGTTCAATGCGGTATTCCCGATCCACCAGCGGAGCGGGGTGATCCCGTTGCAAGTCATACATATGAGGGCGCGTTTGGCGGCCAACTTCCAACAGATCGCGAAACCCTTTGGTTGTTACCAAGGCCACACGGCTGCCAGTGCGCTGGATCAGCGCATTGGTGCCAACTGTTGTTCCATGGGACACCCGTTCGATTTCATCCGTTGGGATATCGAACTTGGCGCACATTACGTCAAGACCGTTCAGAATAGCTTCAGCTGGGTTCGAAGGCGTGGACGACGTTTTGTGAACGTGAAACACTCCGGCTTGGTCGTTCGCTGCATAGAAATCCGTAAATGTCCCGCCGACATCCACACCAACTGTCCAACCCATACGGTTTTCTCCAAAGTTCAAATACAGAATTTTAGGTAGTGTACTACGGAAATTTACAGAGTCAAAACAAAAGACATTTTGTTATCCGTCATCCACACACCTTGTGGCTTTTCCTGTGTGCGGCCCGCTATACCTTACAATTTCAAGTGCTGGTGTAAATCACTTTGCTTTGTTATATCATACTGATTGAGCAGTTATCCAAATCAGGGCCTCTATGTCAGTTGATGATTCGATTTTTCAAAACCTTACAGATCGACCGGGACACCTTATTCGGCGGCTGCACCAAATCCACGTGGCTCTTTTTCTGGAGGAGTGCGGCAAGCATGATCTAACACCTGTCCAATTTGGTGTGCTTACGGTCCTTGTAGATGGCACTGTACGCGATCAGGTTACCATTGCCTCAATGATTGGCGTGGACAGAAACACCGCTGCGGATGTTATCAGACGTCTGGCCAAACGCGAGTTACTGGAGCGGCCCGATAATCCGACAGACAAACGCACAAAGCTGGCCAAAATAACCCTTGCGGGGCGCCAGCTTGTCGAAAAAGTCAACCCTGGAATGGCGAAAGCACAAACGCGGCTGATAGATCCTCTGACAGATGAAGAATACGCTTTGTATATGACGCTGACCCAAAAACTGATTTCTGCCAATGATCACAGTAGCCGTGCACCTTGGCGTCCCAATCAACAACCATCTAAGAAAAAGCTGGCAACCTCCGATGGCTAAATTATTGCGTTTTCCCCTACCGTGGATTTCATCCACTTTTGGAAAGCCATAACCGGGGGGTGATGAGCGCTGCGTTCTGGCCAAACAAGAAAATACGACCCAATTACAGATGTCGCAGAACCGCCCAGCCCAACCAGTCTCCCTTGCTTAAGCTCGTTCTCGACAAGATATTTGGGCACAATCGCCGCGCCAAGGCCAGAAACCACTGCTTGTATCATCGTCGCAAACTGGTCAAACTGAATTCCGGTGATATTTTTCACGTCCAAATCTTGTTGCGCAAACCAACGGCTCCACGCGGCCGGCCGTGTTTGCAGGTGCAACAGTGGCATTTTCCGAATCTCGTTCATATCGTTTGCGGCGCTTGGCTTCACGATTGGGGGCGCTGCAATGGCAACAACTTCTTCTTCCATCAAACACAAGCTGTTCACGTCCGGCCAGTCGTTCAATCCAAAATGTATGGCCGCGTGAAAATTCTCGTTCGAAAAGTCAAAAGGACGGGTTCGCGTTGACAGATTGACTGTCACGCCAGGACACTGGCCAATGAAATCCGCCAAACGCGGCGCTAACCAATGGGTTCCGAATGCTGGTAGCACCGCCAAATTCAACGCGCCCCCATTTGGGTTAGTATGCAATTTGACGCCAGCGTTGGTTATTAGGCTGATGCCTTGGCGCACCTCTTCTGCATAAGACTTACCCGACCCCGTTAAATGCAGGCGCTGCTTATCCCGTTCAAACAACTGCACACCGATTTGCTGTTCCAGCTTTTGCACATGGCGACTGACCGCGCCTTGCGTAAGGTTCAGTTCATGGGCCGCAGTTGTGACCGATCCGCGCCTTGCAACCGCTTCAAATGACGCGAGCCAAGCAAATGGCGGTAGGAACCGCCTTGGGATAGAAACCTCATTCCATTCTAACATGATCTAATTCCAAAACTTCCCAAAATACACCTGTAGAATCCTATATTAAGGCGGATATTAGCATCACATCAATAGAAAAGATTGCGATTCGTAATGATCACCGAGCCAACAACACCCGTATTCATCCGATCTGACCGTGCTGCGGCGGTAAAATTGTCTGAAATCGTCCAGATTTCAGAAACAGTACAGGCCCGTAAGACGGCTGGAGAGGATATCCTCAGCTTTGGTACGGGCGAACCAGATTTTCCAACGCCCGAAAACATCATCCAAGCCGCACATGCTGCGATGTTGGACGGGCAAACGACCTACCCTCCGACACAGGGGACGCCTGCCTTGCGCAAGGTAATCGCTGAAAGCACTCCCTCCGATCCAGCAGCAAGGCCAGATCCATCCGAGGTGATCGTTTGCACAGGCGCAAAGCAAGTTTTGGCGAATGCTTTCCTTGCTACGCTCAATGCTAATGACGAAGTCGTTGTTCCCGCGCCTTATTGGACATCCTACGCCGACATCATCGCGTTTTGTCAGGCAACACTGGTGCCTGTGGCCTGTAAAGCCGAAACGCAATTCAAGCTGTCGGCATCACAGCTTGCTGAAGCGATTACGCCGAAAACAAAATGGTTGCTGGTGAATTCGCCCGGCAACCCATCGGGTGCTTTGTATACGGCGGTTGAGCTGTCCGCACTTGCCGATGTGTTACGTGCTAATCCACATGTTTGGGTGCTGGCCGATGAAATCTACCAGCATATTTCTTATGATACTTTCACATCGTTTCGTGAAATCGCGCCTGATTTGGTGAGCCGCATGCTGATCGTGAACGGCGTGTCGAAAGCCTACGCCATGACTGGTTGGCGTTTGGGTTGGGGCATTGGCCCGCGCGATCTCATCACGACAATGGTTGGCGTGCAGGGGCAATCTACCTCGGGCGCGTCGTCAATCTCACAGGCCGCTGCACTGGCCGCGCTTACGGGCCCTCAACAGGTTCTCACCGAACGGCTCGCGTCGTTCAAAGATCGTCGCGATTATGTGATTACCGCGTTGAACGAAACAGGCCGTCTTGATTGCCTAACACCTGGCGGTGCGTTTTACGTGTTTCCATCTTGTGCAAAAACCTTTGGCCTTAAAACGCCAAATGGAACTAAAATCGCCAACGATGCCGAATTTTGCGCCTACATCTTGGCCGATGCTGGAGTCGCTCTTGTTCCTGGCCGCGCCTTCGGCTTGTCAGGCCATTTCCGATTGTCATACGCCTATGCGATGGCAGACCTCAAAGAAGGCTGCGCGCGCATCGCCAAAGCCGTCGCTGCATTGTTATAAAGGACAAAAATATGTCGTTGCATTCCAAAGACGCCCCCGAACTTTCCCGCTTTGAATGGGACGATCCCTTCTTGTTGGAAAATCAACTGAGCGAAGACGAACGTATGGTGCGTGACGCCGCACGGGCCTATGCGCGGGAAAAATTGCAACCCCGTGTTATCGAGGCTTATGCAAAGGAAACCACGGATGCGGAAATCTTCCGTGAAATGGGCGAAATGGGCCTGCTAGGTGTTACTGTTCCAGAAGAATACGGTGGGTTGGGCGCGTCCTATGTTACCTACGGGTTGGTGGCACGCGAAGTTGAACGCGTTGATTCTGGGTACCGTTCTATGATGTCGGTTCAATCATCTTTGGTGATGTATCCGATCTATGCCTATGGCTCTGAAGAACAGCGTATGAAATACCTGCCAAAGCTGGCCAGCGGCGAATTCATTGGTTGCTTTGGCCTGACAGAACCAGATGCGGGCAGTGATCCAGGTGGCATGAAAACCCGCGCTGGAAAGGTGCAGGGCGGTTATGTCCTGAACGGTTCCAAAATGTGGATTTCCAACAGCCCTATCGCAGATGTCTTTGTGGTTTGGGCCAAATCCGAAGCCCACGGCGGCAAAATCCGTGGCTTTGTTCTGGACAAAGGCATGAAAGGACTGTCAGCACCCAAAATTGGCGGTAAAATGTCATTGCGTGCTTCCATCACTGGCCAAATCGTCATGGACAATGTGGAAGTGGGTGAAGACGCGCTGCTGCCAAATGTCGAAGGTTTGAAGGGTCCGTTTGGTTGTTTGAACCGCGCCCGTTACGGTATTACATGGGGCGTTCTTGGCGCTGCTGAATTCTGCTGGCATGCGTCACGCCAGTACGGTTTGGATCGCAAACAATTCAACAAACCTCTTGCCCAAACACAGCTTTACCAGTTGAAACTGGCCAACATGCAAACCGACATCACGCTTGGCCTACAAGGCAGTCTGCGCATTGGCCGTTTGATGGACGAATCGAACGCGGCGCCAGAAATGATCAGTATGATGAAACGTAACAACTGTGGCAAAGCGTTGGAAATTGCCCGTTACGCCCGCGACATGCACGGCGGCAACGGAATTTCCGAGGAGTTTCAGGTGATCCGCCATATGGTCAATCTGGAAACTGTTAACACTTACGAAGGCACCCATGATGTGCACGCCCTTATCTTGGGTCGCGCACAAACTGGCTTGCAAGCTTTCTATTAAGCATCCAAAGGAACAAAGTATGGATCGCGCAGATATCGTTCACGACGCTCTTGTTGCCCGTGTGACCGCAAGTGAATTTCCTAGTGGCGATGCGCCATCCGGCCCTTTGTCAGATGTTGAGGCAGTCGCGATTTTTCGTGCGCAGTGCCTCAGCCGTAACCTTGATCGGCGGTCGCGCAAGATGCAGACCGCTGGCCAAGGGTTCTACACCATCGGTTCTTCTGGTCACGAGGGCATGGCGGCGGTTGCCTCTGCCCTGCGGCCTGACGATATGGCGTTTCTGCATTACCGCGACGGGGCATTTCAAACGCGCCGTTCTGCGATGGTTCCAGACACGACACCCGCTTGGGATATGTTGCTCAGCTTTTCCACTGCGAAATCTGATCCCATGTCTGGCGGGCGGCATAAGGTGCTCGGCTCTAAAGCCCTAAATATCCCGCCCCAAACCTCGACCATCGCCAGCCACCTGCCCAAAGCCGTTGGAGCAGCCTATTCCGTGGCACTGGCGAAACGGCATCCGCCCGAACATAAAGTGCTAGAAGACGACAGCATTGTCATGTGTTCCTTTGGCGATGCATCTGCGAACCATTCCACAGCCCAAGGGGCCATCAACACCGCCTGCTGGACGGCCTATCAATCAATCCCATTGCCGCTGTTGTTTGTCTGCGAAGACAACGGCATCGGGATTTCCACCCGCACCCCTCAGGGCTGGATCGGCGCAAACTTTGCTAACAAACCAGGCCTAAAGTATTTCAAAGCAAATGGCCTTGATCTGTTCGACACTTTCCGTGCCACACAAGAGGCTGCTGAATATGTACGTAAACGCAAGAAACCTGCATTTTTACACCTGTCCCTTGTGCGCCTATACGGCCACGCCGGCGCAGATTTGCAACAAACCTATTTGTCGAAAAACATTTTTGAAGAATGGGAGCAGAACGATCCCCTGCTGCATTCCGCGCGATTGCTGACAGAAGGAGGCGTTCTTACAACCGACGAAGCACTTTCGATCTATACCGAGACCGAGGAGCAATGCACCCGCGTCGCAGAAGAGGTGATCCAGCAACGACGCCTGTCTACGGCTGGTGAGGTGATGGCTTCCATAGTGCCACCCAAGCGGGATTGCAAACCCGCGAACGGCCCCTCCGCGCAAGCACGGGAAACGGCCTTCGACAGCGACATTTGGCAGATTGATAAACCCCAGCCAATGTCACGTCTGATAAACTGGGCGCTGATCGATCTGATGTTGGAATACCCCGAAATTGTGATGATGGGCGAAGACGTGGGTCGCAAAGGTGGCGTTTACGGCGTCACGCAAAAACTTAGTGATCGATTTGGTAAGAATCGGATGATCGACACGTTGCTGGATGAACAATCCATTCTTGGGTTGGCCATTGGCCTAGGCCACAACGGATTTATCCCAATGCCTGAAATTCAGTTTCTGGCTTATCTGCACAATGCTGAGGATCAAATCCGCGGCGAGGCCGCAACCCTGTCGTTCTTTTCCAACGGCCAATTCACTAACCCAATGGTGCTGCGCATCGCAGGGCTAGGATACCAAAAAGGCTTTGGCGGGCATTTCCACAACGACAATTCACTTGCCGTTTTGCGCGATATACCCGGCGTAATTGTCGCCTGCCCGTCCCAAGGTGCAGATGCGGCCAAAATGCTGCGCGAATGTGTGCGGCTGGCCCGCGAAGAACAGCGCGTCGTAGTGTTTGTTGAACCCATCGCCCTCTATCCCATGCGCGATCTTCACGATGAAAAAGACAGCGGCTGGGCGCAGACCTACCCTGCCCCAGATCAAACCATTGCACTGGGCGATGTTGGGGTCACAGGCGACGGCCCTTTGGCCATCGTCACTTATGGCAACGGCCACTACCTATCGCAACAGGCGGCCAAAGTGTTGGAACAACAAGGTATTGAAACTCGGATTATCGACATCCGCTGGATTGCACCACTGCCGACCGACGGTATACTGTCGGCAATCGACGGCGCACAAAAAGTACTTGTTGTGGATGAATGTCGCGGTACGGGGGGGCAATCCGAAGCCTTGCTTTCCATGCTTACAGAACGCAGTGAATTGCCTGCTGCACGCCTTGCCGCAGAGGACAGCTTTATCGCCACTGGTCCGGCTTATGCCGCCACACTGCCCAGCCGTGACAGCATAGTTGCAGCTGCCACAAAACTTTGGAACGCGTTATGAAACAAACCGCAGTTGTTATCGCGCCCGGGCGCGGCACTTATAACAGAACCGAACTTGGCTATCTGGCGCGACATCATCCAAATGCCCCTAATCTTGGCCAGTTTGATGCCTTTCGCATAAAGCTTGGTCAGAAAACAGTTAGCGAACTTGATACCGCTGCACGATTTTCTGGCCCTACACACACGCGCGGCGACAATGCATCGGCTCTGATCTATGCCTGCGCACATGCGGATTTTGGGGCTATTGATCGTGACCGTTTTGATATTATTGGCATAACAGGTAATTCGATGGGTTGGTATATTGCACTAGCCTGCGCAGGTGCGCTTGATCCGATGGGTGGTATGCAAGTGGTCAACACCATGGGAACGCTGATGCAGGAGCAGATGATCGGTGGGCAACTTATCTATCCCTTCGTTGACGCGGACTGGAAGGAAATCCCAAATCAACGTGAAAACTTGATGCGCGAAGTCTTTGCTATCAACGCCCGCCCGGATCATGTGCTGGGCTTATCCATCGATCTAGGCGGCATGTTGGTGCTTGCAGGAAACGAAGCTGGGTTGGCTGCCTTTGAAAATTCGGCTCCCATCCTTCAAGAGAGATACCCGACGCGCCTGCCAAACCATGCAGGCTTTCACACCCACCTGCAAAAACCTGTTTCAGAGCTCGGATTTTCGGCATTGCCTGAACATCTTTTTGATCAACCGAGCATACCGCTGGTAGACGGTCGGGGAGCAATTTGGCACCCCAAGTCGACAGATACCAACGCATTGTATACTTATACACTCGGACATCAGGTTTACGAATTATTCGACTTTACAGCTGCTATTCGTACTGCCGCACGGGAGTTAATGCCAGATGTGTTCATAATTCTAGGTCCAGGCACCACTCTGATCGGGGCGACAGCTCAGGCTCTTATCCGATCTAATTGGCGAGGATGGAATTCAAAATTAGATGTTCAAAAAAAAACCCAAGGGCAGCCAAGGCTTTTGTCGATGGCAACAATGCACACGTCAGTTTGATCACGCTGTAGTTTGTGCGTCAAAACAACAACAAAATTTGTAACAAAAAACTGGTTGGAACCAACTCTGCGTACTGGGCGCCAACGTAAATTTTCACAAGACCTCGAAAGTGACGCCTGGTGCACCACGACACCCCCATTTCGGCAACAGCAGCCTAACATCTAATTGATCCCCTATTCTGACTGGACTTCTATTTTGCCGTAAGCCTGTGTGTTGGTGTGCCCGAAGCTTCTCGGGCTTTGCTCAGTGAGCGAAGCCAACGGGAGTAAGGGTATGGAACTTGATATAGCAGGGTTGGAGACAACGGGCCGCGATGAACTTCTGGAGCACTGGCGGTGTTTGATTGGAAGGCCGCCACCAAAGCATATCAGCCGCAGCCTCCTAATCCAGATATTAGCCTTCGAGCTGCAAACAAAGCTGTATGGCGGCTTCACCAAAAAGCTGAGCCTGCGCCTCACCCGTGCCGGCCTGCGCGACACGCTGCGCCCCGCCTTCAAGC
>Ga0209601_1000787_pt1 | contig 24060 bp, 23 predicted proteins | sample COGITO_mtgs_1104_4_FD_184796 | JGI IMG/M metagenome (GOLD analysis project Ga0209601, IMG submission 184796) | Pelagic marine microbial communities from North Sea - COGITO_mtgs_110426 (SPAdes) (version 2) | ecosystem: Environmental > Aquatic > Marine > Epipelagic ...
GCGCTGTCATTCTTATATTATTTTTCTTTCAATGAACATTCGCTTCTTCTAAAGTTCTTATACCCTTCAGCATTTTAGCGAGTGCAAATATAGAACCCTTTTAATTACCCACAAGGAGTTTTTAAATGATTTTTTAAAAAATATAGTTAAATGTTTTTAAGTACTGATAATCAGATTAATAGTTTTACTGAAAGAAGTTCCAGATAAGCCCAAAGCGAATCGAAAAGTCTCGATACGGGGTAAAAGGTGCTGCATAATAATCGTAGGGAGTATCAACTTTAATTAAATGCTCAATTTGAGCTGATACATTTTCCAGTTTAATAAAGATTCTAGAACTCTTTATTTTAGCATTAAAGAAAAAATCTACGCGTGGGTATTCCCCGATTTTAGTATTGTTTTGAGTAACAAATTCTGACAATAAGGGATTGTACTGATCAGCATAATAATCAGTGAAAAAGACAAAAGTAGCTCCAGATTGAAAAGAAAGTGCTTTGTTAAAAATAGAAGATGTCAACATTAAGGTGCTTCTTATGAGCCATTCTGGAACATTCAAGGTTAGTGGATCCCCTAGAATCTGATCAAGATCCTGCTCCTGAGTTACCTTTTGATACTGGACATTATTAATCCAAGATAATTTTCCAAAATCAAGACGCTGATTGAAACGGGCTTTGAAATAATCAATTTGCTTATCTAGTTGTAGCACCTCAACTTTAAACTTTTCATTTAAAAAACGAAGTGGGGTCCTATTAGAGAAAAATCCATAATTATTTATGGTGGACCATGCTGCAGAAACATTACCCCATTTTGGATGCGAAACTCCAATTGACTTAGTAGATGTGTTTTGATTTACTAAGTTTGTGTTTGACCAATTATATTCTTTAAAATCACTTTGAAATAAATGGTAATTAAAATTTAAAGGCTGAGATCTGTACTGGAAGGAAGCGAATGCTGAAATATCTTTTAATAAAAGGCGATTAACATCTAAATTTAAGTCAGAAGTAGCATACGTTTCTTTCAGGGACTGGTATCCTTTGGCTTTTATTGCAGTTCCAAAAAGAATTTTTGACCATTTTACTTGAGCAGCTAGCTGGCTTGCTTGAATACTAGTAGGTAAAACGGAATCTTTCTGATAGTCATTTTCTCCCAAAGCATAGTTCCAGTTATAATGAAACAAATCCAATTGCAATTCTCCTAAAAGCCTGTCTTCATACCGAGCATACAACTTGTTCTCAAGAGTACTATAGTTCGTGCTGTCTTGAACACTTGAGGTGTCATAAGTTTCAAAGAAATATGAATTTGGCCTATCATTTACATAACTGTACTTTTTAGTTTCATAACTAAGTTGATACCCAACTTCCATTTTATAGGCTGTAGTATCTTTTGCAATTGGAAACATCTGATAACGATGGTCCATAAAATATCGCTTCCCAGACAAGTCATTTCGTGCTCTAATTTGTGTTGACAGTAAAGAGCGCTTTAAAAAACCATCATAAAAATCGAATTGTTCCTCGCCATTATCGTCTAAAATGGGCACTCCAGATTGGTCAGCCCTAACATAGTTGGGTGCGTTTTCAAAAAAATAAACAGCGTCATTCACAAGCCCCCCATTTACTTCGTTTTCCAGAGACTGAGTAGTTTGGTGCAAACGTAATCGATAACGCTGATTATACGTCTGATATTGAGCACTCATTCTAAATTGACGGGAACGACTTAAAGAAGAATTATAATCACCCAATGATCTAAAACCTTTGAATGAGACTGCCACATTGAATTTAGGAGATGTATTTACCGCTAAAGTGGCATCTAAATTTTGTCCTTGTTGGAATGTACTTTTAAAAAATAATTCCGAGTAAGGCGAGGGAACTTCGTAATAAAAAACATCTTCTTTTTCAAAATAACCAAAATGCTTGACTCGTGCCCCCATTTGGGGGGTCAAAGGTTCGTCATAGAAGTTATAGCCAATCTTGTTATACCCCTCTCCCATATTAGGTAGCGGTAAATATTCGAAGTAATCTTTTCGCAGAAAATTAAACGAATATTCATTTTCAATACTTAGGGTTGTATCAACAGACTTTTCAGTTCCATCTAATGACATGATTTTATAATCTGAAACAGAAACTTCAACCATTGATTTTACATAAGGAATATACCTTTCTTTTTTGGGCTTTTCTGGAGGTAATTTTTTATTTTTTTTTAAAAGTCCAAGGGAATCTAGAGTAATATTTTTGTTGGCTGCAGGGAGAGCCTGAATAGAATCTTTCTCAAGAGTAAATATGTTAGCATTAACAGACAAACTATCTTGAATGCTAGGTACAATTTCTTGACTCCAAATCTGTTGAAAAAAAACAAAAAATAATACGAAAATGCTAGAACGCATACAACCAATGATTTGTTTGCGAAGTTATAATAATTGTAAGTATTTTGTAATACCGTGGAACAAACTTATACTATAGAATTAGTAAATGCTTAAAATACAATACACCAAAGGTCTAGAAGCTGGTACAGATGAGGCTGGAAGAGGGTGTTTAGCTGGTCCTGTTACAGCCGCAGCTGTTATTTTTCCCTCTAACACTAATCTGCCCTTACTTAATGATTCAAAAAAAATGACTGAAAAGCAGCGATATGCATTACGCCCCGAAATAGAAAAACAAGCTATTGCATTTGCAATAGCTCATGTTTATCAGGACGAAATTGATATAATAAATATTCTAAACGCATCCATAAAAGCCATGCATCTTGCATTGGAGCAACTCTCTCCTAAACCAATTCATATTGTTGTTGATGGAAACCGTTTTAAACCATTTAAAGAAATTCCTTTCGATTGCATAATTAAAGGTGATGGAAAATATCAAAATATTGCCGCAGCCTCAGTATTAGCTAAAACCTATCGTGATGATTATATGACACTCTTAGATTTTAAACATCCAGGATTTGGATGGAAAAAAAATAAAGGGTATCCGACTAAATCACATCGAGAGGCTATAAAAATATTTGGCATTACAAAACACCACAGAGTATCTTTTCAACTTCTTCCAAAATATGTTCAATAGATTAGGATTATTTATAAAGATGCCCATTAGCTTGAGTATTAAAATTATACTTAATCACTTTTTGAAATGACTTTTTGTTGGCTAGATAGTTAATAACATTTTGAGAATTAAAGTATTCTCTCAAGGGAGTTTTTTAATTTTGATATTTATGAATTCTAAATCATTTCTTATTGTCTTGCTTGTTATTTCAAGCTGTAGTACCCCAAAAAATAGTACCCTTGACTTATTCGACTGTGTACCACAAAATTCCGTGATCACCATCCAGCTTAATGATCAGAACATTTTGAAAAACGCAATAAACAACCTGCCTTTTCTTTCTAATATATTAGCCATAGATACAGTACTTTACAAAAAAATAAGTGCTGTAATTCCTAAGAACTTTAACAATAAAGCATTATTGTCTTTTACTCCAGTTGGAAAATCAGAGTATGCTATATCCTTTATTTACAAACCAGTACTAAAGGACTCTTTACCTGAAGTTATATCAGAAAAAATAAAGTACAATAATATTCCTGTAAGTATTAATATTAATAAAGATACGAAGACATTCATTGCAGAAATTGAAGATGTTCGCATTATCAGCACTTCTAAATTAGTCATTGAAAATAGTATTCGAAACATTCAAAATAATGAACCTGGAATTCAAAATCATTACTATTTTGATTTAGCAAAAATAAGTGATGATAATGCTCCCATGAACCTAATTATTCATCAAGATTTTAAAGATGTATTGAATCGTTTTTTTGCTGAAACTCCCCTTTTTCCTTTTATAGGAAGTGATTGGTTTTCATTTGACTTTAACACTAAAAAAGACCCCTTTACACTTGATGGAGTAAGTTTTATTAATGATTCCATTCCGGATGTGCTTAGCCTTTTGAAAGGCACTGGATCAAAATCCCTTTTAAGCCCAGAATATGTTCCTCAGAATTTTGATAGCTTTTTAGCACTTGCCATTAAAGATTATAAAGCACTTGAAGATAATTTCAAGCAATTTAGTCGTTATAAAAATATTGCATTAACTAAAATTAATTTTGATCTACTAAATACAGTAGATGAAATTTCTTGGTTGAAAACAAATAACAAAAAAGCCTTATTTTTTCATTTAAATAATAGTGAAAAGATTGATCCTCTTTTGCTTTCTGAAGATAATGTGTCGACTATTTTTCGGGGTGTTCGAATTCATCAGCAGTCTTTGCCGAAAGATTTATTAAAATTTATCACCGCATACGGGACAACTGTATTGCCAAAATGGACAATTCACATAGATGACTTTGTAATAATGGCAGAAGATGACTCTTTTTTGAAACAAATTATTAGTGCTCATTTGGATGGGAAAACATTAAGCAACGATTTTAATTTCAAAAATATGCAGGATGGATTAGCTGATAATAGTTCTTTTTTATGGGTTGGGAAAACAAAGAATCTGAAGAATTTATGGAACGAAGCTCTCAAGGATAAATCAGTAGGCTGGAAAAAAATAGATTTAACAAAATACCCCCTCGTAGCTTTACAGGGAATTTCTGAAGTGGGTTTTATTCAAACTCGCTTTGCTGCTCAAAGTAATAATGTTGATCAAAACAAGAACAGTGTTACCAATCAATACAGTTTTTCACTTGATGTAGCTGCTGCTCGTCCTCCTAAATGGATCAAAAACCATAGAAATAAAACAATGGACATCGTGGTTCAAGACCAAAATAATGTGCTTTATTTATTTTCTAATAAAGGTATACTTTATTGGAAAAAACAACTTAGCGGACCCATTATAGGAAATATTGAACAGGTAGATTTATACAAAAATAGACGCCTTCAAATTGCATTTAGAACCCCTAATCGTTTTATGATTCTAGACAGAAACGGTTCTATAGTTTCTCCTTTTAATATAAAAATACCTGACAGCTCACCACAACATTTTGCAGCTTTTGACTATGATTTAAATCATAATTATCGTTTTTTACTCACTCATGGTAAGCAAGTACAAATGTTCAATAATAAAGGCAAGAAAATAAGTGGCTTTAAACTAAAAAAACTTAATCAACCCCTTCAAAACAGTCCTAAACACATTCGTTTTGGAACAAAAGATTATATTGTCTTACAAGATATAGATGGACAAGTACGCATTCTAAATAGACAGGGAACTAATCGTTTAGTTCTAAAAAATAAAGCAAATACTTCAAGTAATCCAATTTTTGAATATCGAAATACATTTGCAACCACCAACAAAAAAGGTGACTTAATCCAAATTGATAGTAAAGGAAATATAGTTACTAGTGATTTAAATCTTCGCCCAGGTCATTTCATTGATATGACCTCAAAATCTCTTGTGAGTTTTTCAGAAAACATTTTGCGTATAAAAGGGATTCCTGTAGAATTGCCTTTTGGTAAATACACACCTCCAAAGATACACTACATCAACAACACTATCTATGTTAGTATTTCTGATTTGGATACTCAAAAAGTATATGTCTTTTATAGTAACGGGGCTGCAGTGGCTGGATTTCCAGTTTACGGAAGTTCTGTCATTGATCTAGAAAATGCAGATGATGATAAAGCATTAGAAATGGTTGTTCAATCAGAAGCTTCTAGTTTTTTAATCTATCAAATAAACTAAAGTGTCGCGTCTTTAAAACGAGCATTAAAAAGAAGAGCCAAATGATGTTTTAATTTATCTTGAACTTCTTTCATTGGAATTTTTTTTCCCAATTCTTTTGCCATAGAAGTGACACCCTTTCCTTTTATTCCACATGGTATAATGTGGTCAAAATAGGATAAATCTGTCGTTACATTTAAGGCAAATCCGTGCATGGTCACCCAGCGACTTGCGCGAACACCCAAAGCACATATTTTTCGTGCAAAAGGAGTCTCAGCATCTAACCAAACACCTGTTTCTCCTTTACTAATAGAAGCTTTTATGTCGTATTCCGATAAAGTGTTAATTACAGCTTGTTCTAAAAAACGCAAGTATTTATGTATATCTGTAAAAAAATTATCTAAATCAAAAATAGGATAGCCTACAATTTGACCAGGCCCGTGAAAGGTAATATCCCCACCTCTGTTAGAGGTAAAGAATTCTATTCCTTTTTCTTCAAGCCTTTGTTGGTCTAATAACAAATGTTCACTTTTTCCGCTTTTTCCTAATGTATATACAGCGGCATGCTCTACCCACAACAAATAATTATTTGTTAATTCATGTTTACCATTTGCTCTGTTTTTTCGTTTAACGGAGATAATCTGATTAAATAATTTTTCCTGAATAGTAAGAGCCTCGTTATAGGGAGAATAACCCAAATCAATTACAGCCACTTTTCTGTTTTTAGTATTCATTTGATGTTAAAGATTTGAAGACCATCGCTTTGGGTTATTCAGTATCACAAGTGCTGCAATTACTCCAGGAACCCATCCACAAAGTGTTAAAATAAAAACAATAATAATTGAACCACACCCTTGGTCAACAACTGCCAAAGGCGGAAAAACTATTGATAATAAAACACGAAAAAAGTTCATTGCTAATAACTCAATTACAAAGATATAAAATTTGACTTCCCAGATTTTTTTACTCTGTGTATCTTTACATTAAAATTTACCAAATGGCAAAGCTTTCTGAACAGGAACTGATTCGAAGAGAAAAACTTGAAGAATTAAAAAAAATAGGTATAAATCCCTATCCTGCCGCACAATTTCAAGTTGACTTCTACGCAAGTGATCTTCCAGAAAACTATTCTGAAGAAAAAAAAGTAATTATAGCTGGAAGACTAATGTCTCGAAGAATTCAAGGAAAGGCGAGTTTTGCAGAACTTTTAGACAGCACTGGAAGGGTTCAGGTTTATTTTAATCGAGATGAAATTTGTAATGGAGAAGATAAGAGCATGTATAATAAAGTTTATAAGAAACTCTTAGATATTGGAGATATTATTGGAATTGAAGGAACCCTCTTTACAACAATGGTAGGACAACATACTATTAAGGTGACTAGTTTTACCCTTTTAAATAAAGCCTTAAAACCACTGCCTCTTCCAAAAACAGATGCTGAAGGTAATGTCTATGATGAATTTAATGATCCGGAATTGAGATATCGTCAACGGTATGTAGATTTAATTGTTAATCCACAAGTGAAAAATACCTTTTTACAGCGTTCTAAAGTCACTACAATTATGCGTGATTTTTTAAACCAAAAAGGATATTTAGAGGTTGAAACACCTATTCTACAGCCAATTCCAGGAGGGGCTTCTGCAAGACCATTCATAACACATCACAATGCACTCAATACTCCTCTATACCTTCGTGTTGCAAATGAATTGTATTTAAAAAGATTGATTGTGGGTGGTTTCGAGGGAGTATTTGAGTTTGCTAAAGACTTTCGAAATGAAGGAATGGACCGAACACATAATCCTGAGTTTACAGTTATGGAGCTGTATGTAGCCTATAAAGATTATTTCTGGATGATGGAAACAACTGAGACTTTACTTGAAAAAATTGCTGTAGAAGTTCATGGTACTCCATTAATTCCAGTTGGGAAACACAGCATTGATTTTAAAGCTCCATACCCAAGGGTTCCTATTATCGAAGCTATACAAACACATACAGGTATTGATGTTTCTGAAATTAATGAAGATCAACTCAGAGAAAGTGCAAAAAAATTAGGGCTTGAAGTTGATGAAACTATGGGAGAAGGAAAACTTATTGATGAAATTTTTGGGGGAAAATGTGAACACCATTATGTTCAGCCTACTTTTATTACTGATTATCCTAAATCTATGAGTCCATTAACTAAAGAACATCGGGACAATCCAAAACTTACAGAACGTTTTGAATTATTAGTCAATGGAAAAGAGTTGGCAAATGCTTATTCAGAATTAAATGATCCCATAGACCAACGAAAGCGTTTTGAAGCACAGCTTGCCTTGAGTGAAAAGGGTGATGATGAAGCAATGTTTATTGATCAAGATTTTCTTAGAGCACTAGAGTATGGTATGCCCCCTACTTCTGGTATTGGAATTGGGATTGATCGTTTAGTCATGCTTATGACCAACAACAGTTCAATCCAAGAGGTGTTATTTTTTCCACAGATGAAGCCTGAAAAACAAATAGTTGATTTGACGGAAGAAGAGAAGAAAATACTCCAATTGATTAAAAAAGGTGAATCCTCTCTACTTGTTGATCTAAAAACAGCCTGTGGTTTGAGTAACAAGAAATGGGATGTCTCTATTAAAGGATTAACACAAAAGAAGCTAGTGAAAGTTGTAAAAAATGAATCAGGTTTATTTATTGAATTTATCAAATAATTACTTTTTCTAAACCTTCTTAATTAGAGGTTGATAATTAAATCTTATGGACTATTTTTTTTAGAGCCTCAATAGTAAAATCTAGGTCTTCAATAGAAAGTGCATCATTTAAAAAATAACTTTCAAAAGCACTTGGTGGTAAGTAAATTCCCTCTTTTAACATGCCATGAAAATAATTATTAAAATGCTGGTTATTTCCTTTAACGGCTGTTTCAAAATCAAACACCTCTTTATCGGTAAAGTGCAATGAAATCATTGAACCTACACGATTGATTTTATGCGGTATATTTTCTTTTTCTAATACAGATGTCAAACCTTCGTGAAGGTATTTAGTTTTAGTGGCTAACCGGTCAAATATAGTAGCATCTTCTTTTAAAGCAGTTAACATGGCAAATCCAGCGGCCATCGCCAGTGGATTTCCACTTAAAGTCCCTGCTTGATATACTGGCCCTTCAGGAGCCAAATGTGACATAATCTCATTTTTAGCGGCAAAAGCACCTACAGGTAATCCTCCACCCAATACTTTTCCAAATGTTACAATGTCTGCTTTTATTCCTAAAAGCTCTTGAGCTCCTCCTTTTGCTAGACGAAAACCAGTCATTACCTCATCAAATATGAAGAGTGTATTATTTTGATCACAAAGGGAACGAAGGCCTTCTAAAAAACCATAAGCTGGAGAAATACATCCCATATTACCGGCCACAGGTTCTATAATTATAGCGGCTATTTCTTCCGGATATTCATTAAAAAGTTTTGCGACTGCCTCTAAATTATTATACGGCGCTAAAAGTGTGTCTTTTGCTGTACCTTTTGTAACACCCGGACTACTAGGACTTCCGAAAGTGACAGCCCCACTACCTGCTTGAATCAAAAAAGCATCTGAATGTCCATGATAACAACCCGTAAACTTGATTATTTTTTCGCGCTTTGTTACACCACGTGCCAATCGAACTGCGCTCATACAAGCCTCAGTCCCAGAATTAACAAAACGAATTTTATCAATATTTGGAACCATATCTATTGCAAGCTCAGCAATTTGTGTTTCAAGTGCGGTAGGCATTCCAAAAGAAGTTCCAAGATCAGCACGAGATTTTACTGCATTTATTACAGGATCATATGCATGCCCTAAAATCATTGGACCCCAACTTGATATATAATCAATTAATTTATTTCCATCCACATCATATAGATAAGCTCCTTTGGCTCGCTCCACAAAAACAGGAGTTCCACCAACGGCTTTAAACGCACGAACAGGTGAATTAACACCTCCAGGAATAACAGCTTGGGCAGATTTAAAAAGCGTACTACTTCTTTTATATTGCATCATTTTAGAGATTGGAGACGTTTAATATTTGACCTAAATAAATAGTATTGTCTTTAATTTTATTTAATTTGATGAGTTGATCTATAGAAATAGTATACTTTTTTGAAACTGAATAAAGGGTGTCTCCTTTTTTAACAATGTATACTGCTTTGGAGGAAGGTTTGGTTTTTTCTTTTGAATTCTGTCTAATTTTTTGATTTTTTTTAATATCAAAACGGGTTAAATCAAATCGTTCTATTAGACTTATTAACTTGTCTGGATACATAGGGTCAGTTGCATAGCCTGCTTTTTTGAGGCCTTTTGCCCAACCTTTATAGTCATTAGTTTTTATACTAAATAAAAAATCGTAACGACTACGAGTAGTTAGAAAAAGGGAATGATCTCTGTAAGAAGTTTTAGGGTCTTTGTAGACTCGGAAGCATTCGCCTTTTTCATCATCATCGTGATATATTCTTTTACCCTTCCAATCGCTATGGCATTTAATTCCAAAGTGATTATTCCCTTCTGAGGCCAAACGTCCAAATCCAAAACCAGACTCTAAGAGTCCTTGAGCTAATGTGATACTTGCAGGTATTTTATATTTATGCATTTCCGCTTTTGCAATAGGTCCAAATTTTTCAATATAGGCTACTATTTTTTCTTCTGTCGTTAGTATGCTTATTGATTTTTTTATGGCTTTTTTTTGTGCTACATTATTAATCGTTCCTTTTTCAGAGGAGCTAGGTACTTGATCTCTTATCAATACTTTTCTTGATGAACCACACGAACTTACTAGCACAAACAAACCTAAAAATACGATTATTCGCCATATAGTAAAGTAGGGTGTCCTTTTCTCTGAAGCTGAACATTCATTCCCTCCACGCCCTGAAGCCCTCCAGTATGTATAATCAATATTTTTTTTCCCCATGGCCATTTGTCTTTTTTAATTAGGTCAAAAATACCAAAAACCATCTTTCCAGTATAAATTGGATCCAATGGAATTCTATATTGTTGATAAAAATCGTTCATAAATGAGATTAAAGTCGGCTTTATTTTGGCATAGCCACCAAATGTATAGTCATTCTCTATGGACCAATTCTTTTTGTTTGTTAATTCTTCTATAGTGTGAACTATTTCAGTATTATTTAATGCATTAAAACCTATAAGGTTTTGATTATCATTACTAGAATTAACAAGCCCTGCTATTGTTCCTCCAGTTCCAACGCTAGAGCAAATAACATCAAAATTAAGGTCTTCGGATTGAAGAATTTCCAGACATCCTTTTACTGCTAGTGGTTCGGTTCCACCTTCAGGAATAATTCTCAACCTTGGTATTTTTTTCATTAACTTGGTGACAATTGGCGCTTGCTCTTTTTGAGTATAAATATCTCTAGATATACAGTGCAACTCCATTCCTTGTGATACACAGTAATTCAAGGTGGCGCTTTCATGAATTTTTCTTCCCCATTCATCACCCCTAACTATACCAATCGTATGAACTCCACTGTTCTTACCGGCATAAGCACTTGCTGCCAGATGATTTGAAAAGGCACCGCCAAATGTTAACAGTGCAGACACCTCTTTCTTTTTAATTTCTTGAAAAATATATTTTAACTTTCTAAATTTATTTCCAGACACTCTTGGGTGTATTAAATCCTCTCTTTTAATTACAATTTTATGTCCAAGAAAAAGATCAAGTGACTGGTTTAAACTACTTTTGAAAGAATCAAAAATTTGCATGCCTAAAAATACATTAAAATGTCGCTAAGTTCAATACCCCCCCTTCAAGAAGAAGATTATTATTTAACAACTGAAGGTTATAAAGTATTTACAGAGAAATACCACTTAAAAAGAGGATCTTGTTGTCAAAGTAGTTGCAGACATTGTCCTTACGGATTCGATTCCAAATCAGTTCAATAGTTAGGCATGATTTTTGGTCTTTTAATATTTTAAAATTTACAATCATGAGATATTCTGTTTTTAGTTTTACTTTTTTATTTTTTATGTCCTGCTCTTCCATACAGATATTTTCTGACCATGACTCAAGCGTGGACTTTTCTGGGTATAAAACTTTTGCCTATTTTAAAACTGAAATTGATCAAGTGAACATTTCTGATCTGGATAAGCGTAGAATTCTTAAAGCATTAGATTATCAAATGAGTTCAAAAGGGCTTTCTAAGTCTGAAACTCCCGATCTATTAATTGGTTTTACCACGAGTGCTAAAGAAAAAATTTATGTGAATAATTCGCAATTTTGGGGGTGGGGTTTTAATCCATGGTTTTGGGGAGGTCCAAATTTTAATAGCGTAAGTTCTAGAACAGAGGGTACTCTTTATATCAATATTATTGATTCTGCAACCAAGCAACTAATTTGGCAAGGAAAAGGAAGAGGAGGTATTCAAGAAAATCTGAAAAATCGGGATGATAAGATTGCCCTTTTTGTTCAAGAAATTATGACAAACTATCCGCCGCCTAAAGAATAATTAGTTGATGCAGATATTTTCAGCTGCTGTAATTGCTTCCTGAATTCCTGCTAAATTTTTTCCTCCAGCAGTTGCATAAAAAGCCTGTCCACCTCCACCGCCTTGAATATATTCTCCCAGAATTTTAATAATGGTGACAGCATTTTTACCATCATTAGCAACTAGGTCTTTAGAAATATAACAACTAAGTAAAGGTTTACCTGTTTTTTGAGAAGCAAAAATAATAATAGCACTCTCAAGAGTAGCTCCCATTTCAAAAGCTAAATCCTTCATTCCTTGAGCATCTAAATCAACTTCACATGCAAGAAACTGAATTTCATTTATCGTTTTAATTTTTTTTGAAAGAGCTTCCTTTAGTACTTGTGCTTTTAATTTTGATAAGACCGTTAACTCTTTCTTTAATTCAAAATTTTCAGATTGTAATGACTTTATTGCCTTGATTGGATCTTGTGCTTGCCTCAAAAGCATATTTAAGTTTTCCAATAATTCCGATTGGTCTTCAAAGTGATTTTTTACAGCATCTCCTGTAATTGCCTCAATTCTTCGAATTCCTGAGGCTACTGCTCCTTCAGATAATATCTTAAAATGCCAAATATCAGAGGTATTAGTAACATGAGTACCCCCACATAATTCTACAGATTGTCCAAAACCAATAGTTCGCACTGTATCTCCATATTTTTCACCAAATAATGCTATTGCACCTGATTTAATTGCTTTTTCGTAAGGAGTATTCCTTCCTTCTTCTAGAGGTATATTCTCTTGTATTCTTGCGTTAACAAATTTTTCCACTGCTTTAATTTCTTCAGAAGTAACTTTAGTGAAATGTGAAAAATCAAAGCGGAATACTCCAGAATGAACCATGGATCCTTTTTGTTCTACATGAGTCCCTAAAATCGAACGAAGTGCTTGGTGCATTAAATGTGTTGCTGTGTGATTCCTTGAAGTTCGACTGCGTTGTTTATTGTCTACTACAGCCGTAAAGATGTCTTCTAATTTGTCAGGGATGTTTTTTGTTTGATGGACAATTAAGTTATTTTCTTTCTTAGTGTCCAGAATATAATATATATCCCCGTTACTAGCTTGTAAATATCCTTTGTCACCTACTTGGCCTCCTCCTTCAGGGTAAAAAGGGGTGAGATTAAATACTAATTGATAAAAATCTCCTTCTTTAACAGTGGTCATTTTTCGAAATCTTGTAAGCTTTACTTGTGCACTTAAGTGGTCATAGCCTACAAATTCTTCCACATTATCTTCCATTAAAATAATCCAATCCCCTGCTTTTGAAGAGGCTGCTGAACGTGAGCGCGTTTTTTGAACCTCCATTGCTTTATTAAATCCTTCTCTATCAATAATAAAACCACGTTCACTTGCAACTAAGGCAGTTAAATCGAATGGAAATCCAAAGGTATCATATAGCTCAAAGGCTTTGCTTCCTTCAATTTTTTTAGCTTTGGAATTCGTAAGAATTGTTTCTAACAAATAAAGTCCTTGATCTAGAGTTTTTAAAAAGGAATTTTCTTCTTCTCTTATAACATTAAAGGCAAGTTGATTTTCTTTAATTAATTCTGGAAATACAGTACCCATCTGTTCAGACAATGTTTTAACTAATCTATAGATAAAAGGTTTTTTTTGATCTAAAAAAGTAAATCCATAACGGATTGCTCGACGTAAAATTCTTCTAATAACATAACCTGCTCCGGTATTACTGGGTAACTGACCATCTGCTATTGCAAAATAAACTGTTCGCAAGTGGTCTGCAATCACCCTGATTGCTCTATCTGTATTCTCTGAAACACCATATTTAGAATTTGTTAGGGTTTCAATTTCTCTAATTAGGGGTGTAAAAACATCAGTATCGTAATTTGAGGTAGTATTTTGAAGTACCATACAAAGACGTTCAAATCCCATCCCTGTATCTACATGTTTTTGAGGTAATTTTTCTAAACTTCCATCAGCTTTTCTATTAAACTCTATAAAAACAAGATTCCAAACTTCAATAACTTGTGGATGGTCTTGGTTGACTAGATTAAAACCCTCAATTTTTGTTTTTTCTTCGTCTGAACGAATGTCTACGTGAATTTCTGAACATGGCCCACAAGGACCTTGTTCTCCCATTTCCCAAAAATTATCGTTTTTATTTCCTAATAAAATTCTTTCTTCAGGAAGAATAGCTTTCCAAAAATTATAAGCTTCCATATCACGCTCAATGCCCTCTTTTGGAGCGCCTTCAAAAATAGTTACATAAATTTTATTTGGATCGATTTTATATACTTCCGTAAGTAACTCCCAAGCCCATTCTATTGCCTCTTTTTTAAAGTAATCTCCAAAACTCCAATTCCCAAGCATTTCAAAAAAGGTGTGGTGGTAGGTGTCAATTCCAACTTCTTCAAGATCATTATGCTTTCCTGAAACACGTAAACATTTCTGAGTATCTGTTATTCTTTTTGAAGTTGGTTTTGCATTTCCTAAAAAGAATTCCTTGAAAGGGTTCATTCCTGCATTGGTAAACATAAGAGTTGGATCATTTTTAATAACCATAGGCGCAGATGGAACTACCTTGTGGGTTTTACTAGCAAAAAAATTCAAAAACTCTTGTCTTACTTCATGAGACTTCATGCCTTATTGTTTTATATAATGGAGGTTGTCCTGTGAAAGCAACCCTGTTAAATTTCAAATAGATCCAAATTTTGTATATTTGTCTAATTCATTTGACAAATATTAATGCAAAAGAAATAAAAATTTATAAAACTTTATGAGTAAAGTTAAATACTATTTCGATTCTGATACGTTATCATACAGACCTATCACTTTTACTAATAAAAAGCGTGTCTCAAGTTTCGTATTATTCCTTCTTTCTTCTTTTCTATTTGGTCTCTTTACATTATTGTTTTTACTCAATTCTGATTGGTTAAATACTCCTTCAGAAATAGCCCAAAAAAGAGCCATTCAAAACTACGAATTACAATTTGATATATTAAACAAAAAATTGTCTCAAGTTGAGGCTGTTGTTACTAATATGCAAGAGCGTGATAACAATCTATACCGTGTGTATTTTGAAGCTAGTCCAATTCCAGAAGCGCAAAGACTTGCTGGATTTGGAGGGATAAATCGCTATAAGGACCTTGAGGGTTATGAAAATTCTGACTTAATCATTAACACTTCAAAACGTATAGACATACTTACAAAACAAGCTGTAGTTCAATCAAGATCACTTGATGAGATTGAACAGTTAGCTCAAAATAAAGCAGCTTTAATTAATGCTATTCCATCTATTCAGCCCATCAAAAATGAAAACCTGACGCGAATGGCTTCTGGATACGGTTATAGAAAAGATCCTTTTACAAAAAAACGCCGTTTTCATTGGGGAATGGATTTTACTGCTAAAAAAGGAACACCAATTTACGCTACAGGAAACGGAGTGATAAAAAGAGCTGATAATCGTTCATCTGGCTATGGAAATCACATTCGGTTAGATCATGGGTTTGGTTATGTAAGTTTATATGCACATTTGAATAAATATAATGTCCGAAGGGGTCAATCTGTAAAACGCGGGGATATTATTGGATATGTTGGAAATACTGGACGTTCTGTGGGACCCCATCTTCACTATGAAATATTTAAAGACAACAAACGTATTAATCCTTTAAACTTTTATTACGGAAATCTCTCTCAAAAAGAATTTAATGCTTTGTTAACAATCGCTGAGCAAGAAAATCAATCCATGGATTAAAATGCACGTAAACCTACCTGAAAAACTTTATTATTCGATTGGTGAGGTTGCAAAAGCATTTGATGTTAAGCCCTCGCTATTACGTTTTTGGGAGAAAGAATTTAAAGAAATTCATCCAAAAAAAAAACAAAGCGGTAACCGAAAATACACTCCAGAAAATGTTTTAACCATTCAATATATATATCATTTGGTGAAAGAAAAAGGGCTGACATTGCAAGGAGCAAAAAAACAATTAAATTTAAAAGCAAAAGATACCCCTCAAAAAGCACTCCTATCTAAATTAGAGAAAATTAAAACTGATTTACAAAAGCTTCGTAAAAAACTTTAAGTTTATTTTTTCCTGAAAAATATTTGAATCGGAATTCCATTGAAATTATATTCTTCGCGCAATTTGTTTTCTAAAAACCTTCTATAAGGATCCTTTAAATATTGTGGTAAATTACAAAAGAATGCAAACTGTGGATGGTTTGTTGGTAGTTGTGTACAAAACTTAATTTTTACATATTTTCCTTTGTAAGCTGGAGGTGGTGTTTTCTCAATAATTGGTAGCATTACATTATTAAAAGCTTTGGTTGGAATGCGATAAGATCTATTTTTGTAAACCTCTACTGCTGTTTCTACAGCTTTAAAAATCCGCTGCTTACTAAGAGAGGAAATAAAAACAATTGGCACGTCAACAAAAGGAGAAATTTCTTTACGAATCATTTCTTCGAAGGCTTTTGATGCATTGGTATCTTTCTCAACCAAATCCCATTTATTCACTAAAATCACTATCCCTTTATTGTTTCGGTGTGCTAACCAAAAAATGTTTTGAACCTGTCCGTCAAAGCCACGTGTTCCATCAACTACAAGAAGACAAACATCAGAATATTCAATTGCACGAACAGAACGCATTACGGAATAAAATTCGATATCTTCTTTTACCTTAGCCTTTCGTCTAATTCCAGCAGTATCTACTAAATTAAAGTCAAAACCAAATCGATTATACTGGGTGTCAATACTATCTCTGGTGGTACCTGCAATATCAGTAACTATATAACGGTCTTCACCGATTAAAGCATTTATAAAAGACGATTTCCCGGCATTAGGTCGCCCAACAACAGCAAAACGAGGTAAGGGATCATCTGTTCTAATTTCTTCTTCTGGAAGACTTTTTACAAGATCATCTAACAATTCTCCACTTCCACTTCCATTAACACTAGAAATAGAATAAAAATTTTCAAACCCTAAGGAGTAAAATTCCATAGTCCCTTCAAGGCGCATTGCATTGTCTACTTTATTAATTGTTAAAAAGACAGGTTTTTGTGAGCGGCGTAAAAGATCAACAATAATTTCATCCATTCCAGTCACACCGTCAGTAACATCTACCATAAAAACAATAGCATCAGCTTCTTCAATAGCCAGATTAACTTGTTTGTCTATCTCTTTCTGAAAAATATCATCACTGCCCTCTACATAGCCTCCTGTGTCAATTAGGGTAAAGCTTCGCCCATTCCAATCAGACTTACCGTAATGACGGTCTCGAGTTACTCCGCTAACGGCATCAACTATAGCCTCTCGTTTTTGAATCATTCGATTAAAAAAAGTGGATTTTCCCACATTAGGCCGTCCTACAATAGCAACAATACTGCTCATGACTTGAATTTGAGTGCAAAAGTAAACTATTTAAATGGACAGGCTTTGGAAGTTTTAAAATGAATCTGGGATTGTGTTGCACAATGCTGCTTTAATTTGTAAATTTACACTCATATCGCGAGGTAGAGCAGTGGTAGCTCGTCGGGCTCATAACCCGAAGGTCGCAGGTTCGAGTCCTGCCCTCGCTACTACAAGAGTAATCAGAAATGGTTACTCTTTTTTTTTGCTTTAAACTCAAGTAGTCCAAAATAGTATTGAAAAAGTTTAACGTCATTTTAAAAATTTAGCAGAATTTAGTTTATTAACTCAAAATCTCTTGGTGTAAAACTTATGTTCGATATTTCAAAGAAGTTATCTATTATTAAAGACGGATCATTAATTTTAATAGTCCATCTTTTTTTTAATAAAAACAATTATAGGTTTATTCTTGGAGGATATTTAAAACTAATAAAAGACAGATCTACATTTCAAAAGAATTATCTACTTTTAACATCCAACAATAGGGGATTTTTACAAACAAATAATTCAATTTTTTTTGGAAGAAAAAAAACATAAATCAGGTTTTGTGTCCATTATAGGAAATCCTAATGTAGGGAAGTCTACTTTGATGAATGCTTTGGTAGGTAAAGAACTATCTATTATTACCGACAAAGTACAAACTACACGTCATAGAATTTTAGGTATTATTAATGGTGATGATTTTCAGATGGTCCTTTCAGACACACCCGGAGTAATCAAACCTGCTTATGAAATGCAAAATTCAATGATGGATTTTGTGAAAGAAGCCCTCATAGATGCTGATATTTTGGTTTATCTGGTTTCACCAAAAGAATTAGAACTTAAAGATGAAGTGTTATTTGAAAAAATAAAAAAAACTAAAGGTCCGCTACTAATTTTAATAAATAAAATCGACTTGATCACTCAAGAAGAACTGGAAAAATCTGTAGCTCATTGGCAAAATGTTTTTCCTCAAGCTTCAGTTTATCCTATTTCTGCGCTAAGAGGCTTTTTTATATCTGAGCTTTTAAATATTTTAATTGGCATATTACCAAACTCTCCAGCTTACTTCCCAAAAGACCAACTGACGGATAAACCAGAACGTTTTTTTGTTAATGAAGCCATACGGGAAATGATCTTAAAGCGTTATTCTAAAGAAATTCCATATTCTGTAGAAGTAATCACGGAAGAATTTATTGAAAATAATAAAATCATTAAAATTCGTTCTATCATAATGGTTGAACGTGAAACGCAAAAAGGTATTATTATCGGACATAAAGGAAGTGCATTAAAAAGAGTTGGAATAGGGGCTAGAAAATCTTTAGAAAAGTTTTTTGGAAAAAAAATACATCTTGAATTGTATGTTAAGGTTTCTAAAAATTGGCGCTCTAGCTCAGAGCAGCTTAAACGCTTTGGTTACAACAACTAGAAGTTAATGCCTTTTATTATTTTTCTTATCTTTAAAATTAACTAAAAATATATTTCATTTGAAAAAGTTATTTATCCTTTTATTGAGTTTTTTTATTTTTTTTGGTTGTCAAAAAACCACTCCTCCTCCCAACATCCTTTTCATAATGTCTGATGATCATGCCTACCAAGCTATTAGTGCATATGGTCATGGCTTAAACGAGACTCCTAATATTGATAGAATAGCAAAAGAAGGAGCGCTTTTTAAGAAAGGATTTGTTACCAACTCAATATGTGCTCCCAGCCGGGCGGTAATGCTGACTGGAAAACATAGTTTTATCAATGGAAAAGTAGATAATATTCAGGATTATAATTGGGATCAAGATAACTTTGCTAAGCAACTTCAAACCGTTGGATACCAGACGGCAATGGTCGGTAAAATTCATTTGCGAGGACTACCTCAGGGGTTTGATTATTCCGCAGTTCTTCCCGGTCAAGGGCATTATTATAATCCGGATTTTTTAATTGATGGTATAAAAAAAAGAATTGAAGGATATGTAACAACTATTACAACCAGATTGAGTTTGGATTGGCTTAAAAATAAAAGAGATCCCAACAAACCATTCTTATTATTATATCACCAAAAAGCACCTCATAGAAATTGGAAACCAGAAGAGAAGTATCTTACCTTATTTGATGACAAAACCTTTGATCCTCCCTCCAACTTTTTTGATAATTATGACAACAGAGGAATTGCTGCTAAGACTCAAGAAATGCTTATAGCTGCTTCCGAAGAACAAATCTCAGCAGCTCATGGTAATGGTGGTCATGGACGCTGGGGTCACGATTTTAAAATGCGTACCGATCCATATGGAAATAATACTGGCTTTGAAAGAGAACTAGAACGTTTCAGCCCAGAACAAAAGTCAGCTTGGCTTGATGCCTATACTTCAAAAAATGAGGCTATGAAATCTCAAAATTTACATGGGAAAGAGCTTGCCTTATGGAAATTCAATCGCTATCTTAAAGATTATTTACGCACTATTAAATCGGTAGATGATGGTGTAGGTGAGGTTTTAGATTATCTTGATCAAGAAGGTTTGACAGAAAATACTATTGTGGTTTATACCTCGGACCAAGGGTTTTATTTGGGAGAACACGGATGGTTTGACAAACGATTTATGTATGAAGAGTCTCTCCGCACTCCATTATTAATTCGATATCCTAAAGAAATTCCTGCAGGATCAATAGTTAATGAAATGATTCAAAACCTTGATTTTGCACCTACCTTTTTAGATTATGCAGGAGCTAAAAAACCGGAAGATATTCAAGGAACATCTTTTAGAAATATTGTAAATCAAAAAGAAAGTACTTGGAGAGATGCCATATATTATACATATTACGAATATCCATCTGTTCATATGGTAAAACGCCATTATGGGGTTAGAACAGAACGTTTCAAACTCATGCATTTCTATTATGACATTGACGAATGGGAATTATACGATTTAGATCAAGACCCTTCTGAAATGAATAATCTTTATGATAATCCTGAATATTCGAGTGTTCAAAAACGTTTGCATTTGAGACTTTCGGAATTAAGAGATCATTACGGTGATTCAGATTCGTTAGACCAAATGCACATCAAACGATATGTTGCATCCCGAAAAAACAGATAGTTTATATAGTATTCATTCTAAAAAAAAACGCAAATAAAAACAATAGACCTTCACCTTATTAGACATAAAGAGGCAATGGAAAAAGTCAAAGAAGCCTTGAATGAAGAAAAAAGTAAAGGTGCTTTTTCAATAACTATTATTACGGGTAATTCTAGTGTTTTACAAAAACGTATTTTTAATGAAATTCTTCAGGATTCATCTTTCACTTATTATATACCTAGTTGGAATTTAGGTCAGATTATTGTAGAATATATGGAGTTATAATCCATACGCTTCCTTTCCCTTCTATTACACAGTAAATATAATACATAAGGTTGATATACGTTTCCTTTAGTTTACTTCAATTTTGTATATTTGGTGTACAAATAGTGTACAAATAAATTTAGCGTACACATTTATACACATTATGGCACTAATTACCCACTCATTTATACCATCAAAAAAGAAAGAAAATAAGGGTACAGAGTATCCACGCTTTAGAATCAACTTACAGAACGGTTCAAAGCCTTTTTTTAAGCCATATAAGGATGTTTTAATATATAAACGTGCAAATACTCCTGACAAGCAAAAAACTAACGACACAAACAAGAAAGTGATAAAGGCAATTCACAAAGAGTTGCAAAAACGATACAAAGGTTCAGAATACAGTAATGTAGCAAAAGGAACGACTACCCTTGATGAACATTTAAGTCATATGCTTGAATTAAAAAGCGATTTATCAAATAACACTCAAAAAGGATATGAAACTGCCTTTAAATCAATAAAAAGATTTTGTGAGGAAAAAGGCTACAACGTGAAGATGGATATTAATAAAGTTAATCTTCAATTTGTAGATGAATATCGCATATGGTTAGTTAGTGAAGCAAAGTATGCAGGTGATACGGCATTAAAATACTTTGTTGGATTAGGTACTGCATTAAAAAAGGCAAAGCAATACGGTAAACTATACTACAACCCCTTTGATGAAGGAGTTGAATATCCTAAATCATCAGATGAAGAAATGGTTTATTTGACACCTGATGAAGTTACAAGAATGATGAAAACAGAATGTAGATTGCCTTTAGTAAAGGATGCATTTATGTTTATGATATTTACAGGTATTCGCTCACAGGATTGTAAATCATTAATTTGGAGAAACCTCCCAATTATAGATAGCGTGGTTAATATTCAAGTTAAAACTCAAAAAAGAAAAACAGATGTTTTTTTTCCAATACCACCACAAGCAAATAATTATTTACCCAAAAGAATGGGAGATGATGATTTAGTTTTTCCAAACTACAAAACAGAAAGTTACCATAATGAGGCACTTCGTGAATGGGCATTAAAGTCTGATGTAAAAAAACATATAGTTCCTCACTCTGCAAGACATTCATTTTCTGCATATATGCTATCTAAAGGAACGCCTTTATATACCTTATCAAAACTTCTTGGGCATACTAATGCAAGAACTACAGAGGACAGGTATGGACACCTTTCAAAAGAAGATACAGACAAAGCAGTTCGTAAGGCATTTCGGTTTTAGATTCCTTTGATTTCTAATTATTTAGTAAATTGTATGGATGAGTGAATTTGATGAATACGATTTAGAATACAGAAGTCCAAGAGAATGGACTGAAGAAGAAATGGATGAAAGATTTGAAGACCTTTATTCATCAATTATGGATGAAGTTAAAGAAATGTTTCTTTCAAATACTAATACAACTTACTTCACCTGTAAGGCTTCACCAAAACTTTCTGCTAATAATAAATATGAAATAATAGATTCGCTTTATTCAGGTTTAATAGGCTTGGGTTTTGTTAAACAAGGAAGAAAGGATGATTGGCACAAGTTATTTAGTGGGAAAGAAGTTGTATCTAATTTTGTGACATTTGTTTGGTTAGGTGCAAAAAATCTTCTTCCTTACTTCATCAGTAAACTTGCACACGATAAACTCTTTATAACAGAAGTGAACCTTCATAAAAAGCAAAAATTATTCTTTGGTGTTAAAAATACTTCACAATTAGTCAATCGTTACAAAGAATCAAAAACAGGTCTTCCGAAAGGGCACGAACTAATTGACAATATGTTAAGTTTTATAAAATGGTAGTGTTATAGTGAAGTAATACAAACACTATTAAACTTAATTTCCCTAAACCACAATACCTTCTTTTCGCCTCCATATTTGCAAAATAAATAACCTTAAAATATATGCAATGGAAAAACGAATGCGATACATAGAAGCAAATCTTGAACTAATCAAAACACTCTTGATGGGTAATAAAAAAACACTTACTCTTGAAGAAACTTGTAACTATACAGGATACACAAAATCCTATATGTACAAGCTAACATCAGGACAACAAATCCCACATATGAAACGTGGTAAAAAAGTATTCTTTGATAAAGATGAAATTGATGCTTGGATAAGACACAACAAAGTCATAGATATCCAAACAGAAGCAAAGAACCTTATGGCTAACAATCAATAACAATTTCTAATTAATCTTATTGTACTAATATAACTTGGCTTTAAGCCTATATACCCTTCCTCTATGCGAACCTTAAATAACAGTTGGAGTAACTACCTAAACAAGTACGATTGGACTCATACAGCTACGGTAAGATTACACTATAGAATAAGTGAATTAAGTGCAGATAGAATAACTACAACACTTGTAAAGTATAAACCTATAAATTACTTGTTTTACAGCGTAGAGAATGATAGATACGATATAAATCACATACACTTATTACTTAATGCAACCTCAACAGTAGATAGAGATAATATAGCTAAAGGATTAGGTAAGTATAGTAAATCGGTATCCTACTTTGATGAGGTTAGAAGTAATGCTGCTATCTCCTGGTACTGCTCAAAACAGTTAAACCAATATATCCCTTATGACTTAAAGTTTAAAAAACAGTTTAAATAAAGTACAAGTTTTTATTTCTTGAAATATTTACTAATTATGAGGATAGCACCAATTATAACAAAGACTGCACCTGTTGGATAGCCATCAAATCTATAACCATTCTTAACAAAATGATAGCCAACAAGTATTAATCCTATTGCTAAAGTTAATGCACCTTCATTGTTTTTAATAAATTCTTTCATAACGCTAAAATATATAATCAATGGGTAGAATAGCAGGAGTACCAAACAAAATAACATCAGAAGTAAAAGATAAACTACAACTACTTATAGATGATTTAATAGCTTCTTTAGATGTTAATGAGTTAGATGCTAATCAACGTATTAAGATGCTTCAAATAGTCTTACAATATACTTTACCAAGAATGAAACAAGCTACTAATGAAGTAAGTGTGGACTTGCCTTTGTTTGTGTCATAAATTGAATTAAATTTACAGCTTATTTATCATAAATCTATCTGAATTGAATAAGCCATTTTTTGCATTCTTACTTTTATTAGTGTTTAGTTGTTCTCCAGATGAAGAAACTCTAACTACAACAACAGAGCCCATATTTCCTATTTATTTAGACGTAAATGGTATTACAATA
>Ga0209601_1000834_pt1 | contig 23241 bp, 27 predicted proteins | sample COGITO_mtgs_1104_4_FD_184796 | JGI IMG/M metagenome (GOLD analysis project Ga0209601, IMG submission 184796) | Pelagic marine microbial communities from North Sea - COGITO_mtgs_110426 (SPAdes) (version 2) | ecosystem: Environmental > Aquatic > Marine > Epipelagic ...
AGTGCTAGAGTACGTAATAAAAAACAATAAACCTTTGCTGATTATCGGCGATTTAGAACAAGGTGTTTTATCTGCTTTAGCTATGAATAAAAACAAAGGTAACATAAAAGTTAACGTTGTAAACGCGCCAACATACGGTGTAAACAAAAAACAAATACTAGATGATTTATCACTTCTAACAGGTGCTACAATTATAAATGAAGATTTAGGTGATGATTTAGATTTAATACAAGTAGAGCATCTAGGATCGTGTTTAAAGAGCGTTACAACACATAACGAGACTGTTATTCAGATAAAAGAAACTTCAGATAAAGTTTTAAATATAATTGAAGATATTAAAGAACAGTTATCAAAAGATAATCCTTCTTACGAAGTTATTAAGTTAGAAAAAAGATTAGCAATGCTTGCAGCTAGAATAGCTATTGTAAAAGTAGGTGCTAATTCTGATATTGAATTAAAAGAAAAAACAGACAGAGTTGAAGACGCAATATGTGCTACTAAAGCTGCTGTTAAAGAAGGTATAGTATCAGGAGGTGGTATAGCTCTACTAAATGCTGCTAAGCATATAAAATCTAAGTCAGTAGGTGAACAAGTATTGCTAGAAGCAATTAAAGCGCCGTTTAAGACAATATTAGAAAATGCTGGCATTGTAGACTATGATCTGCCTACTATTAAAGGTAAAGGTTTAAATGTTGTTACAGGAAATATGGTAAACATGATTAAATCAGGTATTATAGATCCATTGCTTGTTACTAAAAGTGCATTGCAAAACGCAGCGTCAGTAGCTACAACTATATTATCAACCGATTGTGTAATCAATAATTTAAGAATAGATGAAGGCAATAGGTAAAAATTTAATCATACAAAAAACAAAAGAAGGAACCACCAAAACTAAAGGTGGTTTGCTTCTTGCGGAAAACCAAAGAGAAGATATAAGATACGTAGAAGCAACTATTGTTTCTGTAGGATCTGATATAATAGGTATAAATAAAGAAGATAAAATATTTTTTGATAGACACGCTGGTCATAAAATAGAAATTAACAAGCAGACTTTTCACGTTATAAAAGCTCAAGACGTTGTAGTTGTTTTATGAGATTAAGTGCACGTGACATTAAGGATATAAACTTAATGAAACATTATAGAATAATTAGAAAGTGGGCATGTAAAAATAATGAATTAAAAGATGCTGACTTAGAACTCTTAATATATTTAGACTGTATTGGATTTTTTAATAAAAAAGATTTTATAGCTGGCGTATATTCTTATAGCTGGGATAACAGAAGATGGAATAGGTTGTTAAAAGAAGGTTGGATTGTTGTGTGGCGTAAAAGAAATAGAACAACACAATTGCATCATTTATACGAAGTATCTTTTAAATGTAAACAACTAATACAAAGAGTGTATAGAATAATGTTAGGTGAAGATGATTTACCTACAAGCTCTAGAAGAAACAAACTAATTAATGGTAAAAGTTATACTGATAAAGTAATGACAAAAGCTATATATAATGTAAATAAAGATAAACAAAGATGATAAATCCATTTAACGTACCAAAAAACAGTTTAACTAGCTTTAATAATTCTAATGAAGATATAAGCAAAGGTTTAGCTGGTATTGCTAGTCAATTAGAAAGCTTAGGTGCTACAAATCCTAGCTCTAACAATGTTGCTCCAGTTGGCAGCAGTGGTATTGGTGGTGGAAGCAATGTATCTTTAGCAGATGCTAACAATGCTATGATTGATCCTACAGAAGCTCAAGAAGGCATGATGGGTAACAATTTTAACCCTTCAGCTTCACAAGCTATGCAAGGTATATATGGTAGTGCTTTAGCTAGAAACAGAGCTGCTAGTGCTCCAGCTAGAGATTTACTACCTGGTGATATAGAAAGAAAAGAAAATAAGTTTCTTAAAACAATGAGACAATTAGATAAACCTATGTCTAGCAAAAAAGCAGATAGAAAAACTAGAAAAGCTGAAAAAACAGCTAGACAAATAGATAATAAAAAAGAAGGTTACAATATGTAACCAAACTAAAAACAAAAATTATGCATCACGGAAAGTATGATCCTTCAATGGAAAAATTAAAACCTGGAACTAAAGTAGGTATAGTAGGTGAGTCTCACGTTTGGGACGGACCATTAAACCAAGAAGGTAGAGCTCACGGTGTAGGTTCAAGTTCAGGTATAACTGGCATGGAAGTATTAAAAGCTAAAACACCTTATAAATCTGGACCTATAACAATGAGAGCTAAAGTATAATGAAATCTCCTTTTTATAAAACAGGATTTCCTGAAATAAAACCAGAGAACAAAGGTAAATTTACAGCATGGGCTAAAAAGAACGGTTTTAAAGACGCTTGTTCTGCAGCATCATCTGTAATGTCTAAAAAAGATAACTATAGCGAAGAGGTAGTTAAAATGGCTAACTACGCTAATAATTTTGGTTGTAAAAATAAATAATTATGAGTTTTAAAATAAATAGTCCATTTTATATGGACAATTCGCAGTGCGCTGCAATGAAAGTTAAAAGAGATAAATTAAAAAAAGAAGTAGATGCTATGATAGCGGAAAGCAAAAAAACTGGTAAGGTTGTCAATTCAGACGCTAAACAAGATGAGCTTTCTAGACTTAGCGAAAGAATTGCTTCAAAATGTAAATAATAAAATTATGAGTTCACCATTTCAATCAGCCTTTATGGCTAAAAGTCCAGTAAAATCTCATGGAGATAGAGACTTAAAAAAAGCAAAAAAATTATCTGAAAAAGGTGGTCAAGGCCAAGGAGGTTATGATTACGAAAACGAAAAAGTAATGGCTCTTAAAGCATCTGGAGAAAAGAAAAACGCTTCACATGCTAATGAAGGAGACGAAGAAAGTAACGTAGATAGAAATGAAATGCCAGACGCTTCTGCATTAAAAAAAAAACTTGTAAAAGAAAATACACCTAGTGGTTTAAACATGAACTCACCACTTAACGGTTATGTTGATGGTAGTGAAAATAAAGCTCAAGATTTAACAGGTGTAATGAAAGATTATTTTAGTTCAGTAAAATCTACAACAGTAGCTGCTATTAATGCTGGAAAAAAGAAAAAAACAAAACAAACACAAGCAGATAAAAAAGTTTATGATGATTTCATGCAAAAACAAGACAATGAATTTGCAAATCAATTAAAAAAGAACGAAGATTTTAGAAATTTATCACAAGAAGAACGCATTGAAAAAGTTTTAAGAACACCTAAAACTAGATTAAATACTGTTATACCAACAACAACAAAATTAGGATAATAAAATGGAAAAAGGACATTACGGACAATATACCGGAAACGCAAGACACTCAAAAGTTACTAGCTCAAATTACGATGCTACAAAAAAAGACGATGAAGCACATATGAAATATCTTAAAGAAGATGTTGATTATGATAACAAACATGGTCATAGCGATGAAAAAATGACAGCTGATGAAAAACACATTTCAAGATTAGCTGGAGACTTAAAATACGATAATAAAAAATTTAAAAAATAAAACTATGCCTTACGAATCAGCATTACCTAACCAAAACAAAGGTTACGCAAAACAAGAAAAAAAAGACTTAATGAACGATATGCCAATAGACAAAAGAGCTAGCGGTGGATCATGGATGTCAAAACACTCACAATCAAAAATGGGTGGATCACCTTTAAGTAAACATTCTGAAGCACAAGAGAAAGGATTAAATCCAGGTTTAGTTTCAGCTATACATGAAAATGGGTCACCTGCTAAAAGACATTTTACACCTAAAGGTGGAGAAGCTTTTGATCATGGATCTGCCCCTACTAAAATGTATAAAGACAAAAAATAAAACAGAGAGGACTGTACAAACCTCAGCCAAACACTAACACTAACACTAACACTAACACTAACAAAAATGGCAAAATTTTTAAAGATCCCACTAACTGGAGTGGCTAATACACCAGAACAATTAATAGCAATCGACCAAGTGGTATCTGTAGTACCTGGAGATGTAGCTGGACCTGGAGCAAATCCAACCACAAAAACAAGAATTTTATTAGACGCTGCTGCGGCTTATGATGTTGTAGAAATAACTCACACTGCTGCTTTAGTAGCTGGAGATGTTTTAGCTGCTTTTAACGATGCTTTAACTGCAAACCCAGGAGGAGTTGTATCAACACTAGGTTCACCTGTTGCAACTGCGCAAGTACCGCAACAACCAAGTATAAGTGGAGCACAGGGTAGAACTGTAGTTACAACTGCACAAGTAGGTGTAATTTACACTGCTGTAGATTTTAGCTAATATTTATGAAATCAACAGGTTTAGGAGACGATATAGAAAAGTTTACTAAAGCTACTGGTATTAAAAAAGTAGTAGACACAATGAGCAGGGGGTTAAATATCCCCTGTGGTTGTGCTGCTAGAAAAGGAGCATTAAATAAAATATTTCCTTACAAAAACTAATATGGCTTTTAAATTAAACAATCCACCCTACGTAGTAGACAGCACTCCTATTTATCATGTAGATATGGAAGAAGGTGTTATGGGTAAAGCTAATAACAATGGTTCTATAATTATAAACAAAGACCTTGATCCAAGTGAAGTAGATGATGTTGTCGCTCATGAAAAAATTCATATTGAGCAAATGGAACGTGGTGACTTAGACTACGACAACGAAAACGTTTATTGGAAAGGTAAAACATATTCAAGAGCTAGTATGGCAGAAGGTGCTAGAAACCTACCATGGGAAGCTGAAGCATATAAAAGATCATAATGAGTAAAAAAAAATTTAACCAAACTAAAGTCGGTGCATTTTTAAGCAAAGCTGCTCCAGGTATTTTAGATTTAGCAGGGGATGTATTACCCGATGCTGGAGTTTTAGGTTTAGTAAAAAATTTAATACATAAAGATCCTGTGCTACCTGCAGAGGACAAAGAAAAAGCATTAAAATTATTAGAACAAGATATGATTGAAATGCAAGAGGTAAGTAAACGTTGGGAGAGTGACATGAAGTCAGACTCATGGCTTAGTAAAAACACAAGACCAATGTCTTTAATATTTTTATCTGTAATGACAATTGCTTTCATATGGGTTGATAGCCACGAAGCATTATCATTTACAGTAGAACAAGAGTGGATAAGTTTACTAAAAACTCTAACAACAACAGTCTACGTAGCTTATTTTGGTTCACGAGGCGCAGAAAAGTTTAAATCAATAAGTAATAAATAAAAAAATAAATTATGGGATTATTTCCAATTAATGGTAGTACTATAGGAAAAGCATTAGCTGTAACACCTAATAATACTATAGACGCAAGATCAGCTTGGTTATTTGAAAACCAAACTGGAACACTAGGTACAAACCTTAATAGTTCTGTATTATACGTAGGTGTAACTGGAGATATTAACTGTATACTTTCAGGTGTTGTAGGAGTTCAAGGAACTGTAATAGCTTTAGATGCTTTGGATCCTTATGGTTCAAACCCTTCATACGATGCTTTATCAAATGGTTCTGGTTATTTTACGGCTAACGGATTACCAACAACAGTAACTAGTTCAGTACCTAAGTCACCAGCTAAGCAACCTAGTGGTTTAACAGTAGATATAACAGTAACTGTACCAACCTCTACTCTTGTAGTTGGTCAAGGTGGAACTGGTTATACCGCGGGTAACGCATTTACAAGTACTGTTGCCCCAGCTGGAGGAACAGGTATAATAGGTACAATCGCTACAATTAGCGGCGGAGGTGGAACAGGTCCTGCTGCAACTCTTACTATAACAAGAAGTGGTTCAGGTTATTCTACAGGTGATGTAATTACAATTATTTCTGCTGGTAGTAATAACGCAGCTAAGTTTACTATAACAGGCGCGCTTAATGGAGCAATTACAACTATAACACCAAATGCTGCTGGATCAAATTATTCTCCAGGAGATATTATAACAGTAACACAAGCTGGAGCTAGCGGAGGTACAAGAGCAGTTTTAAAAGTAAAAGATTTAGCACCTGTGGCTGGAGATGCAGTTTTATTTAAAGGAGTGCAAGCAGGAAGTATACTACCTGTATCTGTAGATTACGTGCTAACTACTAACACAACAGCTACTGATATTGTAGCAGGTAAATAGTAAAAAAACAAGTAACTATATAAATAAGAGTAAATTAACAATTAAATTAAATTAAATGAAAAAATCAGAAGAAACAGTAAAAGCAATGATCACTGAAGAACAGTTAAAATTATTGCAAGAACAACAAGGTAAATTAAATGAAATGCTTAGAACAGTAGGTGTTCTTGAGGTGCAAAAAAGTAATGTATCAAAAGAAATCGAAGCTTTAAGTAAAGAAATTGATTCTACTAAAAAAGAATTAGAAGAAGAGTACGGTCAAATTAACATCAATCTACAAGATGGAAGTTACGAAGACATAGTAGAAGAAGATGCAAAATAATATTAGAAAAATTAGCATTGGATCAGACTATAAAAATGACGCAATGCATTATGCTGTTGGTCAACAAGTTTATGGTGGTCATGAAATTTCTCATATACTGTTTGAAGATGCTGACAATTCTTATAATATACACATCAAAAAAAACAACGAAATATTGCCATGGAAAAAATTTAATTCTAACATGGCAATATCAGTTGAATATGATTTAGAGTATTAATGAAAAGTTTGTATGATTTTATTGTAGAACCTTTAGGGGATAAATACAGTAATACAGTAAAAATAGATGGTAAAAGTCTTGTTTTAAATACTAAAATTGAAAGTTTTAAATTTGTAAATAGATTAGCTAAAGTTATTAAAACACCTTTAGCTTTTAATTTTGATATTAAAATTGGAGACATTGTTGTTATACATCAAAACGTATTTAGAACTTTTTACGATATGAAAGGTAAAAAGAAAAAAAGTAGATCTTTTTTTAAAGATAATCTTTATTTCTGTTCTATAGATCAAATATATTTATATAAAAATTCTGACGGTTGGAATAGTTTTGGTGATAGGTGTTTTATAAAACCTATAAAAAGCAAAGACGATCTAACGTTAGATAAAGAAGCAAGTCTTATTGGTATATTAAAATATGGCAATAGCTCCTTAAACAAGCTTAAAATCAATCCTGGAGACCTAGTAGGTTATACACCTAACGGTGAATGGGAATTTTTAATTGAAAAGGAAAGACTATATTGTATGAAATCAAATGATATTGTTATAAAGTATGAAAACGAAGGAAACGAAGTTGAATATAATCCAAGCTGGGCAAGTAGCAGTTGAGGAATTAATTAAGGTTGCAAAAGAACCTATAGTAGATTCAGACGATGATATATCAGCTGACAGACTTAAAAACGCAGCAGCTACAAAAAAGCTAGCTATATTTGATGCCTTTGAAATACTTAATCGTATTAATGAAGAACAAGATATGTTAGAAGAAAAACCTAAAGAAGTTAAAAAAGAAATTACATTTCGTGGTTTCGCTGAAGGAAGATCTAAATAATGTACGAACAAACTTTATATAAAGTATTACCTGATTATATTAAACCTAAAATTCTTAAACGAATGAATAGGTATAATAAATGGGAGTATGGATATAATGATGATCACGATATGATTGTTATATCTAAGACTGGACAAATTGGAGAAGTTTATGAGATACAAAATCTTAAAATAGCTTTACCTAAACAAAATAATGTTTATAAGTTTGAAGAAAACAAATGGACTAGGTTTGATTATCCTAAAGTATTAAGTAAGATAAAAACAGTATTTGATTGGAGAGAATACCCTGAAGATTTTAAAGAACAGTGGTATGACTATATTGATATTGAGTTTAAAAGGCGTGAAGAAGGTTTTTGGTATATAAACAAAGATAAACCTATATTTATAACTGGTACTCATTACATGTATTTACAATGGTCAAAAATTGATGTTGGCCAACCAGACTTTAGAGAATCAAACAGATTATTTTTTATATTTTGGGAAGCCTGCAGAGCAGATAACAGAAGTTACGGCATGTGTTATCTAAAAAACAGACGATCTGGATTTTCATTTATGGCGTCTGGCGAAACTGTTAACATGGCTACAATATCAACCGATGCGCGTTTTGGTATATTATCAAAGTCAGGTGCTGATGCTAAAAAAATGTTTACAGATAAGGTAGTACCAATATCGGTTAATTATCCTTTCTTTTTCAAACCAATACAAGATGGTATGGATCGACCGAAAACAGAGCTAGCGTATCGCGTGCCAGCTTCTAAGTTTACAAGAAGGTCTATAGTTTCTACAGATAAACAAGAAGATATAACAGGACTTGATACAACTATTGATTGGAAAAATACAGGTGACAATGCTTATGATGGTGAAAAACTAAGATTATTAGTACATGATGAAAGTGGTAAATGGGAAAGACCTAATGATATACAAAATAATTGGCGTGTTACTAAAACAACATTAAGACTAGGTTCTAGAATTATTGGTAAGTGTATGATGGGATCAACATCAAACGCTTTAGATAAAGGTGGTAGAAACTTTAAAAAATTATACGATGACTCAGACGTTACAAAAAGAAATGCCAATGGACAAACTCGTTCAGGATTATATTCTTTGTTCATTCCTATGGAGTGGAATTACGAGGGATACATTGATTCTTATGGCTATCCTGTCTTCGAAACACCATCAAAAAAAGTGTATGGACCTCATGGAACGCCAATCAAAATCGGGGTTATTGAATACTGGAATAATGAAGTAGAAGGTCTTAAAGATGATCAAGACGGTTTAAACGAATTCTATAGACAATTTCCTCGCACAACTAAACACGCTTTTAGAGATGAATCAAAACAATCTTTATTTAATCTAACTAAAATTTATCAGCAAATAGATTTTAACGAAGACGTACAAAACTTTAAGCAAGTAACTAAAGGTAGTTTTCAATGGGAAAACGGACAAAAGGATAGTAAAGTAATTTTTATGCCAAACAAAAATGGTAGATTTTTAATTACTTGGGTACCACCAATACATTTACAAAACAAAAGATTTACAAGACACGGAATTAATTATCCTGGCAATGAGCACTGTGGTGCTTTTGGATGTGATCCATATGATATATCAGGTACGGTAGACAAAAGAGGTTCTAACGGTTCTTTACATGGCTTAACTAAGTTTAGCATGGAAGAAGTACCGCCAAATCATTTTTTCTTAGAATATATCGCTCGTCCACAAACAGCTGAAATATTTTTTGAAGATGTACTTATGGCTTGCGTATTTTATGGTATGCCAATACTAGCAGAAAACAATAAACCTAGATTATTATATTATTTCAAACGTAGAGGTTATAGAGGTTTTGCAATGAACAGGCCAGATAAAAAAAGAAATAAATTATCTATAACAGAAAGAGAAATAGGTGGTATACCTAATTCTAGCGAAGACATAAAACAAGCTCACGCGTCTGCAATAGAAACATACATAGAAAACTTTGTTGGTAAAAGAGAAACAGGTTATGGTGATACTTACTTTCAAAGAACATTAGAAGACTGGGCTCAATTTAATATAAACAACAGAACATCGCATGATGCTTCTATTAGTTCAGGACTAGCTTTAATGGCTTGCAATAAACATAGATACTCACCAGTTAATAAAATTGAATTAAAAGCAATAGATTTAGGTATTAAAAAATACAATAATCAAGGAACTACATCAAAAATTATAAGTTAAATGAATATATATACTAACACAAACAGTGCTTTCCCTAGTCAAGTAGTAAGTGATGCTGAAAAAGCAAGTTTGGAATACGGAAGTCAAGTTGCTATGGCGATAGAATATGAGTGGTTTGGTCAAGGCAGAACTTCTGGTAACAGATATTTAACTAATTGGAATCAATTTCACCAATTAAGACTGTACGCTCGTGGTGAACAAAGTATACAAAAATACAAAGATGAGTTATCTATTAATGGTGATTTGTCTTATCTTAATTTAGACTGGAAGCCAGTTCCTATATTATCTAAGTTTGTTGATATTGTTGTTAACGGTATATCAAACAAAAGCTATGACATAAAAGCTTACGCTCAAGATCCTGAGTCTATAAAGAAAAGAACAGAATACGCTTCAAGATTACAAGAAGATATGGTTGCTAAAGAATATTTAGATTCTTTAAACTCAACATTAGGTATTGATTTATATCAAAGCCCAAACAAAGATGTAATACCAGAAACAGCAGAAGAACTAGAGCTGCATATGCAACTTAGTTATAAGCAGTCAATTGAAATAGCAGAAGAAGAAGCTATATCTACTGTGTTAGCACAAAACAAATATGATTTAGTTAAACGTAGAATAAACATGGACTTAACGGTTTGTGGTATTGGTGCTGCTAAAACTAATTTTAATACAGCTGAAGGAATTACAGTTGATTACGTTGATCCAGCTTATATGGTTTATTCATATTCTGAAGATCCTAATTTTGAAGACATATATTATGTTGGTGAATTAAAAGCTATAACAATACCTGAGCTTAAAAAAGAGTTTCCAGATATTAGCGAAGAAGAATTAAAAAGAATACAAGCAATGCCAGGTAACAGATCTTACGTTACTGGTTGGGGTGATTATGATGAGAACACTGTTCAAGTTCTATATTTTGATTATAAAACATACCATAATCAAGTATTTAAAATTAAACAAACAGAACAAGGGTTAATGAAAGCTTTAGAAAAGCCAGATACATTTAATCCACCAGAAAATGATAACTTTGAAAGAGTGTCAAGATCTATAGAGGTTTTATATAGCGGTGCTAAAGTTTTAGGTACTGATACTATATTAAAATGGGAACTTGCAGAGAACATGTCAAGACCTACTGCAGATACTACAAAAGTTAAAATGAACTATGCTATATGTGCACCTAGAATATATAAAGGTAGAATAGAATCATTAGTGAGTAAATGTATAGGTTTTGCTGATATGATTCAATTAACACATTTAAAGCTACAACAAGTTATGTCTAGAATAGTACCTGATGGTGTTTATTTAGACATGGATGGTTTAGCTGAGGTTGATTTAGGTAATGGTACAAATTATAATCCAGCAGAAGCACTTAACATGTATTTCCAAACAGGTAGTATTGTTGGTAGATCACTAACGCAAGATGGTGACATGAACGCTGGTAAAGTTCCAATACAAGAACTTAGTAGCTCTAGTGGTCAACAAAAAATACAAAGTCTTATTAATACGTATCAATATTACTTACAAATGATACGTGATGTAACCGGACTTAATGAAGCTCGTGATGGTAGCACACCAGACAAACAAACATTAGTAGGATTACAAAAGATAGCTGCTAACGCGTCTAATGTTGCTACAAGACATATTAAGCAGTCTAGTTTATATATAAGTCTTATAATAGCAGAAAACATAGCTTTAAAAATAGCTGATGCATTAGAGTTTCCACTAACCGCTGCTTCATTACAAAACTCTATATCTAATTACAATGTAAACACTTTAATTGAAGTATCTAATTTAAACTTACATGACTTTGGTATATTCTTAGAATTAGAACCAGACGAAGAAGAGCAACAACAATTAGAGCAAAACATACAAGTTGCTTTGCAAAAAGGTGGTATTGATTTAGAAGATGCTATAGATTTAAGACAAATTAAAAATCTTAAATTAGCTAATCAAATGCTTAAGATTAAACGTAAAGCTAAAGCTAAACAAGATCAAGAAGCGCAACAAGCTAACATTAAAGCTCAGGCAGACGCGCAGGCTCAAGCTGCAGAAAAAACAGCAATGGCTGAAGTACAAAAGCAAGAAGCTATATCTGGAGCTACAGTAAAATTAGAGCAAGCTAAAAATCAAATGGAAATACAACGCATGAACACTGCTCATCAACTTGATCAGCAGAAAATGCAAATGCAACATAAGTTTGATTTAGAATTAAAAAAGTTAGAAGCTCAGGCTCAAAAACAAAAAGAACAAGAAATTGAAGATCGTAAAGATAAGCGTATTAAAATGGAAGGCACGCAACAAAGTGAATTAATAGCACAAAGACAAAACGATGATCCACCTATAAACTTTGAAGAAAAAGATAGTATGGACATGCAAGCTTTTGCTTAATTATTTAATTATTTAATTATATTATATTATGTCAGAAACAAAAACAAATGAACCTGTTAAACAGGAAGGTGACTTTAAAATAAAGTCTAAAAAGAAAACACCAAAAAAATTAACAAAACAAAGTGACGAACCAATTAAAGTTAACATAAAAGAACCTTTAATTGAAACAGCACCTGAAGTAACTAAAGTAACAATACCTAAAGAAGATGCCATTCAAATCGGAGAAGCAAAGGAAGTACCTGTGGAAGAAACATCCGGAGATAGCGCAGAGGTGGGAGAACCTATACAAGAGTCCAACGAGACTACTGAAGGGTTTTCTCCGATCAAAGAAGTAACTGAAGCTGAAGTTAAAGAAGTTGAAAAAGAAGTAACAAAAGCTATACAAGACGAAAGAATATTAGGCAAAAAGTTACCTGAAAATATAGAAAAATTAGTTTCATTTATGGAAGAAACTGGTGGAACTATAGAAGATTATACAAGATTAAATGCTGATTATAGTAGCGTTGATGAAAATACTTTATTAAAAGAATACTATAAAAAAGCTAAACCTCATTTAAACGAGGAAGAAATAGGATTTATCATGGAAGATAATTTTTCATTTGATGAAGACTTGGACGAGGAGCGTGACGTCCGTAAAAAGAAACTCGCTAAAAAAGAAGAGATTGCAAAAGCAAAAAACTTTTTAGAGGAAACGAAAAAGAAATATTACGACGAAATCAAGTTGAGACCCGGCGTAACTCAGGACCAACAAAAAGCTATGGACTTTTTCAATCGCTATAATAAGCAGCAAGAAACAGCTGAGCAACAACATGCTAAATTTAAAGAAAGTACTAAAGAACTTTTTAACAACGATTTCGAAGGTTTCGATATTAAAGTTGGTGAAACAAATTATAAGTACAATATTCAAAATAAAGATAAAGTTGCTGAAAACCAATCAAACATTAATAACCTAGTCGGGAAGTTCTTAGACACAGAAGGTAATGTTACTGATACTAAAGGTTATCACAAAGCTATGTACGCTGCCGATAATGTAGACAGGATCGCAGCTCATTTTTATGAGCAAGGAAAAGCTGATGCTATTAAAGACGTTGTTACTAAGTCTAAAAACCCTGTAGATTCTCAAGCTAGAAAATCTCAAGGTGAAGTATTTATTAACGGTATGAAAGTGAAAGCAATTAGTGGCGCTGACTCTACAAAACTAAAAATAAAAACAAGAAAATTTAACTAAAAAAAACTAACAAAAATGGCTTTAAATCCACAATTTGGAGGGTTAATCCCTTCAGGAACACAGGAGATATTGAACAGCAATTATTTACAGTTTAACGCTAACACAGCTGGAAACACAAATACTTTTGCTCAACAATATTTACCTGAAATTTACGAACAAGAAGTAGAACGTTATGGAAACAGAACGTTATCTGGCTTCTTAAGAATGGTTGGCGCTGAAATGCCAATGTCAAGTGATCAAGTAATTTGGTCTGAACAAAATAGATTACATATATCTTATTCTGGAGTTCAAGTAGCTAATGCTGCTGGTACTTCAAGTACTATTACTGTGCAAGCGCCTGCAGTAAACACTGTTTCAATTAATGACACTATCGTTGTATTGAACCCTGTTACAGGAGCTGAATCAAAAGGTATTGTTACTAACTCAGGCGCTTATGCTGCAGCTGTAGCTGGTGGTATTAACGCTGGAGATATCGTTTTCCAACCGTTTGACAATGTTCAACTTGCAGTTGCTGCTGCAGGTGTTGGAGTTAAGATATTTGTATATGGTTCTGATTACCAAAAAGGTCAAAGTATGGCTGGCGCTTTTGCTGCTGGCGGTGCTAATCAAGCTAGAATATCTGTAGATCCAGTATTAACTCAATTTTCTAACTCACCAATTATCCTAAGAAGCCAATACGTAGTTAATGGTTCTGATATGGCACAAATCGGTTGGGTTGAAGTTGCAACTGAAGACGGAACTTCTGGGTACTTATGGTACTTAAAAGCTGAGTCTGAAACTAGACTACGTTTCGAAGATTACTTAGAAATGAGTATGGTTGAAGCAGAATTTAACCAAGTAGGTAACCAAGCTGCACAAAACGTTAGCCCAGGTTCAGAAGGTTTATTCGCTGCTATTCAGTCAAGAGGTAATGTAGAAACAGGATTTACTGCCGCTGCAGGTCTTGATGAATTTGATGCAATACTTAAAAACTTAGATACTCAAGGAGCAATTGAAGAAAACATGCTTTTCTTACAAAGACAAACTTCTCTTGATTTTGATGATATGCTAGCAAGCATCTCTGGCGGATTCGCTGGTGGAACTGCTTTTGGTTTATTTGAAAACTCAGAAGAAATGGCTTTAAACCTTGGATTCTCAGGATTCAGAAGAGGTTCTTATGACTTTTACAAAACTGATTGGAAATACTTAAACGACGCTTCTACAAGAGGTGGTATTGTAGGTATCAATTCAATTGAAGGTGTATTAGTACCAGCTGGAACTTCTACAGTTTACGATCAAATTTTAGGAACTAACATCAGAAGACCTTTCTTACACGTAAGATATAGAGCGTCTCAAGCTGATGATAGAAGAATGAAATCATGGTTAACTGGTTCTGCAGGTGGAGCAATGACTTCTACTCTTGATGCTATGGAAGTAAACTTCCTATCTGAAAGATGTTTAGTAACTCAAGCTGCTAACAACTTTGTATTATTCAGAGGAATCTAATTGATTCAACAAATGTAATTCTTACCCTCGTTGCATTAACGGGGGTAATTATTACTTTTATAAACTATTTAATTATATTATATTATGGCTAAAAAAGCTAAAGCAGAAACTGTTGAGGTTGCACCTCAAGATGTAGTAGTAAAAACTACACCAACAAAACCAGCTAAACAAAGTTGGGAAATAAAAGATAGAATATACTTTCTTAAAGGTAACAAAACACCTTTAACATATACTATACCAGGTAAGCACACTAAAAAACATGCGTTGCTTTATTTTGATGAAAAAACTGGAAAACAAAGAGAGATAAAATATGCTACAAATCAAGACTCACCTTTAGTTGATGAACAAATAGGTGAATGCACTATGGGTCATATACGTTTTGACAATGGTACTTTGAAAGTAGATAAATCTAAACAAAACTTACAAAAATTATTATCTTTATATCACCCGTTAAAAGGTAAAGCATATGAAGAATATAGCGCTGTAGAAGAAGCTGTAGACGAATTAGATGTTTTAAATAACCAAGTACAAGCAATGAACTCAGCTATGACAATGGAAATTGATTTTGCTGAAGCAATATTAAGAGTTGAATTAGGTTCTAAAGTAAACGATATGTCATCCAAAGAAATAAAAAGAGATGTGATATTATTTGCTAGAAATAACCCTGAGTTATTTATATCACTAGCTAATGATGAAAACGTACAACTTAGAAACTTTGCTATAAGAGCAGTTGAAATGGGTATAATAAAAATATCTGGAGATCAAAGAACTTTCACATGGGGAACAAATGATAGAAAACTAATGAATGTTCCATTTGATGAAAATCCTTACTCAGCATTTGCCGCATGGTTAAAAACTGACGAAGGTGTAGAGGTTTATAGATCTATAGATAAAAAACTATAAAAACAAGTGATACTAATATAGGGCTCGTTTACTCGGGCCCAATATTATAATAAAAAAAAACAATGGTAAATATAAATACAGTATATACAACAGTCTTGTACATATTAAACAAAGAGCAAAGAGGCTATGTAACTCCAGCGGAGTTTAATAGCTTAGCTACTTTAGTTCAAGACGAAATATTTGAATCATATTTTCCAGACGGAAACCAAGTAAACCGTCAAAATCAAAATAACACTCAAAACGATACAGAGTTCTTTAACATGTTTAAAGACATTTCATATAAACTATATCCTTTTGAAAGAACTGCCCCGTTTACTTATAACGCAGGCGCTGGTATCCTAGGTTGGGAATACACAGGTGCTGGAACTATATTTAAATTAGGCGAAATAATATCTACATACAACACAACAAATCCTCAGTATGATTCTATTACTGAGTTAGCTAGTCAAAGTGACTTTTCTAAAATCACAAGATCTACATTGACAGCTCCAACTATGCAATATCCTTTATGCACAACAGGCACAGGGCCAAATAACTCTGTACTTATAAAAGTTAGTCCTCAGCCAAACGCTTTAAGCGTAAACGCTTTGTTTACACCAGTAGCGCCAGAGTGGAAATTTACTGTTGGTTCATTAGGTCAATACATCTATGCTAACACATCAGTAAACTTTGAATTAGATGTATCAGAGCAAACAAATTTAATAATAGGTATATTAAAATACTGTGGATTAATAATAAACGATCCTACGATAATACAATCAGCTGCTGCAGAAGCACAAGAGGTAGAACAAAATATAAAATCTTAATAAGACATGGCAATAACTGAAACAAATCAACAGTATTATCAAGGATCTCAAGGTTTCAGAGGCAATGGAACTACAGGACCTTTTGTTACTACATTTGATACAGACTTGGTATTTGGTAATTGGAATCCAATAATTGCTGAATACACTTTAAATAATTTTAAAATATACACTAGCACAACAGGAGTTCCTGGCACATGGTCTGAATATGTTTTACAATACAGCGTAGTTAACAACACTATAACTTTTAATGCAGCTCCTGCAAATAATTTATTTATAATTGTACAATTAAAAGTATTAGATGGTGGTCAATACGCTAGCACTATACAAGAAGAAGCTATTGGAGATGCTGTAGAAGAAAACTATGGAGGTTATCAATATGTTAAACTTAATGATATAATTAATAACTATATGGTAGGTTACGTAGGTGACGGTAAAATAATTCAAACAGCTAAAAAATCTGATGTATTATTTTTTGCAAAAAGATCTTTACAAGAATTTAGTTACGATACTTTAAAAAGTATTAAATCACAAGAGCTTACAATACCTGAAAGCTTATCTTTAGTAATGCCGCAAGACTATGTAAACTACGTAAGCTTGTGTTATATTGATTCAATGGGTGTTAAAAGACCTTTGTATCCAAATAACAATTTAACAACAAATCCTTATACTAAATTATTACAAGATGATACAGGTTTACCAACACAAGATAGTTTTGGTGAAAACCTAGAAGGAACTTCTATAACAGTTGAAAGATGGCAAGAAGCTAACCAAGCTTTAATAAACTCTTCATGGTATCAAAACTGGGTTGATAATGGTTACATGTTTGAAGACTATGGAGTTGGAAGTGGTCCTTGGAATTGGGGCGCTTTATATGGTATTAATCCACAATACGCTAATAACAACGGTTGGTTTGGTATAAATGAAAGAGAAGGTAAGTTTACTTTTTCTAGTAACTTAGTTAATAAGTTAATAGTTGTAGAATACATATCTGATGGCCTAGCTTATGACTTAGATACTAGAGTACCTAAAATGGCAGAGGAAGCAATGTACTTAAGTATATCATATAATTTGCTAGCTAACAGAGCTAACATAGCGGACAATATAGTACAAAGATTTAAGAAAGATAGAAGAGCAGCGCTTAGAAACGCTAAGATAAGATTATCAAATATTAAATTAGAAGAGTTTACCCAAGTAATGAGAGGTAAATCTAAATGGTTAAAACACTAAAATTTAATGGCAAAAGCAACTAATAGTTTTGTTACTGGTAAAATGAATAAAGATCGTGACGATCGACTTTTACAAGCTAACGAATATAGAAACGCAATGAACGCTCAAGTGAGCAGATCTGAAGGCGCTAATGTTGGTGCGCTAGAAAATGTTTTAGGTAATGTTAATATCAGTAACTTTAGAACTTTAATAGATCCAACTAACTCAACTAACATAGTCTCTATAGGTTATTGCACAGATGAAATAAATAATAGAGTTTTTATATTTTTTACTACTAATACTTCTTCTTCTTTAAGTTATTCAAATGCAGAAAAAAACTATATAATATCTTATAATACTTTAACAAATACACCTACTGTTTTAGTTGCAGGAAAATTTCTTAATTTTTCTACAAAATTTCCTATAACTGGAGTTAATATACTAGAAGATTTATTATATTTTACGGACAATAGAAATCAACCTAGGGTTATAAATGTTACTTTAGCTAATCAAGACAGTAATGTTATAAACCCTACGTATTATGAAATAGAAGAACAAATATCTGTAGCAAAATATAACCCTTACCAATCAATACAACTTTACAAAGAATCGTCTATAACAGATGAATATGAAACTACAATGTACGACGTTGTTAGTTTGTATTATCCTAATGGTGGTTATGGAGATTTAAACGCAGATGTTCTTGTTAACGCCACTACTCTTTTAATAAAAAAAGAAGGATTTGAAGGTGATATATGTATTGGAGTTACTGTTGGTGTGAGAAATAAATCTACAGGAATCATTACAGATACTAATACAACTATAAATAGCAGCGTTTCAGGCGGTACGTACTGGACTGTAGCTGTTGTTGGTGGAAGTTTACCCGCAATATCAGCGTCTACTGAAGAAATTGTATTTAGCTTTAACCAATATTATAATCCAGATTACAATGGTGATAAAGATTATTTAAGAGATAGATTTGTAAGATTTGCTTATAGATATAGATTTATAGACGGTGAATATTCTATAATGTCGCCTTTTACACAAGAGTGTTTTATACCTAAGCAAGATGGTTATTTTATGTATAAACTAAATCCAACTGCATCAGGCGTTACTATTACAGGTTCTCCACCTTTAGACATACAAGACGAAGAAGACACTTATAGAAGTACAGTTGTAGAATTTATGGAAAACAAGGTAAATAAGATAATTCTTAGAATACCTATGCCGTATACTTCTGCTTTAATGGAAACTACTTTAAAAGTAACAGAAATAGATATATTATTTAAAGAGTCTGATTCTAATACTATAAATGTAATTGAAAATGTTTCTATTGCTAGGGTGCAAGCTAAAACCCCTACTGGAAACATGTACGAATATGAATACCAGTCTACAAAACCCTACAAAGTATTACCATCAAGCGAGACCACAAGAACATATGATAAAGTTCCAGTAAGAGCTTTGTCTCAAGAAGTAATAAGTAATAGAATTGTTTATGGAAACTTTATAAACAAACACACTCCTCCAGCTACTATTGATTATAATGTAGCTGTAAGTGCAAAATCTTCTTTTGATTTAGGCACTGCAACAGCTGATGTAAACGGAACTTTTGCAATAGGAACCACTGTAATAAATATAAACACGCCAGTTGGTGTCTTGCAAAATGGTTATATAATAACATCTAATGTTAACGGAGCAATTAGAACTAATACACAAGTTCAATCGTTTACTAGCAGTCAAATAACATTAAGTAACGCTAGTGGTTTAGGCGCTCAGTTAACCACAGGAGATATTCTTACGTTTACAGCTCCAAGTGAAGTTAGATATAGTACTAGTGAAATAGAGTATCCTAGCTCATCACTTAAACAAAATAGAAATTATCAAGTTGGCGTTGTGTTATCTGATAAATTTGGAAGATCATCTACGGTTATTTTATCTGATAGCGATAGCTCTGTAACTTTTAACGACAATCAATACGTTGGTTCTACAGTTTTTTCAGATTATTTAGTGGCTGGAATTAATGCTACTACTTTTCCAGGTAATTCATTAAAAGTTTTGTTTAATAATCCAATACCAGGAGGTTCTACAGGTATATATAATGGTGATAAAACAAGTGTTGATTACAATCCTTTAGGTTGGTATTCGTATAAAATTGTTGTAAAACAAACAGAGCAAGAATATTACAATGTTTATCTACCAGGTATAATGGCAGCATATCCTAATGATCCTTTAAAAGAATTAGGAAAAACTTCTCATACAGTATTAATAGGAGATAATATAAACAAAGTACCTAGAGATTTAACAGAAGTTGGTCCAGAGCAGAAACAATTTAGAAGTAGCATTAACTTACACGGTAGAGTTGAAAATTTAGCTAGTACAGTAGCTAATTTAAATAATATACAGTATTATCCAGGCATTACTTCCCCTATAGTAAGTGTTATTGGTACTGATAGAGATTTATTTGATGGCATACCTACAGCAAACTATGTTGGTAGCGCAGAGTTTTACAACGTCGTTTCTAATCCTTTAATTGCTAGAATAAATACACCATCTAAAAAAATAGGAATACCAGCAGTTATAACAACAGCAACTATAGACTCTGGCTCTGTCGTAGGAGCTACTAATGAAATATCAATAAGCAATTTAAACCCTAGCTCGGCTTCTGCTTCTGGTACTATAAACGTTGGCACTGTTATATCTGGGCCTGGTCTTGCGGAAGGAACAACAATAACTAGGTTTGTAACCGGAGCGACTACCACAGCTACTATAGAGTTAAGTAACAGTCCATTGGATGTTGCAGCAGATGGAACTACTATATATACTTTTTCGCCAACTCAAGACGTTTATTTAACCATGCCTCAATTAGCTGTTATGGAAACTGACGGTGTTAGTTCTAATTTAGATATATTCTGGGAAACTACATCTGAAGGTTTAGTTACAGAACTTAATCAAGCAATACTAGGTGGAACAGCAGATGCTGTTTCTATATTTGGATTTGATACAGATAATTTTACAGAAGCTTTAGGTGTAGGCGCTGGTGCTAATTTAATGTCTACTAATTTTGTTATAAAAAACCAGTTTGGTAATACTATTACGTATACTTCGCAAACTCCTGATCAAGTTATTTTAACTAGTGTTGAAGACTATAACGGAGACGATGTTCTTAGTTCATTTACTCTTATAACAGATACAGTTAATAGCTCTTATAATATACAACTTAATGATTATTTGTATTTTAGTAATCAAAACGCTACAAAACAAACATATTCGTTTACTTTTGAAATAAATTATTCTTCAGGAGCAGGTGAACCTATAATACAATCGTTAATAACGCAACAACCTGTATCTTTGCAAAACGTAGTACCTAATATAACAACAACAGTAAATGATATAACTTATATACCAGGAACTTCAGGCGGAGGAAATGGTACTATAACTAGTATTGATAGCGTAAATGGGGCTTTTGGTAGTGTAGCTATACCACCAGCAAACGTAGCTTGGAGAGATTTGTTTTGGACTGTTACTAATGTAAAAAACACTGATGCTCAAGCTGCTAATTTTGGTGTTCAATATGCTGGCACTACGGTATTAGTTGATCAATCAAAGGTAAATAAGTTTTGGAACGCTAGATTATTTTTTAGTGGTGGATCTGTTCCAGTTGGCATGATAGATGGAACTTACACTTGTACAGCTGTAGTTACAGACGCTGGCGGTCTTTCAGATACTGTTACTTTTAATTTAATAATAGACAGAATACCTTGCTACACTTATAAATATACGTATACAAATAGTGGTAGCACAATATCACTTGATTATAACAATTGTAATACGAATCAATCTAATAACATTACATTTACAGACACGGATCCAGGAACTTTATCAGGAGCTCTTTACGTTTGTGCAAGAACAGGTACAGCAACAGACGGCACTAATGGCATAGCTACTATATTTACGCAACTAGCATTAAATAGCTCAGACCCAGGAAACGTATGTCCTACTAGTTAAAATGAAAAAAAATAAGTAATAATAATATATATGGCAGCGATAATAGAAGTAAAATACTTCAATACATTTCTTCTTAAGAAAGTAAACAAGTCTGTTACCAATTTTGGCAATGTACCTGTATGGAATGGTTCTATGGGTATACCTCAAGCAAAAGGTGGTTTTCAAAGACCTGGAACAGCTGTAGAAAATGATTGGGTAATTGAAGAATCAAGAATAAACGGTGGTTATAATAATACTACAGTATCTTTTGGAGCTAAAGCTTATTTAGTAGAAGAAGAACCTAATGGAACTAGACGTGGTAACTCATTAATATACTCAGGTATATTTAATTCTAGAACTGGTATTAATAATACAAATGTATTTTCAGTAGCAGATGACATAGTAAAATCTGTAGATCCAGCAAATGGTTCAATACAAAAATTATACGCAGAGGACACTAATTTAAATATATTTCAAGAGCTAAAAGTAAGTAGAGCGTTAATAGATAAAGATGCTATATATTCTGCTGAAGGTGGAGGTACTGTAACAAGCGCTAATTTAGTTATTGGAGCTATACAACCTTATTTAGGTAAATATGGAATAAGTACAGATCCTACTAGTTTTGCAATATATGGTCAAAATAAATATTTTTCTGATAAAAATAACAACGTTATATTAAGATTATCTCAATCAGGTTTAGATGAAATATCTTCTGCTAATATGATTGATTATTTTAGAGATACTTTAGGTAGTTTAGAAGTTGCTGGTGTTGAAGGTAATATAATAGGTGGTTATGATATTTACAATAAACAATACGTTGTATCTACTCAAAAACCTAACAATGGTCTTAGTGAAACGTTAGCTTACGATGAACTTGTAAAAGGTTGGACTAGTTTTTTTAGTTACACGCCAGATCAAATATTTAGTTTAGGAAACAGTTTTTATAGTTTGAAAGATGGATCTCTTTATCAACATTATTCACAAACTGGAACAAGAAACGTTTTTTATGGTCAAGCTGCTACACCTACTTCTATAACATTTGTATTTAACCCTGCTGTAGCTAGTTCAAAAAACTTTAAAACAGTTTCTTATGAGGGCACAAGTGGTTGGCAGATTGATAGTTTTATATCAGATGAAACAGGTAGAAACTTAAACACGTCAAATAGTAACTGGATTAACACAAATGATACATCGGCTTTAATATATAGTTATGTTGAAGGTACTTATGATTCAACATCACCAACACCATTAACAGGTTTAGCTGCTATTATTAGACCTTTTTATCAAGCGGGTTTTAATAGAAAAGAAAATTTATATGTAGCTAATCTGCAAAACAATAGTACGGCAAGTCAAAGTGAAGTTTTATTTGGTGGGGCTATGTCTGGTATTAAAGGATTTTACGCTACAGTAACAATATCAACAGATGCTGTTACAAACCCAGGAGGAGAAAAAGAATTATTTGCCGTAAGCACAGAATACGTAGCAAACAATGGATATTAAAAATTAATTAAAACAATATAAAATGGCAGTAATAACAGGCGCTATAATAGGAGGAGCAATGTCT
>Ga0209601_1000835_pt1 | contig 23238 bp, 23 predicted proteins | sample COGITO_mtgs_1104_4_FD_184796 | JGI IMG/M metagenome (GOLD analysis project Ga0209601, IMG submission 184796) | Pelagic marine microbial communities from North Sea - COGITO_mtgs_110426 (SPAdes) (version 2) | ecosystem: Environmental > Aquatic > Marine > Epipelagic ...
GGTATTAATACAGACTCTACAATTAATCCATCATGCAATCGAATACCATTTTTAATGGTTCCATCTTTACTTCGTTGCATGGAGTCTACCTCTATGTGATTTATGACAAAATTTTCTTGTAACATTATTCTAGTCTCCAAAGAAATATTGGTCATATCCTCAAAGGTGTGTAGAGATTTATTCCAAAGCCATTCATATACTTGATTACCTCTAAAAGCTTTGTCTCCATTTTTTACAAAGAAATCTCTTAATTGTTCTTTGGTGAGCGATCTTATATCTTTTTTCTTTATGTTCATTAGGCGCTTTTATTCTCTTATCAATTGATTTGTAAAAATACAAAAACCTCTTAGCTTAGCTAAGAGGCTTTTATTATAAATTAATTTTGTAATTAAATAATTAACATAGCATCTCCATAGGTATGGAACTTATATTCTTCTTTAACAGCTATTTTATAAGCCTCCATCAGAAAATCATATCCTGCAAAAGCGGCTGCCATCATCATTAAAGTTGATTTGGGTGAATGGAAATTTGTAATCATTGAATTAGCAATACTAAAATCATACGGAGGAAAAATAAATTTATTGGTCCATCCATTATAGCTATTTAGTCTAGCACTTGCAGAAACAGAAGACTCTACTGCACGCATAACCGTTGTTCCAACTGCACAAATTTTTCTTTTACTAACTATAGCATCATTTATTAAACTAGCAGTACCAGAAGGAATAATAATTTGTTCCGAATCTGTTTTGTGCTTAGATAAATCTTCAACCTCGACAGGGCTAAAGGTCCCTAAACCTACATGAAGTGTTAGTTCAGCAAAATCCACTCCTTTGATTTCCAAACGTTTCATTAAATGTTTAGAAAAGTGTAATCCTGCTGTTGGAGCAGCTACAGCTCCTTCATTTTTTGCAAATATTGTTTGATAACGTTCTTTGTCAGAGTCCTCTACACCTCTTTTAATGTATTTAGGTAACGGTGTTTCTCCAAGTTCTAATAACTTTTCTCTGAACTCTTCATAACCACCATCATATAAAAAACGTAATGTACGCCCTCTTGAAGTAGTATTGTCTATCACCTCTGCAACTAAACTATCATCCTCTCCAAAGAAAAGTTTGTTTCCAATTCGAATTTTTCTTGCTGGGTCTACCAACACATCCCATAATCTATTTTCAGCATTGAGCTCACGCAATAAAAACACTTCAATTCTAGCACCAGTTTTTTCTTTATTACCAAACATTCTAGCAGGAAAAACCTTTGTGTTATTTAACATTAACACATCACCTTCGTCAAAATAGTTAATTACATCTTTAAACATTTTGTGTTCAATTGTTTGTTCTTTACGATTCAAAACCATCAATCGAGATTCATCTCTGTGCTCTGCAGGATACTCTGCTAATAATTCCTCCGGTAATTCAAAATTAAAATGGGATAATTTCATATGTACTTAGTGTTGATTTATTTTTTTGTGGTAACGGCGGCAAATATACGATTTGAAGATAGGGGTTGTCAAGTGTTTGACAATATTATTTAGAGTTTATTGAACTGAAAACCAATTTGCTGCATATCTTCCCAAAAATTTCTATATGATTTGGTTACAACTCCTGCATCTAATATTTGAATTGGTGTTTTTATTGCTAGTGGTGTAAATGCCATTGCCATTCTGTGGTCATTATAGGTTTCAATAGAAATATTAGAATTTATTTTAGAGCTAGCTTTTAGATCTAAGCTATCATCTGTTACCGAAATAGTTGCTCCAAGTTTAGATAACTCTTTATGCAACGCTTCAAGTCTGTCTGTTTCTTTAATTTTTAAAGTATGAAGACCATTTAGATTACATGAAATTCCTAACCCAAAACAAGTTACAGCAATAGTTTGAGCTATATCGGGCGCCTTGTTTAAATCAATTTTTAAAAGGTCTTTACTAGATTCTTTAGTTTTTCTTAGAAGAATACTATTCTCTTTAAAAGAAGTTTCAACACCAAAATGAAGATAAATTTTAGCTAAGACTGAATCTCCTTGTAAACTTTCTTTACTGTAAGATGATAATCCTATCTCTGAGCCAACTTTACTTAAAGCTATAATAGAGTAAAAATAGGAAGCAGAACTCCAATCCGACTCCACTACTAATACTTGTTCCTTTGGCTTTAAATATGGCTTTACATGAATGTATTGACCTTCGAAATTAGTAGAAACACCTACTCTATTTAGTAATGATAAAGTCATTTTAATGTAAGGAATTGAAGTAATATCTCCCAACAGTTGAATACGTAAACCATTAGGTAAACTAGCAGCAATTAGCAATAAGGCAGAGATATATTGACTACTAATATTTCCATTGATTTTTACATTATTTTTTATGAGTTTTTTCCCTCTAATTTGTAAAGGGGGGAACCCATCTTTTTCAGTGTATGTAATCTCAGCCCCCAAACTTCTCAATGCATCAACTAAAATTTTGATAGGCCTTTGGTGCATTCTCTCAGAACCTGATAAAACAACTGTTCTATTAGACTGCGTAGCAAAAAAAGCAGTTAAAAATCTCATTGCTGTTCCAGCATGACCAATGTTAATAGAAGTATCATTTGTTAAAAGAGCATGTTGTAAGTGATGTGTATCATCTGAATCCGATAAATTATTGATAGTTATACCATCAAATAATTTCTGTAAAATGAGCAATCTATTAGATTCACTTTTAGATCCAGATATAAAAATATTTTCTATAATTTGCTCATTATCAATGTTTTTAATACAAATTTTCATAATTTACTCCGTCTCATTTTAAATTCTTAAATTTATACTCCAAAAATAAACAAACATGAAAAAAATATTTTTTATCTTCTTATGTTTTCTTTTTTCTGAAAACTACAAAGTTAATGCTCAAAAGAGTTCTACCAAATATTCTGAGGATTATTATAAAGCAACAGAATGGCGAAATATTGGTCCTTTCAGAGGAGGAAGAAGTGCTGCTGTAACAGGTGTGGCTGGAAAAGCTAATTTATTTTATTTTGGCTCAACTGGGGGTGGCGTTTGGAGAACTACAGATGCAGGGAATACTTTTGAGAACATCTCCGATGGTTTCTTTGGAGGATCAGTTGGTTCAGTGGCTGTAAGTGAATGGGATAACAATGTGATTTATGTTGGGAATGGCGAAAAAACAGTTCGTGGTAATGTTTCTTCAGGAGATGGTATTTGGAAATCAGTAAATGCAGGAAAAACATGGGAACCCATGGGACTAAAGAATGCCAGACATATTCCAAGAGTTCGTATTCATCCCAAAAATCCAGATATTGTTTTTGCAGGGGTACTAGGAGATTTATATAAATCTACTGAAGAAAGGGGAGTTTATAAATCTGTTGATGGTGGAAAAACATGGAATAAAAAATTATTTGCAAATAAAGATGCTGGTGTTGTTGATTTGATTATAGATCCAAATAACTCGAGAGTTTTATATGCCACCACTTGGAATATTAGAAGAACTCCATACAGCTTGTCTAGTGGAGGTGATGGTTCTGCTTTATGGAAAAGTACTGATGAAGGTGAAACTTGGACTAATATATCTACTAACAAAGGACTTCCAGGGGGAATCTGGGGAATTAGTGGGATTACCGTATCTCCAGTAAATTCAGATATTGTATGGGCATTAATTGAAAATGAAAAAGGTGGGGTATATAAATCTACCGATGCAGGCAAAACTTGGAAATTAATTAATAATGAAAGAAAGTTGCGTCAGCGAGCATGGTACTACACACGTTTGTATGCAGATACACAAGATGAAGATATATTATATGTATTAAATGTTAGATATCATAAATCCACAGATGGAGGAAAAACCTATAAAACTTTTAATGCTCCTCATGGTGATCATCATGATTTATGGATAGCTCCAGAAGATAACCAAAGAATGATTATTGGTGATGATGGTGGTGCTCAAGTTTCTTTTGATGCAGGTATTAATTGGAGTACCTATAAAAATCAACCAACTTCACAGTTTTACAGAGTTACCACAGACAATCATTTTCCATACCGTATTTATGGAGCTCAACAAGATAATTCTACTGTTAGAATTGCCCATAGAACACAGGGCAGGTTTATAGGTGAATCTGACTGGGAGTCTACAGCTGGAGGAGAAAGTGCTCATTTAGCAATCGATCCATCAAATAATGATATTGTTTATGGAGGAAGCTATGGTGGTTTATTAACTAGACAAAATCATACAACTGGAGAAACAAGAGCAATTAACGTATGGCCAGATGACCCAATGGGGCATGGTGCTGAAGATTTTAAATATCGTTTTCAGTGGAATTTCCCAATCATGTTCTCTCCAAATCATAAAAATAAATTATATGCAGCATCAAATCATTTGCATATGACTACAAACGAGGGGCAATCATGGAAAATTATAAGTCCAGATCTAACAAGAAATGACCCTAGTACTCTAAAATCTTCTGGTGGACCAATTACAAAAGACAACACAGGTGTAGAATATTATGCAACTATTTTCGCTGTAAATGAATCGAGGCAAGAAGACGGATTAATTTGGACAGGTTCAGACGATGGTTTGGTTCATGTTACCAAAGATGGTGGGAAAAATTGGACTAATGTAACTCCAAAAAAAATGCCAGAATGGATGATGATTAATTGTATAGAAATAGATCCATTTACTAAGGGAGGTGCTTACATAGTTGGAACAAAATATAAATCTGGAGATTACCTACCTTATGTATACAAAACTGAAAATTATGGAAAATCGTGGAAGCTAATTACAAATGGAATTGGCTCTGAAGACTTTACTCGTGCTTTAAGAGCAGACCCAAAGCGTAAAGGTTTGTTATATGCAGGGACTGAAAGAGGAATGTATATTTCTTTTGATGATGGAAATAATTGGGAAAAATTTCAGTTGAATTTACCTATTGTTCCCATTACTGATTTAGCTATTAAAAATGACAATCTCATTGCGGCAACTCAGGGAAGATCTTTTTGGATGATTGATGACTTAACTCCTTTTCATCAATTAAATACTAGCATAACAAAAGATGATGTTATTTTATTTAAACCCCAAGATAGTTATAGAATGTCTGGAGGAAATGGTAGAACTTCAAAAACTGCTGGTACTAATCATCCTGGTGGAGTTGCTATCAACTATTTTATCAAAGAAAAAGATAAAAAAGAAGTGGTATCCATTCAAATTTTTGACAGCAATGATCAATTAATTAAAACGTTTAGTACAAAACCCAACAAAGAAAAAAAAGAAGCTAAACTAAATACAGAAAACGGAAACAACATTTTTTACTGGGACATGATGTACCCAGGAGCAGAAAAAGTAAAAGATATGATCTTGTGGTGGGCTTCACTAAATGGACCAATGGCTTTACCTGGTAATTATAAAGTTTCTTTACAAGTAGGTGAAACAACTAAATCTCAAAACTTTACAATTCTAAAGAATCCAATTTCAGAAACTAGTCTAGCAGATGCTACTGCTCAATTTAATTTCATAAATGATATTAATACTAAAGTAACAGAAATTCATAAAGCACTAAAAAACGTTAAGAAAGTAAGAGTACAGGTAACTTCTTTACAAAAATCAATAAGTGATAAATTAAAGCATTCAGAATTATTAGACTATGCAGATAGCTTACTTAAAGAGATGACAGTCATAGAAGAAACTCTCTACCAAACAAAAAGTAAGAGTAATCAAGATCCTTTAAATTTTCCAATTAGACTAAATAATAAATTAGCACACCTTAATTCTTTAACTAGAATTGGAAGTTACGCTCCTACTGAGCAAGCTATTAATTTTAAAAATGAAATAACTGAAGAAATAGACAATCAATTATCAAAATTGTATGATCTCTTCAAAATAAAAGTAAAAGTTCTAAATCAAAAAGTAAAAGACAGTCAGATTGATTTAATTCAATTAGACTAATTTGTTTATTACTCATAAAAAAAACGACCAATGGTCGCTTTTTTTATGAGTAATAGAAACTATTTTTAAAGATTCCTTTATTTCATATTCTTATTTGAAACATAGACTCCATAAACAAAACCTGCTATAAATTTAGTAGAAAAGAAACGTTTCCATAATTGATTGCTAAAGTTTTGTTCTAAAACTGCCTGCCAATTACCTGAAAAAATATCTGAAAAACTATTTAAAAGAAGAGAAACTATACTTAAAAAGAAAACAAATGCAATTCCAATTTTAATTGTGTTTAACCAAAAAAAAGATTTTTTAATGTTTTCAGACAAGGCCATATTATTGAAGTTTTCTATTATTTTGATGACGATTATGATCTCGTTTAGCTTTAATTTCTAGCTTTTTGTTAAAGGATTCCTCTAAATTAATTCCTGTTTGGTTGGCCAAGCATAAAACAACAAATAATACATCTGCCAGTTCCTCTCCCAGATCTTTTCCTTTGTCTGATTGTTTCTCTGATTGCTCTCCATATCTTCTGGCTATTATTCTAGCAACCTCTCCTACTTCCTCGGTTAGCTGAGCCATATTGGTTAACTCATTAAAATATCTAACACCATGATTTTGAATCCATTGATCTACTTGCTGTTGTGCTTTTTTAATACTCATTTTAATATAAAGTTATGACTTCAAATATAGGTAACTAATTTTTATGTTTAGACTTTTTAAACTTTGACTATATGATTAATTAACATAAGCTAAGTAAAAGTGTTTTTGCTGTTTTTTTTAATCGTGTAAAAATATCCGTTGGTCGATGTTAGAATTTATTTCATCGAATCAGTAAAAACCAAGGTAAATTAATTGATTAAATTTGGTTCGTGATCCCTAAAGTTACAAGAAAAATAAAAAGACTCTTTTTTACAAAAAAAGATAGTTCTAGCAGTTATGTTCCTAATTGCTGCTCTGTAACTTTTGATGATTATTGCAGAAATGTTGATCCATTTACACAAGCTAATAATAATAAATCATTCTTTAATGATTTTGAATTTGGATCCTCTCCAAAAAGTATGCAAAAAAAATTAGGAAAGCCAATTTTTACAAAAAAGCAAGATTCAGTCACTATTTTAATAACTAAGAGAAAGGTTGCTGGATTTAAATTTGTTTTTAAATTATACTTTATTGAAGAAAAATTAGTTCATTTTGAATCTGAATGTAGAAACACTTCCAAAATTTTTCAAAAAGCACTACTTGAAACTGTGATAAAAAAATATGATTGTGATTTAGAAACATATAACTTTAATCAAAATTGTGCTGTAAAAGTGAGCAATCTATTAAATGTACGTATTCAATTTTTTAGCACCAATAGAAAACACATTGAAATGATGAAGAGCTTTAAGAATAAAAATTCAATAGATTATTCTATCAATAAAATTTTCAATCTACAGGATGTTGTCCTCAACCAATACATTTAATTTTAGTTAAAAAATCATCTCTCAAAATTTCTCTAGCACCCAAGCTAGCCAAATGTTTATTATAAACTTGACAATCTATCAATTGATAATTGTGATTATTAACCAAATGAATAAATGCAATTTTTGAGGTATTAGAGACTTTTGAAAACATACTTTCACCACAAAAAATATTTCCAATTTCTAATCCATACAAACCTCCCACAAGATTTTTTTTACTCTTCCCTAACACATCAGAATTAGAATCCAAACTCCATACCTCAATTGACTTAGCATATCCTTTCTTATGAAGTTTAATATAGGCCTGTTCCATATCATCTGTTATCCATGTCCCTAAATTATCATTACGAATAATATTTTTACATTGATGAATAACCTCCTCAAAAGCTTGATTTTCTGTAATTTCAAATGTATTTTTTTTGATAATTTTAGTCATTGATTTGGAAATTTTCAACTCTTTAGGAAATAAAACCATTCTTTTTTTCGGACTATACCATACTATTGGTTCATCAAGAGAATACCAAGGAAAAATTCCATTCCTGTAGGCAAAAAGTAACCTTTCGAGAGATAAATCTCCTCCTAATGCCAAAACCCCTTCTTTTGTAGCAGTTTCATGTGGCGGAAATTCAATTTTTTCGGAAAGCCATCTCATGAAATCAAAAAAGTAAAATTCCCACTATATAAATGCTACCACCAATAATCATTGCCAATAATGAATATGGTAAAATTTCTTTAGCCTTAAGTTTTGTAATTCCTAAGAGAGGAAGTGCCCAAAAGGGTTGAAGCATGTTTGTAATTTGATCTCCGTATGCCAAAGCCATAATAGCTTTATTTAAAGGAACTCCTAATCTTAGTGCAGATTCAACAACAATTGGACCTTGTATAACCCATTGCCCACCTCCACTTGGTACAAATATATTTACCAATCCAGCACTAAAAAAAGTGACTACTGGAAGAGTTGTGACATTAGAAAACGATACAAAAAAATTTGATATTTGAGAAACCATACCGCTGCTACTCATTATTCCCATAATACCAAAATATAATGGAAATTGTATGAGAATTCCTGAAATATCGGAGATTGATTCTGAAATAGCATTGGTAAAATTCTTAAAATTACCATGTAAAATAATTCCTAAGCCTAACATCAAGAAATTAATTAGATTAGGAGTAATTTTCATCGCTTTTATATCATCAAAATAGCTAAAAAAAAAGGCTAGAATAATTGTAAGCCCAAAAATAACAGCTAATACTTTTGAATTATCTAATCTTTCAGATTTAGTTGTAATATTTTTGTCTTGAGTCATTTTATAGATGGGTAGGTTAATCTTGGTAGGCTTGGAGTTCTTTCCTAAAATGTAGAAAAATGCTGTAATAACTAGTACTATTGTAAAAAAAATCAGCAAATTAGATAAACTAAAAATTGTCTGACTAAAATCTATCGAGGAGGGTATTTTATCAGAAATATTAGAAGAGGAAATATTTTTCATTAAAGAGGAAATATGCCCATCCTCATTTATTTTTATTGGAGCAGACCCTGAAATACCACCATGCCACACCATTAATCCTACATACCCTGCAGCACCAATGATTGGGTAATTTATTTTAATATTATTTTGCTGGGAATGCTCTGCAACTTTCCTAGCTAATAATGCTCCAAAGATTAATCCAAGACCCCAATTAAAAAAAGCCACTAACATTGTTAAACAAGCCACAATAGCCGCACTTGTAGCAGTATTTTTACAATAAAAAGTAATTTTTAAAATAAGGTTACTAACAGGCTTACTTAACACCAAAACATGGCCTAATACTAAAATAAGCATCATTTGGTAAGCAAATTCTAATAGAGATGTAGACCAAATTCCTTTTTCCCAGAAGGTTAAAATATCTATTAAATAATCTACTGAACTTGTTTCCTCGGGAACTGTAAAAATTAACGCTAAAAAAATAGTGGTGATAGTTAATAAAATGGCAATTGTAAACGGTGAGGGTACATATTTTCTAAAAACAGTTTCAATTGATCCAATAATATTCATACAATTATATATTTATTAAGCTAAAGTATAAAGAAAAGTTAATTATTTAGTTTTTAGTTTTTAAACAGGTTTTTACTTATTATTTTTGTATCCCTTAAACTATGAAAAGAAAAAAATCTAGAGCGAAACTTCTACACCAATACTATAAATATACTGGATTTTACTCTTTTGTTGTCGATAGCATTAAAAAAGTAACAATCCCAGTAATACTTATAATCGTAGCTCTATTTCTATTTAATAGATATGTATTTACAATTGACGATGGTTTAGAACTGCTTACCAAAACATTTTCAAGAACAGGAGTCTTGATCACATTTTTTTTGTCTGAAACTTTACTAGGCTTAATTCCTCCTGAAATATTTATTGCTTGGTCAAAAAAAACAGCTACTCCAGTTTCTAGCTTAGCAATACTAGCATCACTTTCATACTTTGGTGGATTACTATCCTTTTTCATAGGAAAAACTATTTTAAAAATAGCTAGTGTGAAAAATTATCTAGAAATAAAAATGGCCAAGTATTTAAAAAACACCAGTAAATGGGGTGGTTTTTTAATTCTCATTGGCGCTCTTTTACCAGTTCCTTTTTCTATTACATGCTTGGCAGCAGGAATGATAAAGTATCCATTTAAAGGAGTGGTTCTTTTTGGATTATTTCGTTTTCTACGGTTTGCTTTGTATGCCTGGGCCATTTTTAGTGTAGTCAGTTAAAACTAGTATCTTTATCACATGGGATTAACAAACAATGATATTTTTAAAAAATTACGTGTAGCACACAAGCTTCGTGATAATGACATAGTAGACATTTGTAAACTTGTAGATTTTAAAGTCTCTAAAAGTGAACTAGGTGCTTTCTTCAGGAAGGAAGACCATCCAAAATACATGGAATGTGGCGATCAAATTTTAAGAAACTTTCTAAATGGTTTGGTAATACATTTAAGAGGACCCATGCCTCCAAAAAAAGAGTAGTTTTTTTTCTATTATTCTTTTAAATTTTGTTTAAAATCTGAAACTACTTTATTAATTGCATCATCAATTCTTTTTTTATCGTTGTTGTAGTTAAATTCTAATGATTTTTTTTCAGGAAATTGTTCAATCATTACAGTTGTTGAAGGAAAGGCAAAATCAACCCCTAACTCTTTTGCTAGTTTAACAATAGCAATGTGGATTTGATGTCTTGACTTTTGTTCACTAGACCAAGCCAAATCCTGTAAATACATATTCATCAAAATTAACAACGCAGAGTCACCAAAACCAGTAAACTCTACATTATAAGAATCAGATTTGGTGTCGGGATGTGCAACAATAATTTCACGAACACCCTTTACAAAAGCTTCTATTAATTCTGGAGGTGTATCATAACGTAAGCCTAGTTGTGTATTATATCGCCTGTAAAGTCTTAGGCCGCTATTATTTATTACTAGCTCGGAAAGTTTACTGTTAGGGATTTGGAATATTGAAGTATCTGCAGACCTAATTCTAGTGGATCTAAAACCTACCTCTTCAACAGTTCCAACAACTTCTCCAGCTGAGATCCAATCGCCTATATGAAAAGGTTTGTCTATAAAAATCATAACTGTTCCTATTAAATTCTTAACTGTATCTTGAGATGCAAATGCAACAGCTAAACCACCAATAGAAGCACTCGCTAATATAGTTGTAGCATCAACTCCAAATAAAACTAGTAATTTGAAAGATCCAAAAACAACAATAATTACACTTGCAAAATTTCTTAAAATTGGAGTTAATTGATCATCTAGTTTAGCTTCTGTCTTTTGAGTATAATCATGGAATAAACTCAATAAAACTTGTGCTAATTTTAAAAATACATATATCCAAAAAATTGTTGAAGCTATGTTAACAGCTAGAAATAACCATTTATTAATTTCTAAACCAAACTGAAGCGATGGTAAAACTTTATCTATCAGCGAAATAGCTATTAATAAGCTGATGGGATGTGCTAATTTTTTTAAAGTAATATTGATGTCACTATTCTTATTTTTTGTGTACTTATTTAAAATTTTTCTTAAAAACAAGAAAGCCAACCGTTTTGCTATTACAAATAAAATGATTGATAAAAGGATCAATATTATAAATGCAAAATATTGCCAAATTTCAACTGATAAAATTTCTTTATATCCAACACCAGGAATAATTTCTTGAATTTTTTCAATGTACCAAGGAAAAGTTTCAGCATATATAAAATCTATATTTTCTAGGGTTTCAGTGGAATAATACCAAAAATCACCCTTCTTTTCAACTGACACAAGAGGCATTCTTTCAGGAAATAAAACAAATTTGTGCTGAGTTAAAAAAGCAGTGCTATCTTTATAATTAGCATTATCAGAAATTAAATTAAAATCTACTTTTAATCCTTTTCCATCTAAAATTCTTTTAATTTTTATAGCTGCCTCAATTGAGTTTTTCTCATCCAATCCATATATAGTTTTGGCAGCGTTCTTAGGCTGGTAAGAATTATTTTGTAAAAAATAGACATGTGTATATACCGTAGCTCTTGGGCTAGACAAGTCTACAATTGGAGCTTTTTGACAAAAAGCATAACAAGAAACAAATAGCAATAAAAACAGTAATTTTTTCATATATAAATTGTTAATGATCCGTTAATTGAAAGGTCAAATTTAAACCTTTTATGATTTTATTGGTCAAAAAAGTATAAAATAAACTATATAAAAAATACATCATGGTAAGAATTGTAAGTCTTTTAGCACTATTTATTTCTTTTTCTTTAACTACTAATGCACAAAAAAAAGAACTTTTTAAAAATAAAAAAAGGTTAACAACAGAACAACTCACAACACTAAAAGTTAAAAAAATGACTTTAGAACTTGAGTTATCTGAAGTGCAACAAAAAAAAATAACACCAGTTATTACTAAACAAATTTCTGAGCGAAAGATTGAAGCGGATAGAATGAGGGAATCAAAAAATGAAATTAAAAATATTGATGCAAGTAATCGTTATCAAATGGCTAATAAAATTTTAGATCGTAAAATCATGTTTCAAAAAGAGATGAGAACCATTCTAAATGAAGAACAATTTAAAAAGTTTAAAAGACTTGAAAAAAAGAGAAATCAGAAAATGAAAAATAGAAGACATCAGAAAAAAAAGAGATTTCATAAAAACTAAATGAAAGAGAAAATTAGTAATTTTTGAGGGCTTGGTGACAAAATCACTAAGCCTTTTTCTATTCTTTAAACCAACTAGAATAGTTAATATAACTATTAGCAATCCTGTCAATTTCCCCAGAAATCATTTCTTGAGATATATTTTTTATCTTTTTTGCAGGGATTCCTGCGTATATACTACCACTTTCTACCCGAGTATTTTTCGTAACAATTGCACCAGCCGCAATAATTGAGTTACTTTCTATCACGCAATCATCCATAACAATACTTCCCATTCCAATTAAAACGTTATCGTGAATAGTACAACCATGAACTATAGCGTTATGACCTATTGAAACATTATTACCTATAGTTGTAGGTGATTTTTTATAGGTAGCATGAATAACAGCTCCATCTTGTATGTTTACTTTATTTCCAATTTTTATGTAATGAACATCTCCTCTAATAACTGCATTAAACCAAACACTACATTGAGTTCCTATAGAAACTTCTCCAACGATAGTAGCATTTTCTGCAATATAGCAGTCTTCTGATATTTGAGGGTGTTTCCCTTTCACAGGTTTAATAATTTTCATTTCTGAGTATTTATTTTATTCTCGTTGAAAGATTTTATATGTGACAAATATCTATACATCTGATTTTATAAAAATAAGTTAAATTATAATCTTATTCTCTGGGGCACAGAAACTATGGCATCACTATTGCAAGATATGTATAAACACTATAAAACTCAACTAGTTTTATTATTTAATTAATGAATATTATAATGATGAAAGTAAATTTATTTAAGTTAACTACTGTATTTCTTTTAACACTGTCATTAAATTCAAAGTCAGAAAATTTAGGGGGTATAAAAAAAGAGAATCATACAATTAAAGTTGCTTTATTATTGGATACAAGCAACAGTATGGATGGCCTCATTAATCAAGCGAAAGCTCAACTATGGGAGATTATTAATGAATTATCATACGCTTCATATGGAATTAAAAAACCTAATTTAGAAATTGCCATTTATGAGTATGGAAATGATCTTCTAGAATCTTCAGATAATTTTGTTCGACAAGTACTACCCTTTAATAATGATTTAGATGAAATCTCAGAGAAATTATTTTCACTAACTACAAATGGAGGTAAAGAATATTGTGGCCAGGTAATTAATACATCTCTTAACGAATTAGATTGGGGAGAAAATAAAAATGATCTTAAATTAATTTTTATTGCTGGAAATGAACCATTTACTCAAGGCAAACTTCATTATAAGGAGGCTATTTTAGATGCAATAGAAAAAGATGTTATTGTTAATACAATTTTTTGTGGTAGTTATAATCAAGGTATTTCAGGCATGTGGCAAGATGGAGCTAATTTAGGGAGAGGAGATTATATGACTATCAATCAAAATAAAAAAGTAATTCACATAATCACACCTTATGATACTGATATCATTATTTTAAACAAACAGCTAAACGAGACCTATATTTATTTTGGTGACAAAGGATTAAATAAATATCAAAAACAAGCAGTTCAGGATGAAAATGCAGTTAATTATTCGTCATCAGTTAGTGTGGGAAGGGCTATTAGTAAAAGTAAACGTTTTTATAAAAACTCGACTTGGGACCTTGTAGACAAATCTCTAGATGAAGAAATTGATTATGCTTCCATTCAAAGATCAAATCTTCCTCTAGAATTACAAAAATTATCAAATAGTGAGCTAGAGAAACATGTAAATCTATTGAGTCAAAAAAGAATCACAATTAAGAAAAAAATCAATCAATTAGATAAAAAAAGAAGAGCCTATATCACTAATAAAAAATCAGAATCTACAAAAAAGGACGAGTTAGAAAGTGTTATTATAAAAGCTATTAAAAAACAAGCAATCAGAAAGAATTATAGCTGGTAGTAATTAGTTGTTATTTACATTAATATACGACTACTTTCCTACCATTATTTGATAGTAAGTTGTTGACCAATGGAAAGATTATTGGTAAATAGGTTATTTGCATCCTTAAGATTTTCTACTGTAGTTTTAAATTTCCTAGCTATAGAATATAATGTATCTCCCTTTTTAACTTTATAACTTTGTTGTTTACTTTTTTTAGATTTAGTAATTGTTTTAGCCTGACTTCTTTTAGTTTCTTTTTTTATTTTTTTTAAATCTTTTTCACGAAACTTATCAAACTCATATAATTTATAATCTTCAATAATTTTAATTAGTTTTTTTGGATACTTTTTATCTGTAGCATACCCCGCTTTTTTTAACCCTTTTGCCCATCCTTTGTAATCTGATTTTCTTAATTTAAATAAGCTAGCGTAACGCCTTCTTCCACTCAAAAATTTTGAATGATCTTTGTAGGAACTCTCAACATATTTATACTTCCTAAAACATTCTCCTTTTTCATCATCATCATGATAAACACGACCACCTTTCCAACCTGTATGACATTTAATTCCAAAATGATTGTTCGATTTAGAAGCCAATTTACTTCTTCCATTGCCTGATTCTAAAACACCTTGAGCAAGTGTAATACTTGCAGGTATTTTATATTTATGCATTTCTAAAACAGCTAATGAAGCATATTTTTTAATATATTGAAGAGTATATTTATTTAATGGTTTGTTTCCTTTTTCAAGCTTTTTAACGTGTTGTGACTGCTTTACTGACGGTAATTTTTTAATTTGAGTTTCGGTAGCTTTTGACTGATTTCTTTTCCTTGCAGTAGTTGTTCTACTAGAGCTACAACTAGCGAGAAAAAGCATACAAAAAGCCAAAAGAAATAATTTACTCCTCATTTTAAAATATTTTTAAGTAACTCTTTTTTTTCATTAATAACTCATTAAATCCGTCTATACCCTGCAAACCTCCGGTGTGAATTATCAGAATTTTACTTCCAGCAGGAAATAGTTTATTTTTAATCATATCTACCACACCAAACATCATTTTACCTGTATATATTGGATCTAAAGGGATTTGAGTTATTTTTTTAAATCTATTCATAAAATGAATAAGTTCATCAGAGTATTTACCATAACCTCCAAAATGATAATCATTAATTAACTCCCAATTATCTTTAAATTTAGAGTATCTCTGTATGTCGTTTTTTAAAAAACTGCCCTTTAATGCTGGAAATCCTAAAATTTTTTGATGCTTTTGAGCACTATTAATAATTCCAGAGATTGTTCCTCCAGTACCTACACAAGAACAAATATAATCAAACTGATCATCTTCTTTTTCTAAAATTTCTTCACATCCCTTTACGGCTAAATCATTTGTGCCTCCTTCAGGAATTAAATAGAAATCTTCGTACTTCTCTTGAAGTTTATGCAGAAAACGTACTGAAGTCTTATTTCTATATTCCTCTCTTGAAACAAACTCGAATTTCATCCCTAACTCAGAGGCAGTTCTAAGAGTAGGATTAGCCTCTAATATTTTAGAGCTATTTATTCCTAATTCATCTCCTCTAATCACTCCTACCGTTTGTAACTGTTTTAAATTACCGGCTGCAGCTGTGGCAAGAATGTGGTTAGAAAAGGCGCCTCCAAAAGTAAGAAGCGTTGTGTGTTTTTGTTTGACAGCTTCTTGAATATTATATTTTAATTTTCTGAATTTATTTCCAGAAACTAAGGGATGAATCTGATCTTCTCTTTTAATAATAATCTGGCAATCGACATCTGATAATTCAGGAAGAACTACCTCTTGATTTTTTATGGATATTTGAGTGTTAAAATTCATGAATAAAGATCACAAATTATGAAAATTTTTCAACCTCTTCTTCAATTAATTCCCAATCTGACATTAACAACTCTACTTGTGCTTTTTTAGCTTTGTAGTTCTCAAAGAAATTAGGTTTGCTAGAGACTTCATCATAATTTTCTGCTAATTGTAAATCTATCTTTGCAATTTCAGTTTCTAAATTGCTAATCTGAGTTTCAATTTTAGACAACTTATTTTTTAGTTTCCTTAATTGCTTCTCTTGATCTCTGGTTAATTCATGTGCTTTCTTTGAAGTACTTTTATCTACTTTTACAACCGTTCTTTTTTCAGCTTCGCGAAGATTTTCCATTTTATGCTGTTCAAGGAAGTAATCTATATCTCCTAAATACTCTTTTATCAATTTATCTTTGAAACCAAATACAGTTGTTGTTAATCCTTGTAAAAAGTCTCTATCATGAGATACTAAAATTAAAGTCCCATTAAATTGTTTTAAGGCTTCTTTTAGCACATTTTTAGAGGCAATATCTAAGTGATTTGTTGGCTCATCCATGATTAAAACATTAAATGGAGATAACAATAATTTACACAATGCCAATCTATTTCTCTCACCTCCAGAAAGTACTTTTGCCTTTTTATCTACGGCATCTCCGCCAAACAAGAACGAACCTAACATATCTCTAACACGCATTCTGTTACCATCGGTAGCAGCATCTTCCATGATTTCTAAGACAGTTTTTTCTGGCGGCAAATGTTCTGATTGATTTTGAGCAAAGTATCCAATTTCGACATTGTGGCCTAGCTTTAAATATCCTTCAAAGGGGATATCGCCAACCATCATTTTTGCCAAAGTAGATTTTCCTTGTCCGTTTTGACCAACAAAGGCTATTTTACTATTTCTCTCTATCAAAAGATCTACATTTTTGAGCACCTGTTTTTCTCCGTAACTTTTACTAATTTTTTCTGCCTCAACAACAATCTTTCCCGGTTCTTTTGAAATTGCAAAACGAACATTCATCGTAGCATTATCATCCTGATCAACTTCTATAAGCTCTACTTTGTCTAGTTGTTTCATTAATGATTGCGCCATGGATGCTTTACTAGCTTTTGCTTTAAATTTATTAATTAGTAGCTGCTTTTGCTTGATTTCTTTTTCTTGATTTTTTTGCGCTTGTAATTGTTTTTCTTTGATTTCCCCTCTTAAAAGTAGAAACTGAGAGTAGGGTTTTTTGTAGTCATAAATTTGTCCTAAAGAAATTTCAATAGTTCTGTTTGTAACGTTATCTAAGAACATTTTATCATGAGATACTAATACAATTGCTCCAGCATATGATTTTAAAAAGTTTTCTAACCATATAATAGATTCAATATCTAAGTGATTGGTAGGTTCATCTAAAAGAAGAATATCGTTATTTTGTAATAAAAGCTTAGCTAATTCAATTCTCATTCTCCATCCTCCTGAAAAAGTATCTGTTAGTTTATCAAAATCTTCTCTTTGAAAACCTAACCCTTGAAGTATTTTTTCGGTATCTCCCTGATAGTTATAACCTCCCAATAATTCATATCGCTCTGTTAAATCCGTTAAATCTATTATTAATTGGCTATATTCTTCACTTTCATAGTCAGTTCTTGTTGCTAACTGATTATTTATTGTTTCTAGTTTAAGTTCAATAGATTTGATTTCTTCAAATGCTTGATAGGCCTCCTCTAGTATTGTTCTTCCGGCTACAAAATCTATATCTTGTCGAAGAAAACCAATTTGTATGTCTTTATCAAAAGCCATCGTTCCAGCACTACTTTCAATATCTTTAGATAAAACCTTTAACAAGGTAGATTTCCCAGCTCCATTTTTACCTATCAATCCAATTCTGTCTCCTTTGTTTAGTTTGAAAGTAATTCCTGAAAACAAGTCTGTCCCCATGAAAGAGACCGTTAAGTTGTGTACGTTAAGCATTAATTCATATCATTTTTAACGTTGCAAAACTAACTAAAAAAAGAATACAATAGTATTTCAAAACTTTCATCTATTTTACACATCCTACTTTTTATTTTTATTTCTCTATCAGGAAACTATGGAGTTTAGCAAATGATAGTTTTTAAAGACTATTTTGAGTATTTTTACATGACTTTTAATTTTAGATTTTAGATACTCAAAATGTTTAGAAAGGGAAATAAAATACATAGTGTTTTAGGAGGTAAATGTCCTCGATGTCATCAAGGGAATTTTTTCAAATATCCTTTTTCTATTCATCCTATGAGGGTAAATAAACTACTAAAAAACTGTTCCTATTGTGATCTTAAATATATGATTGAACCTGCATTTTATTTTGGTGCATTGTATGTGAGTTACGCCATCACCGTAGCTGTTTGTATCATAACTTTTATCATTTCAAAATTATTAATAGGACTTCCTATCTTAACATCTTTTGCTATAGTTTTTATAGCGTTAATTCTTTTTGTCCCAATTAACTTGAGACTTTCACGAATTCTTTGGATAAATATGTTTGTTAGCTATGAAGAATGAAATTAATTCTTTTCAAATCTTTTGATATTTATCTGTTGATCTAGTTTTTTCCCAAACTCTAAATGATCAAACAAATTTTCAGCTACTGAAGGAGCAATCATCACTCCTCGGGTTCCCAGGCCATTTAAGACACTTAATTGCTTGTAAATATAATGAACTCCTACCATTGGTCTTCTGTCTTTGACTGTAGGTCTTATGCCTGCTGACTGATCTTTAATAGTATAAGGTACAGAGATTACTTTTTTTAACTTTTCAACTAATTCCTCTTTTCCTTCAACAGAGGGTTTAGAAGTCTTATCCTGATGGTTAAATGTAGCACCTACTTTATAATGATTGTTACCTAACGGCAAAACAAATAAAGTTGATTTCAGTAAAAAATCTATATTTAAATTGGGTGCATGGATTGTAATTATTTCACCTTTAGCCTCTTCCAATGGTAAATGATTAAAATAAGGGTTTTGTTTAATACCAAATCCCTCACAGAAAACAATTTTACTTGCCTGAAGATTATTGTATATAGCCAAATTACCCTCAAATAAAATATCTTTATGATAAAACTTCTCAAAGCGAATCCAATAATTATTTTTAAGATATTGTCTATAAGCCTCAACTAATTTTAATGTATCTATTCTTCCTCCCTCTTTTACATTGCCAAAATAATATTCACCTACAACACCTTCATAGGCTTGTTTGTCTAGTTTCAGGTCTAAAAATGGAGCTACAGTTGGTTTATCAAACGCAGCAAACCAATTGTTTTGATCTTCTATAGATTTGAATGCTTTCTTGATACAAAATTTTTGATCAAACTTTTGACCAAATTTTTTTTCCAACTTATCATAAAAAGGGAGAGCTACTGATAATTGTTCCTTAGCATTCCAAACTGGTGAAAATCTTTTTAAAATTACAGGGTTATAAACACCACCAGCAACAAGAGAAGATGTTTGAGAATCATCCTCAAAAACAATGAAACTTTTTTTAGCTTGAATAAGTTTCTCTACAAAAGCTAATCCTGCTAAGCCTAACCCAACTATTATGTAATCTACTTTCACAATTCAAAAATACTCTTTTACAATAAAAAAGCGCTTCGAATATCGAAACGCTTTTTTATGTATTTAAAATTACATGACATTAATAATTCCACATGTCTATTTCTTTATCTCTAATGGATTCTTTAATTCTATCAGCTTCTAGAAGTTGAAACAATGCATTTCCTCTTATGTAATCTGCAATTTTTCTATTTCCATAAATATTTTCTTCTCGTACAATTACAGAATTAAATCTTCTAGCATTTAATAAATGATCATAAGAAATTGGTTGCGATACATTTTTAGGATTGAAAACTTTGGCTTTGTGTAATATATTTCTCGCTGAAGGATAGAATACCCAAAAGAGCTCATAAAGTTCGTCGTCTTCTATATCTGGCAACCCAAGAGTTAATACATCTTTACCCATAGGTGCCAATGCCAGTAGTCTATATTTTAATTCCCCTAATCGTTTATCAAAATAATACATCCCTTTCATCATATACCCTTCAATATCTTGAGTTTGAATTCTAAAAGTATCTGGATAATCTCCGTTTAAACGAATGTTTACCAACTTTTCATTTATCTCAGAACCAGTTATTTTGGATGTAAAAAAAGAATCTGAATACACATTTTTTATATCACCCTTTCTAATTCCTTTTAGTAAAGTATCAAATAATGAACGTCTGTCATTGGATATATTTGCAGTATCTATTGGATAATAGTATGGTAGATTTATTTTTTGATTTAAATCTACAAATTCCCATACAACTTTAGACCATAAAATGTCTCTATCATCTATATATCCATAGGATAAAGGACTATCATTGTCTGCTGCAATTTTTTCTTTTGTTTGCTTACCTATTTGATCAACCTCAGTTGCATTTAATAAGTTAGACTGGCTATTGCTATAGCTAGAAACTAACAATGCAACAAAGACTAAATAATAAACCTTCCAATTCATAGTACTTTTATTTTATTCTAATTTGTAATCTGTATACTTACTGGTAATACCTTTTTAATACGTGTCCCTTTTTCTTTTTCAATGGCTTTGATATCAAAAATAGTAATTAAATCACCTCTTCTTGCCTTTGCAAGTGTTTTCTTAGCTTTAGCGCTTAACCTAGTTCCAACACATTTCACAGCTAATTGACCTGGTACTTTAATAGTAAATCCTTGAACGACTAACTCTAAATCAAATACAAAGTCTGGTAACTCAGCTGCTATTGGAGTATTTCCTAAACTAGATTTTGGCATAGGTACTACCCCAAAATCTCCTCTAACAGTTCCTGCGGCCGCAGGAATATCTTTAATCCTAAATATTTTAGGTGTTTTAATATTTTTACCACTACTCAATTTTGCTGAAACGTTAATGGTAACCTCCTTACCTGATCCTGGATTTAAAATATATTTACCATTAGCAGTTTTTGTTAGTTTATTTCCCTTTCCTACTGTAGGTGTAATATCTTTATCACCTACTCCTGGAACTGATATTGATATTGGGTTGTCTAAACCTCTATAAACCACATTCATTTTATCGGCTGAAATTACAGCCTCACTAGGTTCTGCAATTACAGAGTATGAACTTTCAAAAGGTATATCTTGAGCCTCACCGTCTTGCATAAATGTAATGGTCCCTTTAATGTTATTGGTTCCTACATTTCCAGCAGGAATATCAATATTAACTTGACCTTCTTCAACCTTATCAGTTAAATCCCTACCATTTAAAATTACTTCAGTTGGTACTAAGGTAGCATCATAACGTCCTAAAACAACTTTCCCTTCAACTCTCTCTCCGGCAAAGTAAGCTGTTTTTTTAAGTGCTACGATGCCCTCGTAATTTGTTAAAGAAACTTCTGTTTCTAACTGTCCTCCTAAAAGATTGGTGTATATCTCAGCTTCTGTATTTTTTACATCTCCTTGTATTTGAGTAATATTAGCAATAGAAGTAATCATAGGCATACCTTCATATCTACTTTTTATCCAAGGAATTTCAGGTGAATCTTCCTCTCTAGCTGGTTCAGGATCTGTATTAAATCGTTTTTTAACATTTCTAATCAAATCTGGATTTGCATCAGTTCCAAGAATGGATAATAAGTTTTCTCTGTAAGAATTAATACTCTCAACAAATTTCTCACCTTGAGGAGTTAAACCCTCCCCTTTAAAAAACATTTCATCAAGTCTATCTCCACCACTCATAGCTTCATAGTTGGTTTTATCTTCTTCATCTGTGTCAGATAAAATAGAATCTTTTAAGGCACTCATATAAACAAATAAATCTTCTGAAAGTTTATTAATTTCTTGTGCTTTTTTATTTAAGTCTGCAAACTTATCTGGCTGATCGGTTGCCTTTGTATTTAAACTTGATAAAATATTGTCAATATTTGTGGAAGATGCTACGTTTGCATCTTCAATTTTTTCTTTCATAAAGCCAAACGATGACAATACCTTTTTATCCATTTGCATTGCCAACATTGCAATGAAAATTAGATACATTAAGTTGATCATCTTTTGCCTTGGGGATAATTTTCCTCCTGCCATAATAATTAGTTTTTTAAGTTAATGATGAACTAATTATTTGGTAGACATTGCAGAAAGCATTCCACCATACACTCCGTTAAGAGATGATAAATTACTTGCCAATGATTCCATTTGTTCTTTTAGTCGTTCAGAATTTTCAACCATAGCGTTGTTTAACTCTGCTTGTTTGTTGGAATTTTCCATTTGTACTTGATACAAACCATTTAAAGACTCCATTTGAGTAGCTGCTAATTCTACTTGTTCGTTATATTTTACAGTAGAAGAAATTGATTCCGAAGCAACACTCAAACCTTCTGCAGCAGTATGAAAACTCTTAATACTGTTTCCAAGATTCGTCATCAGCTCTGTGTCTACTTGTGCTTCCTGTAATAAATTATCTAATTTCTGAGACAACATCCCGTTTACTCCTGCTCCTTCACCGTCTGCATCACCTAGTTCTGGGTATACCTTGGTCCAATCTAAATCTTCTTCTACGGGCTCAAATGCAGATATTGCAAATACAATAGCCTCAACAGCCATACCTATGGTTAACATTAATCCTCCGGTTAAAGGACCAATTGATATGTGTTGTATTTTAAATAATGCTCCAAGGATAACTATCGCGGCTCCGATACCATAAGCCATGTTGAACAATTTCTTAGTTGATTTTGATTGTGCCATAATTTAATAACGATTTGTTTAAGTTGGGGATAATTAATTGTTAGTGTTTATTGAAGGTCCTACAGTAGATTGAACAGTTCTAAAACCGATATAACTTCTTGCGGTATCAGCATATTCAAAATCTCTTGTACTTACCTCTAAATAATAGGCAACATCTTTCCATGAGCCACCTCTTATTATTTTTCTTTTATTGTTTCTGTCTTCAACATTTGAATTCATCGTAGAACCCATGTAA
>Ga0209601_1000896_pt1 | contig 22354 bp, 19 predicted proteins | sample COGITO_mtgs_1104_4_FD_184796 | JGI IMG/M metagenome (GOLD analysis project Ga0209601, IMG submission 184796) | Pelagic marine microbial communities from North Sea - COGITO_mtgs_110426 (SPAdes) (version 2) | ecosystem: Environmental > Aquatic > Marine > Epipelagic ...
AGACTTCGCAGTCAGTGGATTCTTTAAGTACTGTAATAATTAACCCGCTGCCAATTCAAGCTTCAAGTGCTGTAACTAATAATCTTTGTCAAGGGGATGAATTAGGAATTATTAATATGGCGATCACGGGAGGTACTGTAGATACAATTACCGACTATGTTGTTACTTGGACAGATGTGAACAATAATATTGTCGGTTTTGGAATCCCAATTGACTCACTAGCTGCAGGAACTTATGTATCTACAATAGAGGATAATAATTTATGCTTGACTTCAATATCAACTAAAATTACCCATCCAGATTCGTTAATTGTAAGCTCCATCGTTTATGAGGATTTGACATGCTACAGGTCGATTGACGGTGAAATTAATATTGCTGCATATGGAGGAGTAGGACCTCTTTATTCCATCGACTCAGGTCAAACATATACTTCGACTGGCGCATTTACGGGGCTAGATACAGGGTTTTATTATGTAAGTATTACAGATTTGAATTCATGCACTTCATATCCTTCAGGAATTACTCAAATTGAGTTGACTCAGCCTGATTCATTCTATGTGGATGTGGTTACCATTGAGGATGTGGGTTGCTTTGGAGAAAATACAGGCACAATAGAAATTACAGCAAGCGGAGGTAATTTATTATCGTACTCAATTGATGGAGGAATCACTTTGTCTGATTCTGCTTATTTCGATAGCTTATATGCAGGGAATTATAGCGTTCAGGTCGTAGATTCAGCAGGCTGTCAGGGCACAAATTCTAGTAATAATTCGGTAGATATTCTTGAGCCGACATTGCTTCAAGCCTCTGCCACGACTATTGTTGGGGTTAAATGCGAAATTGATACAAATGGCCAAGCAACAATAACTCCAACTGGAGGAGTTGCTCCTTACCAAATTATATGGGAAACTGGAGATTCTACCTTTACGCTTTCGGGTTTAAATGGGGTTCAATATTTATATACTGTCGCGGATTCAAACCTTTGTCTTTATGAAGGGGATATTAAAATCCCTACCACTGATGCAGATTGTGATTCCATTCCAGATGCAACAGACGGTTATGATGATTTTGATGGTGATGGTTTTCCGAACTATCTGGATACAGATTCTGACGACGATGAATTACCTGATTTATTAGAATCAAATTTCTCAAGAGATTCGGCATTTACTTATGGAGAAACTGATATAAGTAAATATTCAGATTGTGATGAGGATGGATCTCCCGACTTCTTAGATGTTGATTATTGCCAGACATTTAATCCAGGGGTATTTACTCCAAATGGAGATGGGATCAATGATAAATTAGTTATTCCTGGAATCAAAAAATATACACAGAGCATATTGACTATTTATAGCCCAACTGGTCAAGTGGTCTACCAAAAGTCTCCATATGATAATTCATTTGACGGCACATCTTCAAAATCAGTATTTATAAACAGAGGAGATGGTTATTTACCTACTGGGACTTATTTCTATACCTTAACAATTCCTGAAATAAGACAGTCGAACCCAACAGAGTGGAGAAAATCAGGATATTTATATTTACAGCGATGAAGAATTTTCGTTTTGGTACTGCTATATTTCTAGTTCTGATGTCTCAGAATTTTATCTACGCTCAGGAATCTTTGGTGGGTATTGGGTCATATGTATTTAATCCCTTGGTACTGTCTCCTTCATTTGCGGGAAAAAATACCGGAACACTTGCCATCCTGCAAGATTATAGATTTATGGGGAATATAGGAGCGCTTCCTGGTGATCAAAATAAAAATATTGTCTCTTTCGACTATGGTTTAGTAGATTTAAATTTAGGCTTAGGCCTTGCTATTTCCAATAGTGGATTTGGCCCCTCGCAAGCCTCAATTGTGCACTTAAGTACGGCATATCATCTTAAAGTAGGTCGAGGAGAAACCTTTTCTTTTGGAATGCGTCACAATATGGGAAATGTTAGCCGGGACCTTGAAGGTCTTAATCGAATAACTTTATCTGACCCTACTGTTAGTTTTAATACTTTCTCAGAGTTTGATTATGATCTTGATTTATCTGGAATTTATTCTTCTAGAAAAACATATGTGGGGGCAACAATTTTCAATGTTATTCCAGAGAAAGATTTAGTACAAGATATAAGCACTTTAGCTTTCACTCTATTTATGGGCTCAGAATATCAATATTCTCGTAACATTAGGCTCGCTTACAGCGCGGCATTTGTTGCTCCTACAAATGCAGGGAATATATTGTATTTATATGGACAGTATTTTATCACACCACAGTTTAAGGTGGGATTACATAAACATGCTCAGAATTGGGGATTTAACACAGTTTTTGCTCAAAAAGGATTCAATGTTTTTTATAAATATTCATTCTTAGCAGGGCCAATTAATTTGATGAGTTCTCATACTGTGGGCTTATCTTTTGATTTTATTAATGAACAAACAAAAATTGAAACACCTATATTTTTCCTTAATTAGCGCGCTTTTGGTGTTCATGAATTCTGAGGTCACTTATGGCCAAGAATTTCCTGACTATTTGCGTTCAAACTATGTATCTACTCCCTTGATAGATACTAAAGGGGATGATTTTGGTCTTGCTCCAATGACCAAGGGATATTTCGTGTTTTGTTCAAATGGAAGAACTGGCTTGGGAAGAATTTTACGTGAACCAAAAATCGATTTGTTTTTATATGATTTGAAGAAAAATGAAATTTCTCTTTTTGATAAGTCTGGATTATGTGACCTTGATGATCATAGAAATAATATTGGTTCAGTAAGCTTCACATCAGATTTAAAAACATTATTTATTAGTCGTAATAGGTTTCAAAAAAATTACAACGGTATTGTGCCTTTTGAGTTAATGCAAGTGGATATTTTGGAAGAAACATCGGAATGCAGCACGTTACCATTTGTGAATCCAGACTATAGTTATCAGCAACCATTTTTTGATAGCAGGTCGAGCATCTTATATTTTATTTCAAATATTCCTGGGGGGAAAGGTGGTTTTGATGTATACGCTGCCAAGAGATATGCTGACCATACTTGGAGTCTTCCGGTTAATGTTGAAAGTGTTAATACCAGTGAGGATGAACTTTTTCCAACCACTGATTTTGATGGAAATATGTTTTTTTCTCGCCGCACAGAAAATATGGGCTTGGATATATTTTGCTTAATCAAAGAAACAACCTTTCCTGAAAGACTTCCTGGCCCATTTAACACTGAAGGTGATGACTTTAACTTCGTTGTTATTGACTCAAAAAATATTGTCATGTCCAGAGTAACAAAAAGGAATAAAAGTTCTGATATTCTCTTATTTTCTATATTCTTGTGAAAAAAGGAGTAATTCTATTATTCCTTTTAGCAGTCCTGTCGAATTGCTCAAATGAATATGTTGGAATTGATTCATTAGATATATCTGTTGGGCCCGACATTAATTTCCCTTTAGGTACGGTAGACATGACATTGGGTAATGTTGTTGGGAATTTGGGGATGGATACACAAAGTGATTCAACCGGAATATACCTAGAAACTAGGTTAGATTCTGTAGCTACAATATACGCGGATAGTCTTTTTCCGCAAATTCCTGTTGCTGCAATTGTTGATTCTTTCGGAATTGGCTCAGTTCAATTGCCTCAATTTCAGCTTCAAAATGGCATGTCATTAAGTCAATTTGGAAATGCTGCAGGTGGAACGACGGCAGCATTGGTAGCTAGTCTAAATGGGACGACTCAACCCTTTCCTGCTCTCGGCCCTTCAAGTGGAGGTACCTATCCAACATTGGGGAGTTCTCCGGTATGCGAAGCTTTATTGACAAGTGGTTCGGCAACTCTTCAGATTACAAATAACTGGCCAGTTCCTGTAAGTATAAATGTTGTTCTTTACGATATTACAAACGGTGCAGTGGTAACAAGCTTCCAGTTCACTAATGTTCAGTCCGGCTCTTCTCAGAGCCAAACAAAATCACTAGTCGGTAAAACTATATCAGGAAATTTACTTTACGATGTGGTATCAGTGAGCACTCCAGGATCATCGGGAGCATCGGTATATATAAATACTTCGGAAGAAGTAATAATGAATATGTCAATGTCAGGCTTAGAAGCCGAATCGGGAAGTGTGTATTTCCCTACAAGTGAGTTAAATACCTCGTCAGACTACATGACTTTCCCTATGCCTTCTGGTGTTCAGTTATCAAAAATACTTGTGGAAAGTGCTAATCTGGTCTATAAAATTAATAGCCCAATTCAAAGTGTCGTAACTACAGAGTTAACCATGCCCAATTCAAATGATGGTTTTGGAGAGTATTCAGTGCAAATTAATTCAGGGCCTTTATTAGCAGATACTGGAACAATAGTCATGACCAATGTGGAGTTAGACCTCACTACTAACCCAAATCTATCATATAACAGTCTAGGCTATATTGTGCATTCATTTTTGGCTGATATCAGTAATTGTATTGAGTTTGATGAGTCTGAGAATTTGACTTTTGAGTTTTCTATTCAGAATATGAAATTAAAAGGTATTGAAGGCTTTCTTGGGCAATTCTCTATTGAAGACTCCTCTTCCCTTACAATAGATTCAATAGGTGATTTAAAGTTTGATTATTTGAGTTTTTATGAGCCAGAAATTGATTTAGAAATAACAAATGGATTAGGTATACCAATGTTTTTTAGTCTTGATTTAGAAAGTGAAAATCAATTTGGTAAATTCTATGAAAGTGTTTTGAACTTTCCAGTAGCATATCCAGCTGACTATATTTTTCCGCTAGATCGTGAGTCAACAATGGAAATTCGCCCCAATAAAAATGATCCCTTTATTTCTCTACCCAATAATACTTTAACATTTAAATTTGGAGCTGATATAGCTTCAACATTCCAACAAAACCCATATGAGAATTTTATTTATAAAGGTGAAGACCTAAATGCCAATGTTATCCTTAGACAAAAAAGTAATATTGCTCTAAGTAAGCTAGTTATTTCAGACACTATAGATCTAGGAGGGCCCATGGATACAACTGGATTTTATAGATTAGACTCCTTATTCATCAATATTTCATACTCTAATAACCTTGGTATGGAAATGGAGACTACTTTAGATTTTCTTGATGCTGCCGATAGTATAGTCATGACTAAACCAATGTCTTTACTAGATGGAATTGGAGAGTCTACAATAGGATTAAGTAAAGCAGAAATCGGAGAGCTTTCAAATGTCTCGAAAATATCAATTGGACTAAAGCTAAGTACAGTTGGATTACCCGAGTCAGTTACGTTATTTCCTGAGAGTTCCATCCTGATGAATTTAAGTTTAGGAGGCAAATTAAAGGTGAAGATTATCTAGTGCTATGAGAACTTTAATGCTTCTATTATTTGCCTTGATAATTAATCCTGAAAATGGATATTGTCAAAACGCATCAGGCGAATATTTATCACCTTCAATGCGGTTTGGGAGCTATCCAGCAGCTATTGATCAACCAATTTTTGCCGTGGAAGTAGGAGTTATAGACTTGGGAGTGAACTTGAATTTTACAGCTGGGGATATTTTAAAAGGCAATCAAACTGATAATTTGAGACGTCTTTCTCAAAATCGGGATTACGTTATACTTCGTAATAACCTTAACTCTAATTTATTTGCTGTTACGATTGGAAAAAAAGATTACCATACTGTATTTGGTATTGGCTTAAGGCAAGTAGGCGATTTTAGCATTGATCGGAATTTAATTCAAATTGCAACGGTAGGTTTTCCAGTCAATAATGAAGGTAGTTATCTAAATACTAATGACGGAGTAAATGCGCGCGCTGATTTATATTCTAGTATATTTTTCGGAATATCAAAGAAACTGGGTAAAAATTCAGTTGGCTTGAGAGTAAATTATAATAGCCTGATAATAGGAACATCTTTTGAGACAGATGAATTTAATTTTAATCGAGTGAGTACTGCTGATACAAATTATATTGGTCTCAAGTATAAAGTCGGATTGCAATCCTATGGCTTCCAATATTATCCTCAGCTACTCTTAGGTGACATTTCTGGGGTTCCTCTTGTAAGTTCAAAAGGTAGATTAAGCATTGATATTGGATTTGAACAGCAGTTAAAAGAATATTTCAGATTTGGGATGAGTTTTAAGAATGTCTGGTTGAACAGAAACTTTGGACCAATTTCACGTCAGACTTGGTCTGGCGATGCTTCATTTTCAGGTGCAGATTATGTCATTGGTGTTGATAGTATGTCCAGTGTTGTTAGTGACATAGTTAATTATGATGTGAATAGTTTTCTTCCTGAGATCAGTTCAGAAGATAGTGAGTACCTAATTTCTGCTCCTACTTCGATGAAAGTATATTTTACGACTCGATTAAATAGTCAATCAAAATTAATAGTTTCTAATAATGTCACCTGGCATCCTAATAGACAAGATTATACACTTACTGGATTTGTCTATAATAAACCAAATAAAATATTGCATGTGGGATATGGTATTAATTGGTGGATGAATTATAATATTATTGATCTGAATTTAGCTGGAAAAATTCTTTTTAGTCCGTATTCACGATTCTCAATTGGGTTCAACAATCCTTTGAATATTCCCAGGTTTAATGGGGGAATTAGTGTCCTGGAAGGATTTTCAGGAGCGAATATATTTATTGGTTTGAGTTTCGGAAAATATGTTGAAAAAGATTTTTAGCCTTCTTTTACTTTGCTGCCTGAGCCATCAAATGTCTTCTCAAGTAATTATGGAGAGGTTGAGCTCTGTAAAGGCCAATAATAATTTTGATTTTGAAATAAGAGGTTCATTAGATGGGAAAATGGATTTATTCGTTTTAAGAGTGAATCCTGATAGTGCTGAAAACTTTGTGGTCTTTATACGTACACAAAAAGTCTTGGATGCTTTTTACAGATATCTCCTTTGCTTTCGATACAGATGTTTTAAAGATGATCAACCAATTTTTTTTCAAGGTCAAAGGGCATTGATGTATGACTACCCCACAAAGATTTATACGGATAGTAAAGGAAACCAGTACTTTAGTAGAAAGAATTTAATTGGGCTTTTAAAGACTATGGATAAAAACAAAAAAATACTAGCCCTACCCAAAAAATTTCGTAAACGTAAAAAATATTTTTTTCACTGAGTTCAATGAATTATAAATATATACTTGACCAATATTACAGTTTGCACACTGTATCATTATCTAAATTGAAGGAAGCAGATGAATTTAATCGATATGTTTTATTTGTTCTTTCGGAACCTCCAGAGTTTAGAAAAAAACATTGGGAAACCTTGAAAATTATTTTTAAGGAATTTAGCTCCTCTAAAATATCATTTGATAGTTTTTGGAAAGAGCTGCTAAAAATGGAAGCGGCAGAACTTGAGGAACGAGAAATTTTTAAATCTAAATTGTCTGTACTAGATAATCCAGTTGACTTAGTAGAGCACCTGCTAAATTTTAGCTTTCAAGACTTAAAGACTTTTGTTTACCGAAAATTTCTACCAAGTTCAAAGTTAAAATATGTAGAATTAGTCGAAAACGCCGAGGTTTATTTTGATAAATATGGAATGCCATCAGTTATCTCGGATTTGAATATCAAAAATGTTGGAATGCAGAAATTACTTTCTGCTGGATATTTTTTGTTAAAAAACAAAAGTAAGCTTACGTTACATAAGTCAATTACAAGTGATAAGCTTTTCTGTTTATGGCTATTGCTGGTCCTATCTGACAAGGATGATCCGGTAAGAACGTATATTACACGTCGCAGTAATATCGAAAATTATCGATCTTTTAGGAACTTCGTGAAGTCAAAAGGTGGAGTTTCTTGGACTTATAAGTATATTAATGGAGAATTAAGTTTTGCAAAATTGTCAAAAGGATAAATTTTTTCTATTACTTTTGACATAAATTATAGAATCCCATGAAAAAATTACTCATTTTCAGTTTATTACTAGGTTCCGTTACAAGCTACGGTCAAGAAGTTATATCCACATCAACTGATTCCGTTTCTGTCGTTTCTGACTCTATTGACTCTAGTCAAGCTTTAGAAGCTATAAAAGATGTGGGAATGCCAATTACAGCTGAGGATGCTACTACTGATGCTACTACTGATGCTGATACAGATGCCCCGACGGCATTGGATGCTTTAAATAATGCTGTACTAGACGAAAATATAGAATCAGCTGATGCTGATGCTGATATGGATGCACCTGAAACTCCTGATGTAAAAGAGTCGATTGATCCTGCGGGTCCTGCTCTTTTAATAGGTTTTGGTCTCCTTCCAGGTCACGAGTCTTTTGTTAACGATGTGATTTCAATCCCTCTAAGGTTTTCAATAGGTGCAGATAACATTTTTAAGGGATTTGGACTGATGGCCCTTTATGAAAGAGCCTCTGTTTTAGACGGTAAGGTTTTTATAGACAATGATGATTTAGCGAGGGATGCATATTCAAGGTTAACATTTGGACCAACGTTTAGAATAAATAAATTCCGGATTGTTGCGGGAATAGATTTATTTGGCCCCATGGGTTTCTTTCGTTCCTCCGGCGCTGAAAGCGGTGTAGCGGGCTCAGGAAGAAAATTTTTAGGAGTTTCCTATGATGTGTTTAAAGGGCTTTATGTGGGGATAGATGCTTCATCATATGCAAGCGTTGGAATAATGATTAATTATTCCATTCCTCTTGGCAACCTTGATTCAGAATAAATTTTACTCAACCTTATAACAACGGCCTCCATTGAGAGGTCGTTATTTTTAAAAGCAGACTATATAGACATAGCATAAGCAAATGAAATCTGTCTTAACCGTTAAGTTGTTATAGAGATAGTTGAAGGCTTTACCTTGAGTAAATACCTGAGTTCTGTAACGTACCTTTGCATTCCTCTTTTAAAAGACAAGTAATCTATGAATGTTTCTCATAATATTGATTCGCAAAACAATGGTATTCTAACTGTAGAAATCGAGCAAAATGATTTTGCAGTAAAAGTTGAAAAAGCTTTACTCGATTATCGTAAACGTGCCAATATTCCAGGATTTAGAATTGGAATGGCCCCTATGGGCATGATCAAGAAGCAATATGAGGCATCAGTTCGAACTGATGAAGTAAATAAATTGTTACAAGATGGCCTCTTTAATTATCTCGACAGTGAAAAATTGGAAATTTTAGGGCAACCATTGCCAGTTCCAAATACTGTTGATTTTTCAAATTCCAAGTTTCAGGTTGAATTTGAAATTGGCGTAGCACCTCAATTTGATCTAGACATAAGTCATAAGACGAAACTTCCATACAACCAAATTAAGGTAGATCAGAACACAATTGATGAAGAGATGTCTAATCTCCAGAATCGATTTGGGAAAATGAGTGAGGTTGAAATAGTAGGAGAGCAGGACGTTCTGTTTGGTGATTTTATTGAAGTAGATAAGCGAGGAAACACTCTTGAGAATGGTTTGGTAAAAGAAGGACGACTAGGTGTAAAATCTATATCTGACAGAAGATTAAAGAAAGCCGCGTTGCTATTGAAAAAAGGTGATACAATTTCATTTAGTGCCTCAAAATCATTTGAAGATGATTTTGATCTTTTACAACTTTTAGGATTGAGTGAAGATGAAAAAGGAGCTACAATAGGTTTATTCAAACTTAATTTGAAGACAATCTATCATGTAGAGCCTGCAACTATTGATAAAGATTTATTTGATAAGGTCTTTGGCCAAGATGCAATAAATACTAAAGCTGAGTTTCTTAGTAAGATTCAAGAAGATATTGAAGGATTATATAAACGAGATTGTGACATTCATTTTTTTAATACTGTAACAGATCATCTTATGAAAACTAAGATGAACCTCCCTAAAAATTTCATGAAGAAGTGGATTAGTCAACAAGGAGAGACTCCTCCTACTATTGCAGAGATTGATGAGCAATGGCCACAGACTGAAAAGGCAATGCGTTGGCAATTAATTGAAGGTAAGTTACAACGAGAACATAATCTTCATGTTGATAAAGAAGAATTAGTGGCGTTTGCTGTAAAGATGGTGAAGTCAAGAATGTCTCAATATGGGCAAATGATGGATGATCAAGAAGTTGAGAAATTGGCATTGAATGTTTTAGAAAATCGCGAGCAAGCAGAGCAGCTCTCCGAACAACTTCTTCAAGATAAAATGTTAGAATTTTTCAAAGAGTCTTTTTCTTTGAAACTAGTGGATATTACATATGCTAATTTTCTTAAATTGGTAAAAAAAGCTAAAAAATAAAAGAAATTAATATGGATTTAGGAAAAGAATTTAGCAAGTTTGCAACTCTTGATAAAGGCATAAGCAGCATGCATTTGCAGGACTATGTGCAGAGTTCATTAACACCTTATATTATTGAGGAGCGTTCTTTGAATGTTGCGCAAATGGATGTTTTCTCTCGATTGATGATGGACCGTATAATCTTTTTAGGGACAGGTATCAATGACCAGGTTGCAAATATTGTCCAGGCACAACTTCTTTTTTTAGAATCTGCTGATAGTAAAAAAGATATTCAAATTTACATGAATAGTCCTGGTGGATCTGTTCATGCTGGACTAGGCATTTATGATACTATGCAAGTTGTTACTCCGGATGTGGCAACAATATGCACGGGAATGGCGGCATCTATGGGCGCTGTGCTTCTATGCGCGGGAGCAGAGGGGAAGCGGTCCGCTTTAAAGCACTCAAGGGTAATGATACACCAACCAATGGGTGGTGCTCAAGGTCAGGCGAGTGATATGGAAATCACCTTGCAGGAAATTTTAAAGCTGAAAAAAGAACTTTATGAGATTATAGCTAGCCACTCTGGTCAACCATTTGATAAGGTGGAACTTGATTCTGACAGGGATTATTGGATGACATCGACCGAAGCCAAGGAATACGGCATGATTGACGAGATCCTTGAAGGTAAAAGAACTACCTAATGGCGGATGTTTCTCAATGTTCTTTCTGTGGCAGACCAAAGTCTGATGCTGGACTTTTAATTGCGGGTCTTGACGCTCATATTTGTGAATCATGCATAGAACAAGCTCATGAAATTGTTCTTGAAGAAGGCAAGGAAACCAAAGTTGAAAAGGAAGAAATTTTGAAGTCTCCAAAGCCTAAAGAGATATGCGCTCATTTAGATAAATATGTAATAGGGCAAGAAGATGCAAAAAGACATTTAAGTGTTGCTGTTTACAATCACTATAAGCGCGTGCTAAAAGGAAAAGTTGATGATTTCGAAATTGAGAAATCTAATGTCATTCTAGTAGGAGAAACAGGGACAGGTAAAACATTGCTGGCTCGAACTATTGCTAGAATGCTTAATGTGCCTTTTGCGATTGTTGATGCTACAATTTTAACGGAGGCAGGTTATGTTGGCGAAGATGTAGAGAGTATCCTAACTAGACTCCTTCAAGCCGCGGATTACAATGTTCAGGCAGCAGAAAAAGGAATAATCTTTATTGATGAAATTGATAAGATTTCCCGAAAGAGCGATAACCCATCAATAACTCGAGATGTTTCAGGTGAGGGAGTTCAGCAGGCTTTGTTGAAATTATTAGAAGGTACAAAAGTTAATGTTCCTCCTAAAGGCGGACGTAAGCATCCGGATCAGAAATTTGTTGAAGTCGATACTAGAAATATCTTATTCGTGGCTGGAGGTGCTTTTGATGGTATTGAAAAGCATATCGCTAGGAGATTAAATACTCAAATAGTAGGATATGGAGGATCAATACTTCGTAGCGACATAGATCCACAAAATTTCTTGTCTGCAATTGCACCTCAAGACCTAAAAGCATTTGGTTTAATACCAGAACTTATAGGTAGAATGCCTGTTTTAACATTTCTTGAACCTTTGTCACGTGAGGCTTTATTGCGAATACTTACAGAGCCAAACAATGCATTAATTAAACAATATAAGCAATTGTTTGCTATGGATGATATTGTTTTAGATGTAAAACCCGACGCGCTAGAGAAAATCGCGGACAAGGCATTAGAATATAAATTGGGTGCAAGAGGTTTGCGTTCCATATGCGAAGCAATATTGACGGATGCTATGTATAATTTACCAGAAAAAATTGTTGTTGATGTTGATTTAGTGGAAAAGAAACTATTAAAAGCGAATAATCTTAGGGCTGCATAGATTACCTATTTTATAAATCTTAATTCTTTTTACGCGCATACTGAACAAATGCAAAACTAACAGGGTGATTCTTGTCTGTTTCATGACTCTCTCGACTAAACTCTATAAAATCTTCTTTATAATCGCAAAGCCAGGCATCTCCTTTGTAAAAGTGGTCTACTTCTGTTATTTCTAATTTATCACAATATGAAATTCCTTGCTTATAAATATCCGCACCACCAATTAGAAATGAAATCTCATCTAATTTACTTGCCATTTTGATGGCTTCAAATATGCTATGAGCGATTAGAATTCCTGGAGCGTTCCATTCTTTGTTTCGAGTAATTACAATATTTGTTCTGTTTGGTAAAGGCCTACCTATTGACTCAAAAGTTTTTCTACCCATTATTATAGGATGGCCAGATGTTAATTTTTTAAAACGGATTAGGTCTTTTGGTAAATGCCATAATAAGGCATTTGATCCACCTATTAGTTGATTTTTATCGTGCGCTGCTATTAATGTCAACATCGTATTAGACAGCTACAGATCCTGGAATGTGTGGATGCGGGAAATAATCTTCTAATGTGATATCCTCATAATTTAAGTCAAACATATTGGTAACCTTGGGATTAATATTAATTCTCGGTAAAGACTTTATCTCTCTGGAAATTTGAAGCTTTACTTGGTCAATATGATTTGTGTAGATATGTGCATCTCCTAGGGTATGAACGAAGTCTCCTACCTCTATTTTAAGATCATGAGCAATCATATGCATTAAAAGTGCGTAGGATGCAATATTAAAGGGTACGCCGAGAAAAATATCTGCACTCCGTTGATATAGTTGACAACTTAATTTCCCATTTGCTATATAGAATTGAAAAAAAGCATGACAGGGCGGGAGCGCCATTTGATCGACGTATCCAGGGTTCCATGCCGAAACTATGTGTCGGCGGGAATCCGGGTTATTTCGTAGCTCTTGTAATACATTTTTTATCTGATCGATAGGTCCATCCGGTCCTGGCCAACTTCTCCATTGGTGGCCATAAACAGGCCCTAGTTCTCCCCATTTTTTACTAAAATTTGAATCTTCGGATATTCTCTTTGCGAATTGACTAATACTTTCTCCGTTATATTCCTGGGAGTCTTTGAATTTCGCGAAAGGCCAATCATCCCAAATCCTGACACCATTTTGACAAAGATATCTTATGTTAGTATCTCCCTTCAAAAACCAAATTAATTCATGTAATATACTTTTTAAATGTAGTTTTTTAGTAGTTATTAATGGGAACCCTTCAGCGAGGTCAAATCGCATTTGATATCCAAAAACTGAAAATGTACCAGTTCCTGTTCGGTCTTTTTTCTCGACTCCTTTGTCAAGTACATGTTGTATTAATTGATGGTATTCTTTCATAAAATTTAATAGAGTATTCCAACCAAAATGGCAGTAAATAGTGATGCTGCAGTTCCTGCTAATAGAGCTCTAATTCCTAATTGACTGAGATCTTTTCTTCTATTTGGAGCAAGTGCTCCAATGCCTCCTATTTGTATCCCTATTGACGCAAAATTCGCAAATCCACATAAAATATATGTTGACAGTATTTGTGCTTTTTCTGAGCTCAATTGACCACTATTCATAAGTCCTTCCATCGAGACATATGCATAAAATTCGTTTAAAACGGTTTTTTCTCCAAGTAATTGCCCTACTGCAGCAGCATCTGCCCATGGTACTCCCATTAGCCATGTTAATGGAGCTAACATAAGACCAAAAATTGATTGGAGATTGAATTCAGTATAGCGCCCAGATGTCGTAGATTCAAGAAGTTCATTTAAACCAGTCCAACTTCCAATTACTCCACTCAGTAATGCATTTACAAGAGCAATTATTGCGGTAAAAACCAAAAGCATTACTCCAACATTCACTGCCATTTTCAAGCCATCTGCAGTTCCATGTGCAATTGCTTCTAGCCAATTGCCTTGTTTTTCAATTTCGACCTCTGCGGAATCGATGAATTTCTCTGTTTCTGGCATCAACATTTTTGCAGCTACAATTGCAGCGGGAGCGCTCATGACTGATGCTGCAAGTAAATGACGCGCAAAGAAAATTTGTCTTTCGGGATCATCCCCCCCTAAGTAGTTTATATATGCGGCTAAAACTGCTCCGGCTATTGTTGACATACCCCCAGACATCAGACAAAGTAATTCTGAACGGGTCATTTTCGGAATATAGGGTTTCACAAGCAAAGGAGCTTCCGTTTGGCCGACAAATACGTTAGCCGCCGCAGATAGACTTTCAGCACCAGAAAGCTTTAATGTACGTTTCATGAACCATGCAAATACAAATACAACTCTTTGTAGTATTCCGAAATGGAATAATAAACTGGTTATTGCACTAAAAAATATTATTGTAGGTAAAACTTGAAATGCGAAGATGTAACCAAAACTATCTACATTCCCAACGAGATCACCAAATAAGAATAAACTGCCCTCTCGAGCAAATCCAAGTAAAGAAACGAAACCTTTTCCAATAGAGTCAAAACCACTAGAAATCCAATCTAGCTCAAGTATTAAAAAAGCTAACCCAAATTGAATTAGAAGCCCCTTGATAACAAGAGGCCATGAAATCGCTTTCCTTTTAGAGCTAGCTAGCCATAATACCCCAAGTAAAAGGATCAAGCTTGAAATTGGCCTAAGGATTTCCATTCTATTTATTATTTAATGTGTCCCGGATTCGAGCAGCAAGTTCGTAATCTTCTGACAGAATAGCTTTGTTTAATAATTCCTCTAAATTCTCTTTTGAAATTGAATTTAAATCGTCTAATTTTTTCTGATTAGAAATTAAAGGGTTTTTAGATGAAGGGTGTTCAGGTTTTTTTACAGATGAGGCCATTCCAGCTTTTATTAGAACCTCTTTGGTCGTATAAATTGGACACATTGACCTCAATGCCAATGCTATTGCATCAGAAGGTCGAGAATCTATCTGATGCTCTGTATCTGAACTCTTAAAGACTAGTTCGGCATAAAAAACACCATCTTGAAGATCTTTGATAAGTACTTCTTTTAAGTTTATTTCGTGTTTCTCAAGCATAGATTGAAACAGATCATGTGTCATAGGCCTAGGAGGCTTGGTCATTTTGTCTAAAGCTATCGCTATACTTTGAGCTTCGAATGCTCCAATTACAATAGGTATTTTAATTTTCTCATTTACTGACTCTAATAATAATGCGTATGCACCTGACGGGCGTTCACTATATGTTAAACCCTTCACTTCTACGCGAATTTTGTCATCCATTATTTTTTGAAGCTCTTTAGCGTCTCAGTTAACCTTGGAACTACATCGAAAGCATCCCCAACAATACCATAATCTGCAGCTTTAAAAAATGGCGCTTCTGGATCGTTGTTAATTACAACAATTGTTTTTGACCTACTTACGCCTGCAAGGTGCTGTATGGCTCCAGAAATACCAATTGCAATATATAATTCAGGATTGATTTGAATCCCTGTTTGCCCTACATGTTCACTATGAGGTCGCCACCCTATATCACTTACCGGTTTTGAGCATGCTGTTCCGGCATTAAGAACTTTCGCAAGATCCGTAATTATATTCCAATTTTCCGGCCCTTTGAGCCCCCGTCCAGCAGAAACAACTCTTTCAGCTTCTGGTAAAGGGATTTCACCTGATTCTTTTTCCGATTGTAAAATGGAAGTTTTGCCATTAGAATCAATTTTCTTTAATTCTACGGATGGATTAGAATCACCATTACTAATTATCCCTAAAGCATTTGGTACAAGACTCAAAATTGTGCAATCTGAATTACTAGAGACTTGCTCGATTCCTTTTGATGAAAAAGCACTCCTAAGAACCGTTAAAGGGTTATGATTTGTCGGAAAAGAAGTTACGTTTGAAATGGCAGCAGCATTAATTAATGATGATAGAATTCCAATTAACGATTTGCCATTAGCTGTTCCATTTAATACTAATAATTTCCCATTTAGTTCTTTAAAAAGGCTGGACAATGCTAAGGCTATAGAATAGGGTTCAAATTCATCAATTTCTTGAACATGAATCACTTTGTCAATTCCATATTTCCCTAATTCTTCAATTGGATTAACGGAATCTCCAAAAACTACAGCAATGGACTCAACTCCCATTTCTTGAGCACATTTTGAGCCATAAGAAATTGCTTCAAATGTGGTTTTTTTAAATTCATTTTCCCATGTCTCTGCATAGATAATTACCATAATTATATAACTTTAGATTCTTCATTCAAAAGGCGGACTAGTTCTCCTAAATTGTCCGGGGAAATCATTTTCACTTCTTTTTTTTCTGGTGGTTTTGAAAAAGAAACTGATTGAGCCAATGACTTAGACTCAATTAATTCGTGAACACTTAGTGGTTTACTCCTTGCCGTCATTATTCCTCTCATATTTGGTATGCGCAAATCATGCTCTTCTACAAGACCCTTTTTACCTGCAATCACAATAGGAAGATTTGTTTTAGCGGTCTCTTTTCCGCCATCTATTTCTCTTATCGTTTTAACGTTATTCCCATCTATATCTAAACTAATACATGCATTTACAAATGGCAGATTCAATTTTGCAGCTAAAGCTCCAGGTACAACTCCCCCATTGTAGTCAATGGATTCTTGTCCACAAATAATGACATCAAATTCATTTTTTCTAATAAATGCTGCAATTTCTTCTGATGTTTGAGCACCATCACGTGGAACTCCATTCAATCTGTGCGCTTCATCGGCTCCTATTGCTAAAGCTTTTCGTAATGTTGGCTCTACACTTTCATCTCCAAGAGTGAGAACTGAAACAGTGCCCCCATGTTTTTCTCTGAGATGTAAACCTTTTGTTAAACCAAATTCGTCATAAGGGTTAATAACAAATTGAACTCCATTCTTGTCAAGTGAGCTGCCATCAGAAACAAAACTAATCTTGGATGTTGTATCGGGAACGTGGCTAATGCATACTAGTATTTTCATGATAACTCTTCAATCTTGATGATAAATTAAACTAAGCAATACAAAAATACGTCTGAAGTCCTTATTTTTGCCATCCCTAAAGAACAAAACATATGCGTGAAATTCAATTTCGTGAGGCGATAGCTGAGGCTATGAGTGAGGAAATGCGTAAGGATGAGGACATTATCCTAATGGGAGAAGAGGTTGCAGAATATAATGGGGCTTATAAAGCATCCAAAGGAATGTTGGATGAATTTAGCGCAAAAAGGGTTATTGATACTCCTATATCTGAACTTGGCTTTGCTGGTATAGCTGTTGGCGCAGCTATGAATGGCCTTCGACCGATTGTTGAATTCATGACCTTTAATTTTTCAATGGTCGCGATTGATCAAATTATTAGCAATGCTGCTAAAATGAGACAAATGTCTGGAGGTCAATTAAGTGTCCCCATTGTATTCAGAGGGCCAACGGCTTCTGCTGGTCAGCTCGGAGCTACTCATAGTCAGGCTTTTGAGAGTTGGTATGCAAACTGCCCTGGCCTCAAGGTAGTAGTTCCTTCGAATGTATATGACGCAAAGGGTCTATTGAAATCTTCTATTCTAGACGATGATCCTGTACTTTTTATGGAATCAGAACAGATGTATGGAGATAAAGGCCATGTCCCTGAAGAAGATTATACTCTTCCAATAGGTGTTGCTGATATAAAGCGAAGTGGTGATCACGTTACAATAGTAAGCTTTGGTAAAATTATTAAGGTTGCTCTTGAAGCAGCCGAAGAAATGGCTAATGAAGGTATAGAAGTAGAGGTAATAGATTTAAGAACAGTTAGGCCAATTGATTACGATACGGTTATAAAATCTGTTATAAAAACTAATCGTTTAATCTGTTTAGAGGAAGCATGGCCCTTAGGGTGCATATCTACAGAACTAACTTATATGGTTCAAAAACGGGCATTTGATTATTTAGATGCTCCAATTATTAGATTGACTACAGCTGACACTCCTGCTGCATATGCCCCAACACTAATGGAAGCTTTTCTTCCAAATAAAGAGCAATTAATAAAATCAATACGAGAAGTTTTATACCAAGGCAAACAATAGACCTGATGATTTAATTTAATAACTATTAGCTCTGATTCTTAAAATAAAATTAAATAAATAACAATAAATAAAAAATGAATAATCTGTCAATCGAAATAATCATTCCTTTATTAGGAATAGTTGGACTAGTAATTATGATATTTAAGGCAATTTGGGTCAGCAAACAGGATCAAGGAGATTCTAATATGATAGAACTTGCTGGTCATATTTCTAGAGGAGCATTAGCTTTTCTAAAGGCGGAGTGGAGGGTTTTAGGTATTTTTGTTGCTATCGCTGGTCTATTGCTTGCCTGGTCTGCAGAGTTGGAAGCCGTTGCAGCACATACGGATTGGGTCATCGCCATTTCTTTTCTGATTGGAGCTATATTCTCAGCTTTTGCTGGTTGGATTGGGATGAATATTGCAACTAAAGCAAATGTTCGTACTACTCAGGCTGCTAGAACATCTTTATCTCAGGCTTTAAGAGTTTCTTTCACAGGTGGAACAGTTATGGGTCTTGGAGTAGCAGGCTTGGCTGTGCTCGGCTTGAGTACCTTATACATCATTTTTACGGGCATGTATGACAATATGCAGCAGGCTTTAGAGGTTTTAGCTGGATTTTCATTGGGTGCAGAGTCCATAGCACTTTTTGCCCGTGTCGGTGGAGGTATATTTACAAAAGCAGCAGATGTTGGTGCGGATCTAGTAGGTAAAGTTGAGGCGGGAATTCCAGAAGATGATCCGCGTAATCCTGCAACTATTGCCGATAATGTGGGAGATAATGTAGGTGATGTTGCTGGAATGGGAGCTGATTTATTTGGTTCATATGTTGCAACAATGTTGGCAACCATGGTTTTAGGTCGTGAAGTTATATCTGTTGACAGCTTTGGAGGCAATGCTCCTATCCTATTACCCATGCTTATAGCAGGTTTAGGTATAATATTCTCAATTATAGGAACTCTGTTTGTTCGAATCAAAGATGAAAAATCTAGTGTGATGCAAGCGATGAACTTGGGAAACTGGAGCTCAATGATCCTTACTGCTATTTCAAGTTATTTTGTAATTCAATGGATGCTTCCAGAGACTATGACATTTGAAAGAGGAGATGTTATTTTAAACATTTCTCAAATGGATGTTTTTTGGGCCATAATTCTGGGTTTATTAGTTGGAACATTGATGAGTTTAGTAACGGAATACTATACTTCAATGGGTCGACGTCCAGTGAATAGTATTATTCAGCAAAGCTCAACTGGCCATGGCACAAATGTTATTGGAGGATTGGCCATCGGTATGGAATCTACCGTTCTTCCTATTATAATCTTAGCTGCTGGCATCTATGGATCTTTTGAGCTAGCAGGTCTATATGGTGTAGCGATAGCTGCTGCTGGAATGATGGCAACGACAGCAATGCAGTTAGCTATTGATGCTTTTGGTCCAATAGCTGATAACGCGGGAGGGATTGCTGAGATGAGTGGTTTACCAAGCGAGGTAAGAGAGAGAACTGACAATCTTGATGCTGTAGGAAATACAACAGCAGCTACGGGAAAGGGATTTGCAATTGCTTCTGCTGCACTGACAGCACTTGCTTTATTTGCTGCCTATGTAGGTTTAGCTGGAATTACGAGTATAGATATTTATAAAGCAGATGTTCTTTCCATGTTGTTTGTTGGGGCGATGATACCTTTCTTTTTTAGTTCTTTGGCAATTTCTGCTGTTGGTAAGGCAGCCATGGAAATGGTCAAGGAAGTACGCAGACAATTCAAAGAGATTCCAGGAATAATGGAGGGGAAAGGTAAACCTGAATATGAAAAGTGTGTTGAAATATCAACGGCAGCATCAATTCGTGAAATGGTAGCGCCAGGTGCACTTGCATTATTATCTCCGATTATTGTGGGTTTTGCATTTGGTCCAGAAGCACTTGGAGGTTTGCTTGCTGGTATTACGGTAAGTGGTGTTTTAATGGGGATGTTTCAAAATAACGCTGGAGGAGCTTGGGATAATGCGAAGAAGTCTTTTGAAAAGGGAGTAGAAATTGATGGAAAAATGGAATTTAAAGGGTCTGATGCGCACAAGGCTTCTGTTACAGGTGACACTGTTGGAGATCCATTTAAAGACACATCTGGACCTTCGATGAATATTTTGATAAAGTTAACTTCTATTGTTGCCTTAATCATAGCTCCATTTATATCAATTGGCGAGTCTTCAAAACATGAGTTTCATCCAATTACTATTGATAGCTCTGAGTTAACAATCAATAAGCCACTAGAGAATGCAGTATCTAAACCAGTATTAAATCAAAATGAAATAATTCTAATATTTTAACCTTAAAATAAAGAATATCCTCAACCTCGGGGATTATTGAAACTTTATTTAAAACAATCCGTTTAATTCTGCATCTATTTTAGAAATAATCTTACCAAGATCTTCTGCATTTTCGGCGAAATTATTATTGTCTACATCAATAATCAATATTTTGCCTTTATCATATCCTTTTATCCAGTCTTCATATCTAATATTTAAGCGCTTAAGATAATCGAGCCGAATAGAATTCTCGTAGGGCCTGCCTCGTTTTTGAATTTGATCAACTAAAGTTGATACAGAGGCATTCAGGTAAATCAATAAATCTGGGGGATTAATAAATTCCTCCATCAGGTCAAATAGCCTCATGTATGCATCAAAATCTCTTGATGTCATTAATCCCATATCGTGAAGGTTAGGGGCAAAAATGGTACTGTCTTCATATATTGTGCGATCTTGTATTACAGTTTTTGTCCCCTTTCGAATGTCATGGATTTGTCTAAATCTACTATGAAGGAAAAAGATTTGTAAGTTGAAGGACCAACGCATCATATCTGCATAAAAATCGTCTAGATATGGATTATGTTCTACTTCTTCGTAATGAGCTTCCCAATTGTAATGTTTTGAGAGAAGTGTTGTTAGAGTTGTTTTTCCTGAGCCGATATTCCCGGCAATAGCAATATGCATATCTATAATTTACGTTTTGGAGAGTTTAAATTTAAGGATTTCTTCTATAAGTTGTCTGTCATTGGATAAACGAGGAACCTTATTCTGACCTCCGAGTTTTCCTTTGGATTTTAGCCATTTATGAAAGGTATTAGGTTCAGCCTTGATAATTATAGGAAGTCTCAGAATCATATTTTTATGTCGCTTAGCCTCATAGTCGGAATTGATATTTTTCAATTCATTATCGAGAGCTGTGGCAAAATCCTGATAATTATCAGGTTCAATAGCAAATTCAATTAACCATTGATGTGCTCCATTTTCTTTGCCTTCCATAAACAGTGGAGCGGCAGTATAATCGAGTATTTCAGAATTTGTTTTTTTACATGCTGTCATCAATGCTCTATCGGCATTCTCAATAACAAGTTCTTCACCAAAGGCATTTATAAAATGGCGAGTTCGCCCTGTAACCTCAATTCGATATGGGTTTAGAGAAATAAATCTAATAGTATCACCTAGAATATATCTCCATAGTCCACCATTAGTGCTAATAATAACAGCATATTCAATTTCAGTTTTAACCTTTTCAAGATTTATGGCTTTAGATGTTCGGCCATTAAAGTCAATCAAAGGAATAAATTCATAATAAACCCCATGATCAAGCATTAGAAGCATCCCTGGTTCTCCTATGCGATCTTGAATAGCAAAAAATCCCTCAGATGCATTATATGTTTCTAAAAACATACAATTATCAGGAAGCAATTTTTTGAAGCTTTCGGAGTATGGTGTAAAGCTTACTCCTCCATGGCAAAATAATTCAAGATTAGGCCAAATTGAACTTATTGAATCATTGCCATTTATTGAAAGCACATGTCTGATTAAAACTAGCATCCAAGATGGTACGCCAAAAAGTGAAGTAACATTTTGGTTTATTACTTGATGAGATATTTTTTCCACTTTTTCTTCCCAATCTTCAAGAAGAGCTATATCATTTGATGGTGTTGATCTCCATTCTGCCCAAAAAGGAAGATTTTGAATCATAATTGCTGAAAGGTCTCCATAGTAAGATATATTATGGTGACCATTAATTTTACTTGACCCCCCGAGACGTAATGATAGTCCATCAAATAGCTGACTTTGCGGACATTGGTGGGTGTAAATGGCAAGTAAGTCCTTTCCAATTGAGAGATGACAATCATCGAGAGATTCATGGCTTACAGGGATAAATTTACTTTTTGAATTCGTAGTGCCACTGCTTTTAGCAAACCATTGT
>Ga0209601_1000933_pt1 | contig 21843 bp, 15 predicted proteins | sample COGITO_mtgs_1104_4_FD_184796 | JGI IMG/M metagenome (GOLD analysis project Ga0209601, IMG submission 184796) | Pelagic marine microbial communities from North Sea - COGITO_mtgs_110426 (SPAdes) (version 2) | ecosystem: Environmental > Aquatic > Marine > Epipelagic ...
AAGTGCCTTACTATCTTCGTGCTGATTGGACCCTCTGGCCTTTGTTCCTTTTATTGGTCGCGTTGATACAAAGCCATCAGTGGACTTCAAGAACCTCTCTGGTGAGCCTGAAAGCAGCTCAAATTGGTCAAAAGAAAGGTATGCCATAAACGGTGATTGATTAATTTTTCTAAATTTCTTATAAAAATTCCATGAATCACCTTTAACTTTGACCTCATATTTTTTTGAGATGTTTACTTGATAACAATCACCTTGCTTCAAATAATCTTTAACAGCATTAAATTGCCTAGCGTAGGATGGAAGATCGGCAGATTCAGTGATGCTTGATTCAACCGTAAATATCTCCTTTTTTTGTTTCTTATTATTTGTGAGGCTGACCTGCACCTCATCAATTAATTGCTGTGTTTGCTCTTGAAATAAAGGGGAGACAATAACGGATTTTTTTTCATGATGATCAACAATAATCGCCCAGTCATAAATACCAAAATGCATAGATGGAATAATATTAATTTTTTTTGACTGCGTACCATGGTTGTAAGACAGATAACCCAATGCTCCGCCTACAAACGGAAGATCAACATCGCTACATTTATATTTTTCCATAAGGAGCTGCAGTAGCTCAAGGGGATTACCCTTATAATTGCTTGATCCAGCATCTTTGCCTTCGATAGAGATAACACCATCGTTAGATATGATTGTAGTAAAAGGGTTGGCGGTGATAATGTCAAAACGTGCTAATGCACTATGCTCTCTTCCACTCTGAAAAGCACTGTCTAAAAAAACAGGCCATTTTAAATGACGAATACCTTCATAGTAATGCGTACCGTCATCATGGTAGGGAATTTCAATTTTAAGCATATAAACACTTTAATTTAACTTATCGTCATCTAATTATGAGTGATAGATGAAGAAAATTGTTTGCAATGAATAAAAAAGGGCACCAATGTGCCCTTTTTTAAGGCTTAAAAGTAGATTACTCTAAATTTGCATGAATAGCTCGCATACCCTCTTCCGTGAGGTCCTTATCAAATACAATTTCACCGATAACAGCCTCTAGATAAACTAGAGTTGATAGCTCAAATGCTGTACCCATGGGTAACCCTTTCGTTAATGGAAAGCTGTTATCGTTTCCAACCTGGACTGTATAGTCTGCTAAATCAGACATAGCAGAAGATGCTTTCATTGAGATTACAATAATCTTTGCGCCTTTTGCTTTAGCAGTTTCAAGCATTGGGAGTAAAGTCTTAGTTCCACCTGAGCCAGATATAACGATTAATAAATCACCAGGCACAATAGCAGGAGTAACAATCTCACCTGGCATATTTACCTGATAACCGCAATGAACAAGCCTCATTGCAAAAAAACGTGCAACTAACAAAGAACGCCCTGCCCCACCAACAAAAATTCGGCCTGATTCTTCAATCAATTGCTTTAAATTAACAGCGTGGTCCTTGCTTGTTGCGGCGAGAACGGTTGCTATCTTATCTGTTATTAACTTTTGCGTATCCATAATATATCCTTAAATTAAATTTCTATCATACCAAAAAAAAACCCGAGCAATTAAGTCGGGTTTTTTAAATAAAACAAACTAATACTTGCTAATTAGTGAGCAATAGCTGTGATTTCAGCAGCAGATGCAGCAGGATCAGCAGCACCGTAAATTGCAGCACCAGCAACAATAATTGCAGCACCGGCATCTTTCACTTGTTGAGCTGTAGCAGCTTTAACACCACCAGCAACAGAAATTTTAGCGCCTGTGTTTAAAGCAGCAATAGCAGCTAAATCAGCAAATGGAGTATGTCCAGCAGCTTGAGCATCAAGACCAGTGTGAACACCGATGATTTGTGCACCAGCAGCAACTGCCTCTTTTGCTAGGCTTTCTTTGTCCGCAACGTTGATCATGTCAACTTGAACTTCTTTGCCATATTTCTTAGCAGCAGCGATAACGCCCTTAATTGTTGCAATTCCAGAAGCACCTAGAACTGTACAGATATCAGCACCAGCTTTATAGAAAGGCTCTGATTCATATTCACCAGCATCCATTGTTTTAAGGTCAACAAGGATTAGGTTGTTAGGGAATTTTGCTTTTAGTGTTTCTAGAAGTTTGATACCGTTATGCTTAATGCATGGTGTACCAATTTCAAGAATGTCAACATGAGGAGCAACTAATTCAGCTAATGCAACTGTTGCGTCAAAATCTAATGAATCTAATGCCATTTGAGTTAATGCCATGGTTCTAATCTCCAAAACTTATTAATAAATTGTCTACCTAAAAGCGTCTCGCTCAAATTTGAATTCGCTCGACACATTTTTAATTGCAGACCGCAGATAATATAGGCTGAATGAATGATTGTCAAACTATTCAGCCTCATAAATATTAAAGTTTTGCGCTTAACGCAGCCTCTAATTTGTTTTGATCTATGATGAAATTACGAATACCTTCAGAAAGTTTCTCTGTAGCCATTGCATCTTCATTATGATCAAATCTAAACTGATCTTCCTCTAATTTAGCAGGTTTCTCTTTTGTTGCGCCGCCATCCTTAAGGAATTGAGGTAAATCACCCTCAGTCTTAGCTAATTCTTCAATTAGTGATGGGCCTATAGTTAAACGATCGCAGCCTGCCAACGCAGTTATTTCACCGATATTTCTGAAAGATGCTCCCATAACTACTGTTTTAAAGCCATGCTCTTTGTACCAGCTATAAATATTTCTAACAGAAACTACTCCAGGATCTGTTTCAGATGTGTATTCTTCACCTGTTTTAGCTTTATACCAATCAAGAATACGGCCCACAAATGGAGAAATCAAAAATACGCCTGCTTCTGCGCATGCCCTTGCTTGAGCAAAGCTAAACAAGAGCGTTAGATTGCAGTTAATTCCCTCTTTTTCTAATATTTCTCCGGCTTTTATGCCTTCCCATGTTGAAGCTAACTTGATCAATACTCTCTCATTGGGAATACCAGCTTCATTGTATAAAGCCATAAGCTTTTTACCTTTGGCTACCATTTTATCTATATTGAAAGAAAGGCTCGCATCAACCTCAGTAGATATGCGACCAGGAATATGATTTAAAATCTCAAGACCAACCAATACAGACAGTTTGTCTGCAGCATCTTCGATCTGTTGATCTTTGTCAGAGCTTTGTGCTTTAGCGTAGGCGATTGCCTCAATAATCATTGGTTCACATTGCGGTAGTGTACTCGCCTTAAGTAACAAGGATGGGTTGGTTGTGGCGTCAACAGGCTTAAGGGTTTTAATTGCTTCCACTTCGCCTGTATCTGCAACAATGGTTGTTATCTCTTTCAATTGATCCAATAATGTCGCCATAAGTTATTTCTCCGTGTTTAATGTTAAATGCACTCTTAAATTTAATTCAAGAGGCACATTTTACCAACATTAAATTAATATCTCCAAATTTTCTTAGCATTAAACTTATTAAATTAACTTTTTGCGTGTGTTGGTTTTATTTATATAACTTAATGACAATGCGCATCATATTTGGCAGAATTACGTTTTACCTAAATTTATGATACTAACCCGATCAAGCTGGGCACATTAATACACTATAAAGATTAAGGAATATATCTAATGACCGCATATGTAATCCCTTTTGAAAGTCTAAGAAATTCTGACGTAGGTTCTGTTGGAGGGAAAAATGCCTCACTTGGTGAGATGATTTCCCAACTTAATGCAAAGGGCGTTCGAGTGCCGACTGGCTTTGCAACCACTGCTAAAGCATTCAACGAATTCCTTGAGCATAATGCTCTTGGGAAAAAAATTGAATCTGAATTAGAAGGCTTAGATATTAATGACGTTACTGCCCTAGCCGTTAGTGGAAAAATGATTCGAGAATGGATTATTAGCACTCCTTTCCCTGATGGTTTAAATCAGGCAATTGACATTCAGTATCAAGAACTTACTACCAAGTCAGCTGAAGGAACTACTTTTGCTGTCCGGTCTTCTGCCACAGCAGAGGATCTTCCTGATGCGTCCTTCGCAGGACAGCAAGAAAGCTTTTTGAATATTCAAGGCATTAATAATATCAAGCATGCAATTAAAGAGGTATTCGCATCACTTTACAATGATAGGGCTATATCGTATCGCGTGCATAAAGGCTTTATTCATGCGGATGTTGCCATTTCAGCTGGGGTTCAGCAAATGGTCAGAAGTGATATGGGGAGTGCTGGGGTGATGTTCACTATTGATACGGAATCCGGCTTCAAAGATGTCGTATTTATAACATCCTCCTACGGTCTTGGTGAAACTGTTGTTCAAGGATCAGTAAATCCTGATGAATTTTATGTGCATAAGCCTCTGTTGGCAAAAAATAAATCGGCAATTGTAAGAAAATCTATAGGGTCTAAAAAAATTAAAATGATCTTTAGTGAGGATACTAAAGCTGGTCTCAGTACAAAAACTGTCGACGTTGCAGAGGATCAGGCCAATACTTTCAGTATTAATGATGACGATATTATTGAATTAGCAAAATATGCTATGACTATTGAATCCCATTATCAATGTCCAATGGATATTGAATGGGGAAAAAATGGTATCGATGGAAAAATTTATATACTTCAAGCTCGACCTGAGACCGTAAAATCTCAAACCAAAAATGTAACAGAAACCTATAAGTTGTTAGAAACAGGTAAGGCAATTGTTGCTGGGCGAGCAGTCACACAAAAAATTGGTCAAGGCCCAGTTCGCGTAGTAAGTGATCCTTCCGAGATGCATACCGTTCAGCCTGGCGATGTTTTGGTGGCAGATATGACTGATCCTAATTGGGAGCCGGTAATGAAAAGAGCGTCGGCCCTTGTAACTAACCGAGGTGGCAGGACTTGTCATGCAGCAATCATTGCTCGAGAACTGGGCATTCCTGCCATCGTGGGAAGTGTTAATGCCACCGAACTCTTGAAAGACGGCGACATAGTTACCGTTTCATGCTCTGAGGGAGAGACCGGAATCGTATATCAAGGTGAGCTTCAATATGAAGTCACTACCCAGGAAGATGGAGACCTAAAAGACCCTCCCGTAAAAATGATGATGAATGTAGGTAGTCCTGATATGGCCTTTACATTTGCCCAAATACCCAACAATGGAGTTGGCCTTGCTAGGCTAGAATTTGTTATCAACAATATGATCGGCATACACCCAAAAGCTATACTCAACTATAAGGCGATGCCCTCTGATGTCCAAAAAGCTATTGATCATCGATCCAGGGGTTATGCCAATCCAATACAATTTTATATCGATAAGGTAGCCGAAGGGGTTGCTACGATTGCAGCAGCTTTTTATCCCAACCCCGTCATTGTAAGGACCTCCGATTTTAAATCTAATGAATATAAGAAGCTAGTTGCTGGTGATATTTATGAGCCTGATGAGGAAAACCCTATGATTGGCTTTAGAGGTGCCGCTCGGTACATATCGGATGAGTTTAAAGAGTGCTTTGCATTAGAGTGTCAAGCTATGCTCAAAGTAAGGAATGAACTTGGGCTTACCAATGTAGAACTAATGATTCCGTTCGTAAGAACCTTAAATGAGGCTAAATCAGTAATCGAGATTATGGGGCAACATGGGCTTAAACGAGGGGTGGATGGGCTAAAAATTATTATGATGTGTGAAGTGCCTTCTAATGCGATTATTGCCGATGATTTCTTGGAGTATTTTGATGGATTCTCCATTGGTTCGAATGACCTCACTCAACTTACCTTAGGGACTGATCGTGATTCAGGCATTCTTGCTGACGGCTTTGATGAGCGAGACCCAGCAGTAATTAAACTTATTGAAATGGCCATTGCATCCGCTAAAAAGAAAGGCAAGTATGTCGGTATCTGTGGTCAAGGGCCATCAGATCACCCCGATTTTGCTGCATGGCTTGTGAAACAAGGTATAACCTCCCTATCATTGAATCCAGATACCGTTATTAGTACCTGGAAACGCCTAACTAAGTCATAACACAATTTATGGCAACGAATAAAAGGATCGCTTTTTTTATATCAGATGGAACCGGTATTACCGCGGGATCACTTGGTGGACTTCTAGCTCATTTCCCTGAAACAGATTTTGAACAAATAAGAATTCCATTTACCAACGATATCAATAAAATTGAAGACGCTCAAAAACGGCTCGCTAATGCGAAACTCATGAGCGGCTTAAGGCCAATTGTTATCATGTCAATTGGTGACTCAAATTTACGTAACGAGCTTAAGCAAGTAGATGCTTTTTATATTGATTTATTTGAATCCTTCTTACACCCTCTGGGTGAGGAGCTTAACGAAAAACCTTTGACACGACCCGGCGTTTCTCACAGTATTACTGGAAGTAATTACGGCAATCGGATGGAAGCCATTAATTTTGCGCTAGGTCATGACGATGGTATGACGCACAGCGGCCTAAACCAAGCACAGGTTATCTTAGTGGGTGTTTCTCGTTGCGGAAAAACTCCGACCAGCATTTATCTAGCCATGCAATTTGGTATTAAGGCAGCAAACTACCCTCTCATACCAGAAGACTTTCAAAGAGGAACCATGCCGCCCATCTTAGATGGATATTTAGATAAAATCTTTGGCTTAACTATAAAGCCGGAAAGATTGCATTCCCTTAGGACTGAACGGAGACCAGACAGTCATTATGCGTCATTAGCAAATTGTCGCGAGGAGATTGGCTTGGCCGAGGCTTTAATGAGAAATATGGGTATTCCAACAGCAGACTCCACTTCTCGGTCCGTTGAAGAACTGTCCGCTATTATTATTCAAAAAATAAAAACCTAGTCCTTAAAATAAGGTTTAAGAAGTCCCAACATTTTTTCAGAATCAGGCTGAACAATACTTGAAAAGACATGGATATCATCCGCTCCAGGCATTACCACAAATTTATAAAAATTCCACATAGGGGCCTTCCCGGTTTTGTCATATAGGTACTGATAAATTGGGTTAGCATTTTTACCGATAACGCTAGACTTACTCATCATGGGAAATTCTACTGCGTACGTTAGCTTACAAAACTCTTGAATTTCTTTGTCGGTACTCAGCTCTTGGTTAAAGTCATTGGATGGGAACCCTACAACGGTAATATCCTTTTTATGTGCTTTATAGAGCGATTCTAGCCCTTCAAATTGTGAAGTAAATCCACATTTACTTGCAGTATTAACAAAAATAATCGGTTTATCTTGGTGCTCACATAAATCGAATTTTTCTCCCTGAAGTGTTACTAAATCTTTTTTATAAAAGTCCATGCAAGCCCCAAAGGATAGTGAAGGAATAAAGAATAATAATGAGAAAAATGTTTTCATTTTTTTAAGACCTTAGTAAAGTAGTTTTGTTCAATTCTTGACAGATTTTTTTCTCCATTCCCATGGTGGAGTAGGTGATAAGGCCTTCCATAAACCCCTACTAAATTGCTGTGCTTCCTTTTCTGCATCTGCGTAGAGCAGAACATCATTTTTTTCCTGATTGCTACTATATCGCTTAAAGTGCCAAGCATATCCATTCTTGATTAATTGATAGTTTATATCCTTTTCTTTCATTAAAACTTTTCCTAAAAGTCGCTGGTACCTATCTTTTTTGTTGGAAGCTACATAAACCATTTGATTTTCGACGAAACTGGTAAGCAGAGCTGATGACTCATAACCAAATGGTTGGTCTAACTCAGGAGCATCTATACCTAACAATCGTACTTTAATGATCTTCCCATTCACTTCTTGCAAAATAATCGTATCTCCATCAACCACCCTTATAACTCTCCCTTTTACATCCCCATGAGCGTGACCAAACATTACGCTTAAACAAAGGAGGATGATGAGCTTACTAATCATGGGAAATAAATCTTAAAAAAGGTCCTTAAGGTCTTTGATTTTTTTTATTTGCGATTCAATCCTTTTAATTTCTTTGGTGCCTTTTTCTAGATTCTTTGTTACATCTTCAACAGAGCGGAGTGCTTTGTCGATCCCTTTAGTTATCGACAGTAATTCGCTAGAATTAATTAGCTGTTTTTCAATTGACATTATTATGAGTTTGGATAACTCTTCAGGAGGAACTCCGCCTTCTGGCTCGCCAATTCTCTCCAATTTTATATCAGGTATTTTCAGAGAAATTGATTGTTTAGCTAATCCTGGTATAGCTAACTCAACCAGTGTTTCAGTAAACTCTATCTTCTTAATAATAAACTTCTTATCAAGACTAGATTTATCATTCTGAGTCGAGGGAAGCGCCTTTTGATTTGCAGCCTCATTCACCTTATCTTGTTTTTGTATAGCCTTAGTTAGAGCGGTAAAATTACTTAGGTTTTGATTTTTTTCATAATAAATTTGGGCTCCTTCCAATAAAACTTTATTAATTATGATCGTGTCCTTAAATAAACTTTTGGTATTTAAGGTTATTTTTGCTGATTTAAATTTAAAGGCATAATCTTTATTAAATGGTTGGGGGTTTCCTAAGACAAAGCCATGCATTTCAGCCCTACCCTCCTTCAAATAAATGGAAACGCTATCTAGATTTACCTCTACGTTAGTTGCTTCAGAAACCTTTTTCACAATGAAGGTTCGCACAACGTGGTCTAAATTATCATTTAGATAAAATAAAACAGCGCCCAGAAATACACCAATTAACAGAATAATAAATAGTATTTTTTTCATATTACTAGGGTAACTCAACTCGACCTGAATTTATTGGAAATTTATCGCAAGTTAAAAAAATTGCCCCATTATCAAATAATTTATCATGCGATTCCAGTGTAACTGGGTGTGTACATATTTTACCCGTCCACGTATTAAGCACCGTAAATGACTCTCCGTCCGCATAAGGAATAATGGCGTACTTATTCATCCATGCATAATGAAACGAGATAATTAGTGATGCTAGGAGAATGGCGAGGGGGATTGGTTCTAGATACTTTTTAAATTGTGTCATTTTGCTCTCCGGACCACTTAAACAAATAAGTCGGTGGTATTAAGTTCAAGAAGTTAGTATAAATCTCTTATATGGAAACCATATAAAGGATAATATAGCACCTTATGAGATACCAGAATTTAGAAATTTTCTAATACTTTATGAAAACATTACTGCTAAAAGCTACCGATAGTGATTGCATAAATCAGGCCGTGACGTTATTAAAAGATGGGAAGTTAGTTGGGCTTCCGACAGAAACTGTTTATGGCCTAGCTGCTGATGCAACCCATACCTCTGCAATCCAAGAAATTTTTAAGGTAAAAAAAAGGCCACCCAACCACCCTCTTATCCTTCATCTGCCCGATTTATCTGATCTAAGTCAATGGGCAATCAATATTCCCGATATTACGTATGCATTAGCCAAACAATTTATGCCTGGATCATTGTCCGTCTTGTTGCATAAAAATCCGTCCGTCAGTAATGCAATAACAGGTGGGTCTAACAAAATTTGTATACGAATACCTCACCATGAAACTACATTAAAAATCATCGAGCGTTTAGGTAGTCCGATTGTCGCTCCATCAGCAAACATATTCGGTCGAATCAGTCCAACAAGTGCTGAGCATGTAATGCAGGATCTTTCCGGAGAAATTGATGCGGTAGTCGACGGGGGTGAATGCAGGGTGGGTATAGAATCAACTATTGTCGACCTAACAACGCCAATACCCTCGCTTCTGAGGCCGGGAGGGGTCAATCTTTTTGCATTAGAGAAGGCGTTGCATAGCAAGATCTTCATCCCTGACTCTGTCAACACAAGCATATCAGGTAACCTAGTCAATCACTATCAACCCACAACAAAACTCACACCTATTAACAAAAAAGACATTATGACCCATCAGCTAATGGGAGCCTCTGACTCTACCACTACCATTTTTTTACTATTCGAAGATCTGCATGAACTGCAAATAAACAAATACCTTATGCCCATGGATGTCCATAAATACTCCCAATTATTTTATGGTGTTTTAAGAGTTTTAGATAAAGCTGGATTTCAGGAAATATTTATTCAGATACCACCAAAAAGTCCTGAATGGCTTGCAATCAACGACAGAATTCTAAAAGCATCACACAAATAATTGCTTTAGTTTATGTGTGAGCATTTGTCTGTTTTACCTAGCAACAAAGCGATGTAAACTATCACTAAGTTAATCCAAAGACTCTTTAATAATGGCAAGTATCGAACAAGCACAAAAGTTAATTCTAGAACTATTAAAAGATTTTGAAGAGGATACACTAGAAATTTTACGGCACAGTCCTGTCGCAGTGAGGATGATGAGAGTGTCTGATCGTCATATAACCTTTGCTAATCCTCGATACATGGAAATGTTTAAGGTCGAAGAAAAAGATCTGCAAACCTTAACACCTCTTCAGGTTTATCAAAATAAAGAAGATTTCGAATCACTAAGCGTACGAATTAATGCCCAAGAAAATATTGTGGATGAAGTGCTGGCAATGAAGACCTTGACTGGAGAATTATTACAAGTGATGGGTTCGTTTCACCATATGAAATACCTTGACCAAAGTATGGTCGTAGCATGGTTTTATGATATCACTGCAGCACACCAAGCTAAACAATTAGCAGAAGATGCCGCAAAGATGAAGAGTGAATTCCTAGCTAATATGAGTCATGAAATTAGGACCCCCATGAACGGGATTATCGGTATGTCACATTTAGCCTTAAAAACGGATTTAGATCCTAGGCAAAGGGATTACGTCAAAAAAATTCAGCAGGCCGGTAAACATTTATTAGGCATTATTAATGATATTTTAGATTTTTCTAAAATTGAGGCTGGAAAATTATCGATAGAAAAAATCACGTTTGATATTGATGAAATGATGTCTAACATTGCAAATATGATTGGTCAGAAATGCTCTGAAAAGAATTTAGAGCTTATTTTTCATTTTCCCCATGATCTTCCACACAAGTTAATAGGTGACCCTTTGAGACTTTCACAAATTCTCATTAACTATGGAAATAATGCTATCAAATTCACTGAAAAGGGAGAGGTGATAATCTCTGCTGAAATTCTGGAGCGAGACGAGGAAGGTATTTTTATTAAATTTAATGTCTCGGATACAGGTATTGGCTTAACAAAAGAACAAAAAAGCAAATTATTTCAATCGTTCCAACAAGCAGACACTTCCACTTCACGTAAATTTGGGGGGACTGGCTTAGGTCTGGCTATTGCTAAGCAACTTGCAGGTTTGATGGGTGGTGAAGTGGGCGTTGAAAGTGAATATGGTAAAGGGAGCACGTTTTGGTTTACCGCAAAATTCGAAATCGATAAGACCATTTCTAAGCGAGTTCTATTTAAAGAAGACTTAACTGGAAAGCGAGTATTGGTTATTGATGATAATGAAGCAGCTCGCTTTATTATGAAAGATATGCTGACGGCGATGTCACTAGAAGTAACGTTAGCGAAATCCGCCAAAGAAGCTTTAAGGCAAGCGGTTGAAGCTAATAATATGGGGCAGCCTTTTGAGTTAATTTTTGTTGATTACTTAATGCCTCCCGGTATGAACGGTATTGATTTTACAAAAGCACTTAAAGAATTAATTGGTAGTAGCGCTCCTCCCTGTATTTTAGTTACCGCCTATGCATCTGATGAGCTAATTCATGATTCTTCAATTGAAGGAATAGAACACGTTATCCCTAAACCCGTAAATGCCTCTTTATTGTTTGAAACCATACTCAGCATATTTAACTTATTTACCACTGAATCATCAGTTAATAGTTATGAGGCTGGTAACAAAAATAAAGATATTGCTGCGCTTAAAGGAGTTCGGATTCTTCTTGCTGAAGATAACTTACTTAATCAACAAATAGCAACCGAGATATTGGAAGACGAAGGGCTTGTGATTGATGTTGCTAATAATGGCCAAGAAGCTGTCGATATGGTCAATAAGAAGGCTTATGCTATGGTTTTGATGGATATGCAAATGCCTATAATGGATGGATTAGAGGCCACACGAACGATACGGAAAAATTTTTCTAATGACGATCTCCCGGTTTTAGCAATGACAGCCAATGCATCTGATGCAGATAGGAAAAAATGTCTTGCATCGGGTATGGATGCTCATATTACCAAGCCTATCGACCCTGATTTGTTATTTACTGAAATCGCTAAATGGATCAAGCCAAACAACACTCCACCAATAACAAACAAAACACTAGCGATAACTACTAAAGAAACACAAACAATCCCTGAAATTAAAGGAGTAGATACTAACCTAGGGTTGAAAGTGGCAGCAGGGAAAGTGTCGCTGTATATAAAAATGTTAAAAACATTTTCTACAGACCAAGTTAATGCAGTGGAAAATATTAAAAAAGCTATTGAGAAAAATGATTTCGCTACAGGTCAGCTTATAGCCCATACGCTTAAGGGAACATGTGGCAGCATAGGAGCAACTGAATTACAAAACAAGGCCGAAATACTTGAAAGCCATTTAAAAGAGAAAATGTCACACGCAAAGATTGTTGAACTACTGGACGTTATTCAGCCAAGACTCTTGCTCGTAATTGGCAGTATTCATGAATTGCTTCCAAACAAAGAAAAGACAAACGAAACAACAGCCCTTAACGAAGAAGAAGTAAAATCCTTGATTTTGCATTTATCTGAACTACTTGCAAGCGATGACACCGAAGCAAATGAATTGCTGGAAAAAAATTCTAGTATGCTTCAACATTACATAGGAGTCGATGCCTTTAATAAAATTTCAGACGCACTAGAATCGTTTGATTTTGAACTGGGCCTAAAAATATTAAAGGAACATAACAATAATGACATTAACTGAAAGTAAGCCTACCATTCTAGTTATTGATGACGCACCAGCTAATTTACAATTAATGAGCGGGCTGCTTCAAGAGGATTACAGGGTGAAAGCTGCAACTAGCGGGGAAAAAGGTTTAAAAATTGCACTATCTGTTCCGCAACCAGATCTAATCCTGCTTGATATCATGATGCCCGAAATGGATGGATATGAAGTATGCAAAAGGCTCAAGGCTGATCAGCTTACAAAGGGTATACCTATTATTTTTTTAACCGCCAAGTCCGAAGCTGAGGATGAAGCATTAGGTCTTTCATGCGGTGCCGTAGATTATATAATTAAACCTGTGAGCCCTCCTATTGCGATGGCTAGAATAAAATCCCATATAGAGCTTTATCATCAAAAAAAGGCTTTGATAGAAAGTCAAAAAAATCTTGCTGAAGAGATCAATGAGGCAGCGACATACATTAGAAGTTTGTTGCCTAAGCCACTAGAAGGGAAAGTCATTACTTCGTGGCAACATATCCCCTGCTCTTCTTTGGGTGGCGATGCTTTTGGTTATCATTGGCTGGATAAAGATCGTCTAGCAATCTATTTGGTGGATGTATGCGGTCATGGTGTTGGGGCTGCCATGCTATGTATATCGGTTATTAACGCTCTTCGTTCGCAAACACTCCAAAAAACCGACTTCGGTAGCCCACAATCGGTTCTTAAAGGATTGAACGAGGCCTTTCCTATGGAAAAGCAAAACAATAAATACTTTACGCTTTGGTATGGTGTTTATGACAGAAAACATCAGCAATTAACTTACTCAAGCGCTGGCCATCCTCATGCCATTTTATTTACTGGAGACGGCAATGCTAACAAAGAATTCCATGCACTATCAACAGCAGGTATAGCAATTGGAGTAATGCCTGATATAGAGTTTAAAGAAAATGTGCTTCCACTCGGAAGTACTAGTAAGTTATATGTATTTAGCGATGGCGTCTACGAAATCACCCAACAAGATGGCAAGGAAATGTCGCTGGATGATTACACTAAAGTAATGCAGGAGAGCTTTAATAACCTCGAGGTGTTACAAACTGAAAAAGTGTTAGAAAAAATTACCAGTTTAAAAAGGGAAAAAGGGCCGTTCGATGACGATTTTTCTATCGTTGAATTAATCTTAAATACCTAAATTAAATAAACAAGCAGTGAGAATTAGTTTTGTGGGTCCTGCATGTTAATTGTTGGTGGTAGCGTGTTTTTTACAACAGGAGGATACGTCTTATCCCACCAACATTTTTATGACAACCCTTACACTCAAATCGTTCGCATTATTTACACTTTAAAATTTTTTATTTGCAAAGCTAAATACTTTTCCTTAAAATGTCGGAAATGATCAAGAAAAATATTCAGCTCTTTATTTTGTTTTATTTGCCTTGCTATTCAATGTGCAGGCTAGCCTGTCTCATGACGTTGAGCATGTATTTCATGATGCTAACACCGAACTAGAGCATGATAATGAGGACTGCCTTCTTAAGCATAATCTCGTAACTTCCAATGGCCTTGAAAAAACATTTAGATTTGACCTTTCCTCAGAAAATGGGTTTTCTGATAACAATAAAGTAACCAGTTTTCTTGTAGCACGCTTTAGCCTCTACCAGTCCCGCGCTCCTTAACCATTCCCCTAAAGCAATAATTTAAAAAATTAAATTAATATTTTTAGGGACTACCTATGAACAAGAAATTGACGCTGAGCGCCATATTATTTAGTGTTACGGCCATCGCTGATGATATCAAACCAATATCGCTTAAAGAAATACCAATAACAGCAAATCCGCTAGAACTATTATCTGAGGAAATGGTTCGCCCAATTTATATAATGAATGGCATTAACCTACAGAATAATAGAAATTCTTCATTAGGTAGCACTCTTGAAGCAATACCTGGAGTTAGTAACAGTGGATGGGGAGACAATCTAGGACGTCCGGTTATTCGTGGTATGGGTAGGAATCGAATTCAAATTCTCAATAATGGCATGCAAATTAGGGATGTTTCTAATATGTCTGGCGATCATGGCATTGCCCTAGATACTCTGGCTGCAGAGCAAATTGAAATTATCCGAGGACCAGAATCTATTATCTATGGAGGTGGGGCAATAGGCGGAGTAGTCAATATTATTGACTACCGTATTCATCCTGAATTTGTTGAGGGGATAATCGGTAAATATGACACGAGCTATGGGGGTGCTAATAACCAGTCGTCGGGTTCAATCCTGGTAGATATTGGTTCTGAGAATACTATGTTTCATTTAGATCTTTACAATCGTGACACTAAAAATTTAAAGATTCCCGGATTCTCGGTGTCAGAAAGATTAGCTAATTCAGACCCTGAATTTAATAGGGATGCATTTGGCAAAGACATACTCCAAAACTCGTATAGCGATAGTGGGGGGGGTGGATTGGGCGCTACCTATTTTTTTGATAAAGGCTTTACTGGCATCTCTTTTGCCAAGCACGAACAGGAATACGGAACTATATTAGAAGACGGCGCATACATTGATTTAGCGTCAGATAACTACAAGTACGACCTTGAGGTTCGAGACCTTTCAAACCTCATTAATAAAGTAAAATTTAAGCTGAGTTACAATGACTATCAGCATCAAGAAATGGAAGATGGATCAGTTAATTCGGATTTCTTTGATCAAGGCACGGACGGTAAGGTCGAGGTAGTTCATTCCCTGTTATCTCAATCAGGAGGTATAGTTGGAATGAATTTTGGTGCCTTCCGGTTCTCTCAAAAAAATGGTTCCTTTATTGCAAACAACCAACGAAATAATATTGGACTGTATGCATTAGAGAGATATGCCGTACGTAACCATCAATTGACTTTTGGGTTAAGGCACGATTATCAAGCATATGACGCCAATAGCTTTATAAGTGATGATGGTGCAGCAGTTTCCGGTGGCGCTGAAACAAGCACTCCCTTTTCTGCATCCAAAAAAACATTTAACAACACAAGTATGTCGTTAGGCACCAGCTCAAAACTTAGTGAGAACTGGTCCTTAGGTTTTAGTTTAGCGCACACTGAACGGGCACCTGCTCAGGACGAATTATTTGTCTATGGCAAACATCATGCTACAGAAACAATTGAGCACGGTGATCGAAATTTAAAGGATGAACGCTCCAACAGCATCGACGCTACCTTAAGCTGGGAAAATCAAGGCAATGCTTTTTCTTTAACGCCCTATTTTACTGACTTTAGTAGTTACATTGCGCTTTTGGATACCGGAGAAGTTCAGTATCACGATCATGGTGGCGTAGAAGAAGCGCTAAAAGTCTTTCAACACCAGAATATCCCTGCTGAATTTTATGGCTTTGAATTTCAGGGCAATATTAATTTATCACCCAACTATGGTTTAAGTTATTGGGGTGACTACGTTAGAGCGAAGAATAAAAATGGAGGTGATCTTCCAAGAATACCCCCGCTCAGCCTAGGTTCTGGTTTGTTTTATCAATGGAATACTCTTCAAGCAAATATAAATATTGAGCACAAGTTTAGTCAAAGTGATATTGAGGTTAATGAATTAAAAACTGATGACTATACCAATCTTTCAATGACGGTGAATTACCAACTCCCCTTTGCGAAAGAATTCAATTTTTTTATAAAGGGTGACAATCTTCTAGATGATCAAAAACGTGACCATGCTTCTTTTTTAAAAGATAAAACTCTGATGGGCCAAAGAAACTTCAGTTTAGGGTTGTCAGGTTCCTTTTAATATATACCTTTAATCAACTTTTTTTATCTAAAACTTTAATGTTTTGATAATTTATTTAAGAATCATTCCCGTAAGTATTCGAATCTACTTGCGAATGATTCTCATTTAGATTAAGATTACGTTAATGTTAAAAAAAGCAAAATTAAGGCGAATGAACAGAAAGCATAAGCAAGACAAAATCAAAAAAGTGATAATTGAGACAATTAAGCTCTCAGTGATTACATCAATTGCGTTCTTATCAACGGCATACTCTGAAGAATACATCAAGCCAGTAAGGGTTGAAGTATTTGGTGAAAGATTAAGTGATACGAATCCTTATAGAGGTTACAACTTTTCAGGAACTAGTTCGTCAACTAAAACAGACGCCCTACTTATTAATGTCCCTCAAGCCATTACGGTCATACCTCAAGAAGTTATCAAAGATCAGTCAGTTTTAAGTATTGGTGACTCAATTCGTTATGTTCCAGGAGTTACTTCCTCACAAGGTGAAGGTAACCGCGACGCTATCGTATTTAGAGGAAATAGAACAACGAGTGATTTGTTTATCGATGGTTTACGTGATGATATTCAAACCTACCGCGACCTCTACAGCACAGACCGCATTGAAATATTAAAGGGTCCTAATGGGATGATTTTTGGTCGGGGTGGCGCGGGCGGAGTCCTTAATCGCATAAGTAAAAAAGCGGGGTGGGACCCAGTCAAGGATGTCAGCATCACTTATGGTGCTTGGGATCAAAAGCGCGTTACGGGTGATTACAGTGTTGGATTAACCGACGATGTTGCGTTTCGAATCAATGGCGTTTATGAAGACGGGAATTCTTATCGGGATGGTGTGAATTTAGAACGATATGGCTTTACACCGACACTCACCATCCAACCTAGTGAAAATACAAGCATTTATCTTACTTCTGAGCTCTTTAAGGATACACGCATTGGTGATCGAGGTGTGCCATCGGCCGGCAGTGGGGCTAACAGGAAGCCTTTTAATATTGGAGATACAGATCAATTTTTTGGTAACGCGGCTTTAAGCCCAAATGAAACCGAAACAGCAGCCTTTAATGCCATCATTGAACACACGTTTTCTAATAATGTAAAAATCAAAAACAATGTGCGTTACGCCAGCTACGATAAGTTTTATCAAAATATTTATGCGAGCTCCTCAGTCGTAAACGGGCAACTGAGTTTGAGTGGTTATCGCGACGAAACAGACCGTGAAAACTTCATTAACCAAACGGACGTTACTATACCCTTTTCTACCGGACCCCTAAAACATACACTATTAGTGGGGGCTGAATTTATCGAGCAAGATAACCAAAATAAACGTCTAACAGATGCTGTCGGCATCACACCCGGTACAGTAAATACATCAAATCCGATAGGTACTGGCACATTTACAACCATTAGTAGGAACCAAGATACCGAAATTAGCAGCCGTGCATTTTACCTGCAAGATCAAATTGAAATCACCCCGAAGTGGCAAGCAATTGGTGGGTTAAGACGTGATATTTTCGATACAGACTATACCAATTTGGTTAATAGTAGCAAAGTTGATATTACCGACGCATTTTGGTCTCCAAGAGCAGGATTAATCTTTAAGCCAACACGCAATACCTCTCTGTATGCAAGTTATAGCCTTTCTTATGTACCAAAGTCCAGTGATCAGTTAAATGGATTTAGAGGCATTGAAGATGAGCCCACACTCTTTGAGCCGGAGAAGTTTGTTAACAAGGAGATCGGATTGAAATGGGATATTAAACCAGACTTATCCTTCACTGTTGCGGCCTATATCCTGGCGCGTCAAAACCAAATTGCAGAGGACCCAAATATAGCCGGTGACAATATATTGATTGATGGTCAAGAAACCAGAGGCTTAGAAATCAGCTTGTCTGGGAGCGTGACGGATAAATGGTCTGTTATTGGGGCTTACACTTATCAGGACGGAGAAATAACCAAAGCCCAAGGTACGACTATAACCAAAGGCTCAGAGCTTGGTGAGACACCAGACCATACCTACTCTCTGTGGAATAAGTACGAAGTTAATAGTGCATGGTCTTTAGCTCTTGGTGTTGTTGGTCGGTCGTCAATGTATGCTGCTATCCCGAAGATAGGTGACAGCACATTATTACCTGGATATACCCGCTTTGATGCTGCCGTCTTTGCTAAGCTAAGTGAAAACACTGATTTACAAATGAATATTGAAAATTTAACCAACAAAGAATACGCCATTAATGCACACAACAATAACAACATTGTGCCTGGTGCACCATTATCCGCGAGAGCTACGCTAAACTATAGCTTCTAAATTAAACCACTTTTGTATTAAAGCTTGGTAGTAATGTCAGGCTTTTTTTATACCTGCTATATAATGCAAAGTATGAAAGACAATGACCAGCTACACCCCTTCATTTTTGAAGAGCATCCTATCAGAGGGGCCTTGGCTCATCTCAATAGCACCTTTAATCAAGCCTTGGAGAACCAATTACTCCCAATGGTCATTAAAAAGGCGCTGGGTGAGCTCATGGTAGCCAGTGCCCTACTCACATCTACTTTAAAAATGGATGGTTCATTAGTCCTGCAAATACAAAACAAAGGACGGCTAAAGTTACTAGTCGTTGAATGTAACTCCAATATGGATATTCGTGCCACAGCTAAGTGTGAGGGAAAAATAGCAAAAGATACCAGCTTTTTAGATTTAATTAAGAATGGTCAATGCGTTATTACCTTGGATCCAAAGGATGGCAAACCATACCAAGGCATTGTACCTATTGAGGGCGCCTCTATCTCTGAGATATTAGAAGGCTATATGTTACGGTCACAGCAACTAGAGACAAGTCTTGAGCTCAGCTGCGACGGTAAAAGTGCTAGTGGTCTATTATTACAAAAACTGCCTGAACTGCCATCCCATGATGCAGATACATGGAATAGAGTGTGCATGCTAGCAAACACCATTACTGATAAAGAGTTAACCTCTTATGATATTAAAAAATTAAAAGCACATTTTTTTAATGAAGAAGACATTCGGTTATTTGAATCTAAATCAACTCAATTCAATTGTAAGTGTTCTCGGGCAGCCGTAGCTGACATGTTGAAAATGTTAGGAAAGGAAGAGGTAGACAGTGTATTGGTAGAACAAAAAAAAATTGAGGTTAATTGCGATTACTGTAATAAACAGTATGCCTTTGATCAAGTCGATGTAGGAGCACTATTCACCGATAACAGCCCAGGAAAAATTAGTCGGTCTATTCATTAGGGTTGCTTGTAAACCTTAACTTCTCTAAGAAAAGCTTACCAACTGAAAACCTTGAATCTCAGAGATGCTATTTTTTTGAAGCCTCAATTGCTTGTTCAACATCCTCTATGATGTCATCAATATGCTCAATCCCCACTGAAATTCTTATCAAATCCTCACTGACACCAGCCAAGACTTTTTGTTCTGGGGTTAGCTGCCTATGCAAAGTTGATGCTGGATGACATGCAAGTGATTTAGCGTCTCCCATACTAAGTACCCTTAAAATGATTTGAAGTGCATCAATAAATTTAGCTGCCGCTTCAGTTCCACCTTTGATACCAAAACTGATGATACCTGAGGCTTGGCCCTTCGTTATTTTTTTACAAACATCATGATATTTATCATCCGGCAAGGCGGCATAATTTACCCACTCCACTCGTTCGTGGTTCTTGAGGTAGGTAGCCAACGCAAGGGCATTCTGACAATGTCTTTCCATCCTCACACCTAATGATTCAAGCCCTAGCATAATTAAAAAAGCACTATGGGGTGACAAGCAGGCTCCGGATTCTCTTAAAGGAACCACCCGACAACAAGCAATGAAGGCAGCAGGGCCGAAATGTTCCGTATATATGACTCCATGGTAAGACGGGTCCGGCTCATTAAGCATAGGAAATTTTTTGGCCTCTTTAACCCAATCAAACTTTCCTGAATCAACAATGATTCCTCCAATTGTTGCTCCATGCCCATCGATATATTTGGTAAGGGAGTGAATCACAATATCCGCTCCAAAATCAATAGGTCTGCATAGATAAGGAGTCGCCACAGTATTATCGACAATCAATGGGATACCATGCTTATGCGCAATCTCTGCAAATTTCTTTAGATCGATTATATTACCTAAAGGATTGCCAATTGACTCGCAATAGACAGCCTTTGTATGTTCATCTATTGCCTCATCAAGACCCTTAAAATCTGCCCCATCAACCATTTTCACAGTAATTCCCTGCTTCGGGAAGCTATGCATAAAAGAGTTATATGTGCCTCCGTACAGCTGATTGGTACTGACAATGTTATCCCCCGCCCTTGCAATACATTGGATAGCATAAGTGATAGCTGCCATGCCAGAAGCAAGAGATAAAGCTCCAATACCTCCCTCCATTTCTGCTACGCGTCTTTCCAGCACATCGTTGGTTGGATTACCTATTCTTGAATAGATATTGCCTTCCACTTTAAGATCAAATAAATCTGCACCATGCTGCGTGTCGTCAATCGTAAAACCGGAGGATTGATAGATCGGTGTTGTGGCTGCCTTTTGGTCATTTTTATCTGAATCATAACCATGATGAAGTGCTATTGTTTCAAGTTTCATAAGTACATCCCTTTAACTATCATTTAAAATCTACTGCTCCGTCGTTAACCCTTGTCCATTTAAAGATGAGGTATTCTAGTAAGTAATTTGAGTTATAAAACTTATAGGTTCGATTAGGAAATTTATCTACTGAACGTAATACATAATTTGCTTCAATTGCTGGTTTTGATTTGCTACCCACATATTTGGGGGTGCAGCTGATAAGCCTGTTTTTTTTCATATATTTGAGCGTTCTACATATTCGCTGACTAACAATTTCACACCTCGCAGTCCAGCTAAAATTGATATAACCCGTATGAGCAAAAAGATTTGGTATGCCACTAAACATCATACCCCTATACCAACTCGTATCATTAAGATGTATTTTTTTGTCGTTGACTAAAATATCAATACCGCCGAGTAATTGAGCATTGAGGCCGGTGGCCATAATGGTGACATCACACTCAATAACTTTTCCATCTTTTAATTTGATGCCATTTTTTTCGAAACTACTTACTTCCTGGTGCTCAACTGATACCTTACTTAGCTTGACGGCTTTAAAATAATCATTATCTAAACTACATGCAGGGCGTTGATCCCAATAATCATATGAAGGAACGTTAGTATCATTGTAATAAGGGTAGCGAGCGATGATATTTTTTTTATAGGATTTTTTAAAAAGCCTACTATGAAAGTAATCTATTAAGGTTTCAAATGTTTTATAGCGGCGTGTTGATTTTTCCTTACCATCTACATTTACTATCCACGCAGCACTCCGTTGTACTAATGTTACCT
>Ga0209601_1000959_pt1 | contig 21332 bp, 37 predicted proteins | sample COGITO_mtgs_1104_4_FD_184796 | JGI IMG/M metagenome (GOLD analysis project Ga0209601, IMG submission 184796) | Pelagic marine microbial communities from North Sea - COGITO_mtgs_110426 (SPAdes) (version 2) | ecosystem: Environmental > Aquatic > Marine > Epipelagic ...
TAAGTGATAAATTAAATACAGCAAAAGATGCTATAGAGGAGATGCAAAAATGACAGAACTTAAAGATGAACATCTAGAAGTTATATCTAAAAATAAGTCAAAAAAATATGAAATAGATAATTTAGTAAATCAGTTATCTGATGCCAAAGAATCTGTTGCAGTACTTAGTAATGCTATAGAATGTGGTTTTCTACATGATAAACATTCCTTGATTTTACAAGAATGGATTGTAGAATATGAAGAATTGTCTCAACAATTAGACACACACTTAACGGAGGTAAGAGACCATGGATGAAAGAGCACTTAAAATGTTACTTGCTGGAAAGCAATTAGAAATAGATAAATTAAAACGTACAATAAAGGAGATGGAAGAAAATGATAATGCCAGACAGCGAGATTCTGAGACTAGAAAAACGTCAAAGAGGACTACAAAGAGTAGCAACAGCAATTAACGATCTAAGTATATATGGTATATACCCAACTAACTTTCCAAAGTTAATTCAGGTATTAGAACACGCTAAAGATCATGTTAAAGCTGAGATAACAGCTACTAGAAAACGTATAATAGAACACTCTACAATTAAAGTAGAAGAAGTATATACAGACCCATTAAAAACAGAAGCTCAAAAAGAATCTGATAATATTAATGATATGTATTCTACAAAAGGTATTTAAGAATTCTATAAATAGATCTGCAAATATCCTAACTGCAGTCAGGGTAATATGAAAGGCAATGGATATGGGAATTAACCTTCAGTCATTGACTATTAAAATAGATAGAGCCAGATGGGAGACTGTCTGGCTTGTTAATTTAACCTGCTTATTCGGACTTGTAAACTTACAATGGTATTTCTAGTTTAAGATTCTGTAAGTGTACCTATACTAGATAAAGGCCCAAGGAGGAGTAGGTTAGATTTTAGTCATCTTTACAATCCAAGATGTAGGAATATTAGTACGATCTCCATAAGTATAAGATCCATCTTCTTCAATATATGCTGCAAACAATTTAATAGAATGTTTGTCTTTAGAGAATAGCCATCCTTCGTTTACTGGATGTGCTAGTTTCATGTTAGTAAATTCTTTGTGCTCAGCCCAACCTGAATCACTTACACAGTCAACCCACTCAACTCTGTATTTGTCATAAGGTAATGTATGAGAATCTTTAGAAAAAGTAACTTTCTTTTTAGTGAAGCGTTTCTTTACCATCAGCAGCCCATATAAAAGTTGATCTATCGTTTTCTTCTAAAGCGTCCATAATGTTATCTGGAACATTGTGACCTTCTTCATCAAAAACTAATTGAAGATATGTACTGTAAATGATAGCTAGAGCCATTGCGTCTGCAGCTCTAATACACATATCAGGATTTTGACGTTTAATAAAATCGCCAATAGCTTCTGGTTTAACATTATCTAAAAATGTTTCAGAATAATTCTTCTTAGATTTTTTGGGAAACTTTAATAATTTATTCATATGTGCGTACTTCTAGTGAGGATATCTGTATTAATTATTTGGGTTGCAGTAGAAAATCAATGTTATTCTGTATCTTAGGTACAAGTTCATCATAAACTGTACGCCAAAGCATAGAATCATCATAAAAAAAGTTCTTATTCTTCCACATATCGTGGTAATGATTATAGAATTTAGAACATATATCAACAGCATCTATGTCTAATTTCTTCCAAAAATCTTTTTCACTCATACCATTTGTATGTAATAAATGATGATGAGGATAACAAAGAGGTACAGTAAATTGATCTCCAACTTTCTGTGAAAAACCTCTAGGCATAGCAAAAGTTATATGGTGAGCTTGAGACTGTGTGTTCTGACAAAGAATACATGGATTAGACGCTACCCATTTTAGGTACTCTTTGTCTTTGATTCTTTGTACCTTGTCCTCTGATAGTATTGTGCACTTTTTTATAGCCATAATATATTGCTAAACTAGATAGCCCTTCATGTACTTGGTTAGATGCTTTACGTTCTGACATACCTAAATGATATGCTATTTCAATTATACCAAAATTAAAATGACAAAACAACTTCATAATTACAGAAAGACGTTTTCCTATTTCATCATCAACATCTTTAACTGCTAATGCAGCACCAAGAGATGATGTAATAAAGTCTGTGTTACTGTTATCAATACGTTCTTTTAGAACATTACCAGTACCACCACCTTGAAGTTCACACATAAGACGATAACGAGAACCAGCTTCATATTCTTCTATAGATATAAGTTTACGATGAAACATATACATTAAACGAGATTCACGTATGTTTAACCATACTTTACGCTTGTCTAAAATAGTAGAAATAAGCTCTGGTTTTTCAATCTGACGCATAATTTATTTTATAATTTTCTAAAGCTTTATCAACGAAAGATTTAAATTTTTCGTTTTTATTGTATAAATTATATAATCTATAAACTCTATTTGGTTTACAATTATGCAAACGAGCAATAATGCTCTTACACCCGTACACTTGTGTAGGGTGCAATAGCCAGGATAGTAAAATACATAGATTATATATCTTGTATTCTCTGCTATTATTAACAGTTCTTTTACCTTTTAATATATCTAAAGATACATTATAAGATGAACTACAATACTTTTGAATATAACTAACCATAGGATAAACATGAACATTGAATATAGACATAGTGCTTCTAAAACTAATAGCTTTATTGATTCTCCACCTTATTGGATAATTAATAACTTGTATGATTTTAGTTCTGAAGCTAACGCCAGAATGATAATGGGCAGTACTGCTGAAGCTACAGCAGAACACGCTTTGCAAAACCAAATCACTGATGAAGAAGTTATCATAGATATTGCAAAAACCAAATACATAGAATTAAAAGGTGATGAGTCAGATGACGAATGCCTTTGGTCTGGTATAATTGCTAATCAGTTTGTTAAAGAACTACCTCAGTTTGGCAAAATTATTTCTTATCAAAAAGAAATTGTGTCGCCTGGCGAAAAATATGGCTTAAAATTTGATGTTAAAGGTGTTACTGACTTCGAATTTGATGATGTAATCATAGATACTAAAGCTACTGCTTACATAAAAAGACTAAAATCTGGTGCTATTGATAGCAGATGGTACCCAAAAGACGCTGATTTGCGTCAACAAGCTCTGTACAAAGACCTTTTCAATAAACCGACTGCATTGCTGTATTGTTCTTATAAAGACGTTTACAGCGTGGATATGGAGGGCAGAGAGGGTCATTTAGAGACCATTATACAAGCTATGAAACATATAGAACATATCTTGGATATTGCTAAAACAAAAGAGGACATAGTTAAAATGTTTCCATTAACTATGGATAACTTTAGATGGGGTAAATCAGATAATGAGCCATCTAGAATATTTGCAAAAAAGGTTTGGCAAGAAGCCTTTAAATAGGTTATAAGAACTAATGCAAAAGTTTGGAAAAATAATAAAACAAATAAATAGGAGAACAAACATGGAACACGAAACATTTGAATGCTCATTTAAAAAAGCATTTGAGAAAGAAGATGGTCAAGTTACTGTCTACATCACTAAAGATGATGGTACAGACATGACTGTATATGGTGAAGCTTTAGGCTCATCAAGATGGCCAAAGGGAGCAAGACTAAAAATTGATGCACAGCCAGTTAGAACAAGTAAAACTGGTAAGCAATATCAAACAGCATCTAGAATAGAATGTTTAAGTGAAGTATCAGATAATTCAGGATCAACTCCTGCAGTTAACGCTACATACTCTGCTAATACAGCAAACACTTCTTATTCAGTAAGAAATACTTCGGACCAATTTTCAGAGAAGTATAGATTAACTATGAGTAATCTTATTGGATCTTATATGTCAGGTGGCAAAGTACCAACTGATAGTGAGTTTCAACAAATAGATAACTTAGTTAGAAAAGTATTAGATGCAAAAGCTTCTAGTGTCGATGAGATACTAAAAGACGATGTACCATTTTAACAATTTCTTATCTCCCTCGAGTTAGAAAACTAGGCATTGCTACGGTATCAAGGTTGTTCACCGTAGTAGTGCCTTTTTAATTTAAGGACTTTATGAAAATAATATTTGTATTTATTTTTTTACTTAATGGACAAACAGAAAGAGTTCCAACTATTTTAGTTGAAGGACAAAAGTGCCAAGACAAATTTATGGAAATAGTTACAACTAATAAAATTAAGAGTAGAGTATTGTATAAAAATCATATAGTCTGGGCACACTATTGCAAATCAATAAAAGGAGAATGGGTTCAATGATAACTGAAAAACGATTAGAAGATGCATTAAAATTTCTTTCAGATACAGATGAAAGTAACGCTGAATCAAATGCTAATGTAAAATATTTAGATAGATTATTAAAAAGAAAGAAAGCATTACACATTACAGGTAACTCAGAAGATAAAAGTATATCTGCTAAAGAACAATCTTTTTATGCTTCCGATACTTACAACAATGCTGTTAAAGAATTGTTTGATGCAGAAGTTACAGCATCTACATTAGAAAACAAACGTGATAAAGAAGGTCTTATTATAGATCTATTTAGAACATTAGAAGCTAGTAGACGTAAAAATACTATATGATTTATAAGTTTAAAAGATGGGTTATACTTCCTGCTTTTGCAGAAGTTATTATTAAAGCTGACTCAGATGAAGAAGCTATTAAAATACATAATTCTTTAGATTCTAAAAGTTTAACTTGGGAACAAGCAGAAACTGTAGATCAACGTATGACATACGAAATTATTAATGAGCAACAATCAGATTAGGTTGTTTAGAGCTATTATAAATCAAGCTATACATGACGCTATGTATGATGGTGTATACAAGTATCATATTATAGATAAGCGTGAAGCTATACAGTGGCTTACTAGTGATTCTGTAGACTTTAGAACTATATGTTCTTATGCAGAAATAGATGCTTCTCAAGCTACTCGTAAATTTACCGAAGCTATGAAGTTAGATCTTTATGCTATGCGAAATGATCAAGAAAAAGTATTAAGTAAACCACGTAAAAAATATAAACATAAAGGAAAGTTTAGGTTAACATTCAATGACTAAGGTTTGGAACAAACAAATTAAAGGTAATCACTACCAAAAATATAAAATTCAACCAAGCAAATTTGTAGTAGAAAACAAACTTCTATTTCCAGAAGGATGTGCAATTAAGTATATTATTAGGCACCAGGACAAAGGTGGTAAAGATGATTTACTTAAAGCTATACACTTTATCGAAATGATAATAGAAAGAGACTATTGAGATAATGGATTCGATGAGTTTATTTTTAGTTCTTGCAATTGTACTTTCAGCAATTCTATTTCTTTTTCTAGAATAGATATATTTTTATCTAAATCTATTAATCCAAAACTATTAGTTTCTATACCAGTTAAATCTGGTGCAGTAGCATTAGACAACTGTTCTATCTTTAATTCCATTGTAGCAAACTTAGAGTAAAATGTACCTGTAGAACCAATGAGTCCTATTATTACCATAATTACACCAATGTTATTTTTTAATTTATCCATTCTTAAGCTCCTTAAGTTCTATTAATATTCTCTGTTTGTTTATGTTTAGTTCTTGTAATGTTCTATTCTTAATTCCTATAATATCGTTGTTCCTGTATTTTACTAAATCAAAGTTTTTATAAATAGATCTATTATCAAATATAGCTATTTGGTCTAAATATATATCTTTAGATTTATAGAACTCTGTATTGTTATACTCTACCAATGATACTGAATCTTTCTGCATAGCATCTAATTTAATAATGTTTTTAATGTTTAAATTTTTAGATGCGTCTTTAACTTGTGCGTCTACTTTAGTCATTATTACATCTAATTTTGTTTTACTTGTTTTAGTTTTTGTAGAGCTTACTTTACTTTTAACTTCTTCTTTAGAATCTTTCTTAACTACCTTTTTAGAATCATTCTTATCTGTATCTTTTTTTATTACTTCTTTCTTAGCATTATCTGATACCTGTTCAGTAACTTCTGTAGATACTTCTTTTTTGTATTCTTCAGTAATTTTATCAACAACTTTAGTTTCTGATTTAATTTCTTCTTTAGGTTTTTCATTATAAACTTTCTCTATTTTAGGTTCAGTTTTATATTGTTCTATAACCTTTGGTTCTTCCATTGGTTTAGGTTCAGTTTTAATTTCTACAAACTTAAATTCTTCTTTAACTATAAATTCTTTTTCTGGTTTAAATTCTTCCAACACATTTTTTATCTCATCTCTAATATCTTCATTTAAAACAAAAGGATCTGACTCGTATGTTACAGTGAGGGAAGGTTCTCTGAGATCGACCCCATAATGATTCTCTGTAGCATTTGATGAATCTGTAAAATCATATCGAACTGATAAATCATAGTCGGTTTGTAAATTTGAAAATACAGTATAAGTATCACTGCCAGTGACGTAATCACCACAGTTAAAACTGCCACAGCTACTACTATTATAATTCCTAATCTGTGTTGTTGTTTCACCATTTGCTCCTGTTATAGTTACTGTAGATTTAACACTAGAATCATATGTATTCCAATGCCAATATTCAAATTCATGATTAGTTGTATAACCATTTTGTATTTGTAATTCTGTTAAATTTGCGTCATTCTTTAAACTTATATTATCAGATTGGATATAAGTATCATGCTCAGAAGCAATGACATTAGAACCATGCCTACCATCGGCAGTTCCTGTCCAAGATCCATTATCAAAGTTTTTATCAAGTAAATTATTTGTTGTAATAACTTCACTTTTTATGGAAGTTGTATGGATTAATATAATCAGCAAACTTATTAACGCTGTGTATCGCATAACATCCTCCTATTACTATTGCTAATAGCCAAATCATTTACTATGTATTGGTTGAGTTTCTATAGTTTGTAATACTTCTATTTGAATAGACTTATCTATTACTTCTCTTTTTTCCATACGTTTAACATATGTTTTATAATCTGGTCTTTCAAAATCGTATTTATTCCAAATATCCATAGCATCTTTACCTATCTTGCCATCTATTGGACAAGGAGTTCCTGCATTAATCATTGCTTCAAAGACTCTTTCGTCCTGGCAAAGTAAAGCTACACTTCCAACTTTCATTCCAAAGTCATATAAAACTTTAGCTAACTTAATTCTTTCACAGTTCATATCTCTATTAGTTTTACCACCAGATACTCCAAAACCAAATGTCTGAACTCCAGCACTCATTCCAGTTGCACAAACGTCTTGTGATCCAGCTGAAAATGATGGTGAATTAGCAGTTGGTGGTGCTGATTTTATATTAGAATTTGATGTACTATTTGTAGTAGAGTTTGATGAACTTCCTGTTGCATAATTAGTAGTAGCAGTAGATGTATATCCACCTTCAATAGCAGTGTTTGATCCACTTACATTAGTTTGTGTAGAGTCTGCATAAGACACACTTATAGTTAGTAATAATATAATTAATATTCTCATTTTTTAAATGTTGGTTTGTTATTTTTATCCCAAAAAGGTAATTGAGCTCCTGAGCTCTGATAACATTTAGGACATAAGATTTTTTTATTTGGTAAAGTAATAAAGGACTGAGTATGTATAATTTCTTTATTACACCCTATGCAATATCCTTCAACTTTCTTCATTTTGACTTACGCATAATATCAGCACCTTTTAAACCATATATAGCACTTACAACACCTATGAAGATAGCTTGATACCAATATGGTAGCTGATTAAAATATTCAAAAAATAATGTTAATTTAGTATGAATCTCTGGATCGTCAGAAAAGATAGACCAAGCCAATAAACAGATAGGCATAGATATAAGAATAAGGACAAACTCATCCTTGTAACCTTGATCATTGCTCTCAATAATTTTCGCTTTATATTCAATATCTCCCCTTGCCATCTTCTCAGCATGAGTACGCTGAGCATCAGACATCAATCTTTTTGTTTGTTGTTTGTTTTGGTATAAATGACTAGCTGTTTTTATACCCATGGATAATAAATTAAACCACATCTTAATCTCCCTTATCTAAATATTATTGGGTTAGGCCCACCAAATAGAATTAACATTACATAGCCAACTACTAACCAGAAAGTAAACCAGTAATTCACTGAGGCTACCTTCCATATTAATATACCTTGTTAGAACCTGTTGGGAATCCGTCCCATGCTTTGTACATACCTTCTACTAACAGCTCATCATCGTATGGCTGCATACCATTTTCCATTTGTATAATTGCTTTAACTAATGGTAAATAATCTTCTATACTGTTATCTAATTTGTCTTGAGGATTTACGCCAAGTTTCTTGCAAACAAATACTATATAAGCATCTGTGTCATTCTCACTTGGTGGAGCCCATCTTTCAATGATGTCCTCTACTGTAAATCTTTTATGATGAAATCTATATACTAAAAGTATTCTAGTTAGAGCTCTAATGCCCCAAACAGACTCTTTAAATACACAAAAAACTGGATCAGATTGTTCATCTGCCAGTCCATCCCAATCAGTACCAAGCTTTATATTGCCTGGGTTTTTGTTTCTAATTCCTCTAGGTAATTTTTCTATTCCATCTGCCATTTTTATCTAAAACCATTGGGATTAATATTGGTAATCCATCAATGATAACTCCTGTTCCTATTACTGGTCTAGACTTTTGTAATTTATTATATTCAAAAGCTAAACTTTTCATATTAATTAAACATCCAACTTGCATACCCCAAAGTAGTTCATTTGGATTGCTCCAATAATCTATTTTGAAATGAAGTGTGATAGTGTCCTTGGACAGTACACATTCCATATTGTTGTGCAACTTTAAGTACGTCTTTAAATTTACCATGACAGAAGTAAATATTTTGACCATTAGATGCTTTAATAATCAAATCATCGTGCCATGTCCAACCTTTACCAACTCCAAGCATATCATTATATGACTTAAAGATTTCATGAGGTAACCCATATCTAGTAGCTTTTCTAAAAACTAAACTACCATGATTAGAGTCCATAATATGTTGCTTAGGAAATAACTTCTCTAAATCTTGAAGGAATTTTCTAGCTACTACTAGCTCATGACTTGGTGAATATAAACCAGGATGTGAATCATGGAATGATATTGAGTGCCAATCCATTTCATCACCTATGTTAACTACACAGTCAGGTTTATACTTTAACTTAATAGCTTTTAAAAAGTCAAGAGTATCTATATGATGATATGGTGCGTGTTGATCACTTATAACAAGTATTGATTTGCGAAGCATATTAAAGTTTTTACAACTATTTAACTAATAAATCTAGTCAATAAGGTACAACTTTTTATTACAAATTTTTTGTTAAAAGATATAAAAACTGTCCTAATAAACCTAATCCAATAGCTGATATGATGTATATAATTCTATCTACATCTTTCTGAATGTGAGCTAAATGATTGGTTTCTAGGATGTGCAGTTTTTGATCAATAAGATCAATCCTATTATGAACTTTTAGAAGTTCTTCTGTATTTTCTGTATGTCTACTCATTAGAATAATGTTTCGTAAGGAGACCTTACTAACCCTTTCGTTTTGTATTGTGTATATCTAGGCCCTTTATATCTAGGGTGACCTAATTGCCCTAATACAAAATCAACAGAAGTGTCTGCAGCTAAGTCTAAAGATAGACCTTCTTTAAGCAAACCTTGTTCTACTGAAGCTGATGCTTGTTGTAACCAAATAGGTAAAAATCTTTTACCCACATGACCACCAATTGCTAAACCTTTTTCAATAGCACTATCATCTTTTCTAGTCATATTTGGACTATACTTAGTAGTTAAATAATCTTTATTAGTTAAGACTTCTATAACTGTTCTAGGCAAAGAACCAATCTTTTTAAGACCAGTAGATTGTGGTGCTGTTATCCAATGAAAAGGTTCCATTAGTTGTTTAGAGAAAGTTAATACTTCACCATTCCCTAAGTCAATTCTTGTTGGATCTGTGTTTTCTAATATACTATGTCCTGAGAACATATAATTTAGAGCAGATCCTGCTACTGCATAAGTAAGTGCAGCTCTAGCAAAATAGTATTGATATAATCTTCTAGTTTGTGGATCACTTTCGAATCCTGGTAATGACTTAGCTATAATTCTTACATTAGATATTGTCCAGTCTGGAGCAAATAATAACAATTGCATATATCCTCTAGACCCTGGATTTAATGTAGTTTGAGCTAATTTTTTAATGAAATCGTTTTCTATTCTTTGAGTAACTTGTGCCCAATTTTGTCCACCATATGCATCATTAGTAAACTGCGCTGCTCTACGAGCTTTCTTATATATTTCTGCCTGAGTGTCACCAGGCTTAATAGCGTTAGCACCTTTGTTTAAAGATGTAAGAAACGTATGTATTTTAGCAGAAGTAAATATTCTATCCCAAGTAATTCTATCAAAGAATTTAAATGTTCTTTCAATGTTTCCTTTTTGACTTATACCAAAATGATTTTTAAGAAATGTATCTACACCTCTAATGTTTTGGTAAAATCTATCATAACCAATATCTTCAGGCATTGATATATTTAAACCACTACCTTGACCAAATCTTACAACGTCTTTAAATCCTTGTTGTTGTAATTGTTTAATAGCATGAGGATAATCTGTAAGATAATATCCTGGATCTTGTAATTGTTTTAATACTTCTGGTTTAGTTTTAGGACTTAAAAACTTACCTATAGTTTTCATTTTAGCTCCTGCAAACCAAAGACTTTCTACTAATGCACCAGCATGAAAGAACGAGAATCCTACTGCTAGTCTTTTCATCATCATGTTAGTAGTAAACAATGCAGACATTAACTGTTGTTCATTTGTAGCATCAAATACCATTCTTAAAGCAGGTTCAATACCTTTATGTATTAATGGAGTAAATCCTTTTTCACCTTGAAAATATGGGTGATTAAATTCACTATAGTTAATTCTTTCTTGTGGATCTATAAAAGCTATTTGTTTTCTTGTTCTAGCAAGGAAAGGTTTAGTAAGTATATTCTTACCACTACCAATGTAATTAGTTTCTAAAAAGTTTAATACTTGCTGAGTACTTAATGCTTTACCAGCTGATTGCAAATACAATCTCATTAACTCTGCAGGATCATCCATTCCTGGTCTAATCTTATAACCTATTCTTAAACCTTGGTTAATATCTTCAAATACTCTTGATCTATTAAATCTAAAACTAGGATTATCACCAGTAATTGCTGTTTCAAACTTATTAGTAAAACTAAACAGTTCTCCTGTTTTACTTTTATATCCTTCCCAAAGTAAAGGTAAGTAATTAGATTTCTTATATTTAACTATACCAGCACCTTGCTTATTGAAGATCTCATAGAACTCATTAAATATTTTAGAAATATCATTTGCTGCTTTAAGTTCAGCATCAGATAATAAACCTTTATCAAAAGCTTTAACATTTTTATTAAATCTAAAGTTTTCATCTACTGTAGCACCAGTAAGATAATAAAATACTTTACGTCTAGAATCTAATTGATCTGGTAATGTATCTTTAATTTTGTTAGCTAACTCTTGTGCATATGAGTTATACTTTATAGTACTGTAAGATGCTGCATCTAATGCAGATTCTACTTGAGTTTCTGCTTTATTAAATGCTGCTTTACTTCTTCCAAAGTACGCTGTTGCTGCTTTAGCTGCTGCATAAATACCAACACCACCTGCAAATCCTTTAGCTGTTGCTATAAGTTTTTCATCATCTGATGTTAAAAATTGTGCAGTACCTACAACACCACCAATAGATGCTGCTTTAAATAATGTATTTTTTGCTATGTCTTTAGCACTTTCTACTGTAGGTCTTGCAAATGATGTTACTTCATTAGCTATTCTTGCAAACTCAGCTTCATCTATTACGACTCCTACTTCTTTTCTTATATCTTTTAATATATCATCGACAGCTCTAAACGTACCATTCTCTGTGTACTCAACTGCTTCTGCTGAATTTTTATATTTGTTAAGAGTACTAATCATTTGTTTCTGTACTCTTTCAGGAGATAGTCCAGTATTCTTACCAACCATAGCTCCCATTCCTGCAAAACCTACTGAGAACAAAGCTCCTGCTGTTGCTCCAATAGTTGTTTCTGCAGCTGTTCTTTTACCTGAGAATTCACCTTTTTCACCTAATTGATATGATGTAGAGAACACAAAGGGAACACCTAGTGTAGCTATACTACCAACTGCCATGTCTAACTTTGCTGCTTCTCTTAATTTTGCTAATTCTTTTACTTGTGCACTAGCTTTTAGTTTACCAAGTTCTGATACAGATTTAGTAATTTGAAAATTTTTAGAGTATTTCATTCGTAGAGAGTTAACTACACCTCTACCTAATCTACCCCAACCCAAAGGCATAAATAATAAATAAGGATCTGCAACTATCATGTTAACCATTTCTGCACCAAATAAACCTGGTGATTGTTTAACAAGATTACCTATTTCTTTTAGGTCTATATCCATTGGTCCATCTTCTAATAAGTAACCAAAACGATTTAACTTACGTTCAGCTTCTTTATAGATTTTAGAACCTTGTTCTTGTGGATTATTGTTTATATAATCTAATGCTTCTTGAGCTTGTTTCTTTTTAGTATTTCCAGTAGCCCATTGATATAGAGATGCTGGCATAGATTCTTCCAACATAAGATCTAATGGATTTCTTAAAGACGAAAAAAACCCTGGAGTACTATCTTTGACAGGCTCTTTAAGTCCATCATCAATATTACTCACAGGGTCTTTTAATTTAAATTCCTCAAGATTAAAATCATTAGCCACACTAGAATCCCCATTCTCTTTTTAATCTTTTGTTTTGTTCTATAATTCTTTGTCCTTCTCGTCTTAATTTAGTACCTTCTCTAAGACCTTTTTTAGCTGGGGCTGTTTTCATTACAAATGGACTTAATTTACTTCTATCTGTAAACTTTTCCATAGTTCTAGTAAATACTTTTTCTGATTTTAAATTTGCTTCTGTATATGCTTTCATAGCACCTTTAGATTTAGCTTTAAATACTGCAGGTTTAGATACTGGTTTAGTTTTTCTAATAGTTTTGATACCTGTAGCTGTTCTAGCTCTAGATCTTTTTAATCCTGTTTTTAAAGTACTAAAAAATTTTTTGTTTGATGTTTTTAATGCTAAACTTTCAGCAGCTAAACTACCAGTAGCTCTTGAAGATAATCCCATAAATTCAGGAACATCACCTAAAACTTTTCTTTGGTTAGCTTTAATTGTAGCTTCACTCATAACAGATGTAAATCTAGTAGGTGCTTTTTGTGCAGGAAGTTTTTGAACTCCTTTAAACTTTTTACTTACACCAGTTATAATTTTCTTAGCTATAAATTTTTTCATATATTATCCTTCAAAGTATTCAGGGAATCTAGCTTTAAGAATTCTTTCAGCTCTTTGCTTAGATACTTTCTGTAGTTGTGGGTTAGATGCTAATAGCATATTAAATATTTGTGAGTCATCATTAGATAGTACGTTACCATCTGAAGTAGGTATTATAATCTCAGGCCCTTTTTCTCCTACAACATAAGGTTTACCAGCATCTACTGGGCCACCTTGTGCTCTAAATACTGATTTTTGTTCTAAAGTTCCTTTGGTAAATGGGCCAAACCAACCTTTCTTTTCTTTAAATTCTTTAGAATCTAACATATCTTTAAGTATTTTTTCTTTAAAAGTGCTATCAATAACTAAAGGTTTACCTGATTTGTTATTTAATTGTGCATTTGCAATACGTTTTTGATATTCAATTGCTATAGATTCTACAGCTCTATCATAATCTGCTGTTGCATCTTCACCTTTAAGAAAACTAAATCCTTTTTCCCAAATGTTAGGTTCTGCAATTTTAAATCTACCTAACATATCTTTCATTTCACCAATGTCAGCTTGTGTTGCTTGAATAGGTTCTTGTTTTCTAGCTTCAATTCTATCTTTAAATTCTGCTGATATTTTAGCAGATTTTACAAAGTTATCTAAGATACCTTGGTTAATAGTTTTACCATTAGCTGATGATTGCATTAATGCTAATCCTAAAGAGAACGCTGGGTTAGACATAAGTCCTTCAAAGCCACCTTTGTCTTTCCAATTAGCTGCTGCTTTATCCATATCTACACCTGCCATATTAGATAGTTTAGATAAGAATCCTTGATCTTCAGCAAATTTAACACCTGTTCCACCTTGAGTAATAGGATCTGTAGCTTTACCTACAGGAGTACCTTGTGGTTGATTCTCAGGTTTAAACATTTGTATTTCATTAGGCAAAACTTTATTAGTTCTGTCTGGATTAATTACAATTTTACCTTGTCCTGGTGGTACATATTTTTCTGGAAATATAGGGTTTTTAATTAATGGGGATTCTTTTCTTTTATAAGAAGGATTATCTATTCCACCTGCTGTATTTAAATTTGGTGACATTGCATCACTATTCATTCCTGAAAAATCATCTTGGACTGTTCCTTGGTTATTTCTTTTCCAATCACTCCATATGTCTAATAGTCCCATTATAATATTCCTCTATCTAATTTATTTGTTTTTAACCAATCGTAATATGGACTGTCACTTACAGCTAACATTCCTATTGGCCCTTTATTGTTTAATGTTTGTGAAACTTTTTCTTTAGCAGTTGCATAAGCACTAGCAAAATTAAATTGTTTAGTGTTATTTCCTATACTGTTATACCATTTAGATGCTTCTGATTCAACTTGTGTATCTCCACTTACTAAATAAGGTGATGCAGCAAGTAAAGCAGTTGTATTTCCATTATCTCCACCTCCAGCAATTGGTTGAACTGTTGGAGTATCTGTACCATTATTATCTAAAAATTCATAACCTGGTACATCTGAAAGCATACTTTTAGCTTTACCAGTTTGATAAGCTGTATGTAGCAAACCACCTATACCAAGATACATTGGATTTGATTTTACATTAGCTACGTAATTATCTTTAAAACTTGTAATACTATCTCTGTCTCTTGGATCAACATCTACTTGTGGATCAGGATCTCCATAACTTGCATTGTTATCTCTTACTCCTGGAGGTAAATCTGGCGTTGGTGTTGTATAACTACCACCACCACCTGAATAACTATCGTTAGAATTTCCACTTCCTTGACCACCTTCTGCACCTGCATTTCCACCACTTGTGTCAGAACTTCCATCAGAGTTTGTATCACCCCAACCATCAAAACTTGAAAGACCACTAGCACCTTTATTGGGTTTACCATTTTTTAATGAGTCATGTAAATTAGCTTCTAATAATAATTTTTTTTCTTCATCAGTAATATAAACAAGTTCAGTTGATGGACTGTCTTTAGATGACTTCCAATATTTAGGTGCTTTAACTTCCTCAGTTTTACCCAAGTAATTTCTAACACCACCTTGCATTTCAAACTTGTCGTTTAATAGCATTAATTTCCTTATATAATTATTGCAATAATTAAAATAACAACAGCAATTGCTAATGCTTTTTTATGTTCTTTTACAAAATGTGGTATATGTTCTTTTAATTTCATTATAATAGTCCTCCTAATAATCCACCAAGTCCACCTATTGCTGCTCCAGTCATAGCTCCAGTAGGGCCACCCATCATATAACCCATAGATGCTCCACTCATAGCTCCACCTGCAGCCATACCCATTTTATTAGGTGCTGGTTGTGTGTTTTGTTGTGTTGGCAATCCAAAAGCAATCGGTGCTACAGTATTATAGTACTGAGCTAATGATTGTTGTGGTGCCATGTTTTGTTGTCTTTGTATATCTTCTAAAGCTCCACCTACTGCTGTTAAGCTAGGTACTTGTTGAGCTGTTCCTAATTGTCTTTGTCTTTCAGCATTGTATGCTTGAAATGCGTAAGGTGCCATTTTATCTGCAACTTGTCCAATTACTTGACTTTGCATCATAGGAGATCCAGGTGTTCTACCAGCTCCACTAAATTGTCCTGCAACACTAGAATATACATCTTTTCCAGCTTGAGCAATCATTGGAGATAAAAATGGATTGCTATACTGACCTTGTATAGTATCTAATATTTGTTGATTTGCAGCACCTGCAATATTTTCTTGAGCAGCCAAACCTTGCATAGTTTGTGTAGTAGGTGCAACATATCCTGCTGCTCCTGGGCCTTGTCCGTATATAGTTCCAGCTTCAGATATAATCTGATTCAATGCTGGTTCTGCTGGTGAATATGGGTTTACTTCAGTACTTTGTACTGTTTGACCTCCTCCTCCTGATGACATATTTAGTTCTCCTTTTTCTTTTCTAATAATATATGACTTTCTTTATAACCAAATGGTTTTAAAACTTTTTTCCAACCTGGTCTTGCAACCAACTCTAATAAATCACACTTGTTTTGCCATGCAAATTCTTCAATATGTTTTATTAAATGTTGCCATTTTTCACGATGCTTACCAGTCATAATTCTAATATTAAGACATCGTTGTAATGGTCTTGTTATTACTTCTGTTACTACTGTACCAAAATACTTTTCTTTACTATCTTGATCCCATAAAATCCATAACTGCATTTTTTCTTCTAAGATCCATTTTTTAATGTGGTCTGCCAAAGCATATCCATTAGATCTTGCTAGTGCGTCTGCTATATCTTTAACTACTATATGCCAGACTTCTTCAATGTGTTTTGTTGGTACTTGCACCAAATTCATTATGTACTTTTTTCGTCAAATATTTCTAGGTAACTAACCATACCTTCAATGGTATCTACTGTTCCTACTTGTATTTTAAGTATATCTTCTGACTCTAAAACAATAGAAGATAAAGCAGCATTAATTGTTTCTCCAGAAGATAAATCTTTATGATATACTTCAAAAGTTGCTGAAGCTGAACTATCAGTTACAGAAACTTCTACAAGATTGTTTGAAGCATGTTCATTACTAATTTGTATATTCTTAACAATTGCTGTTCTTCCAGCAGGTACTGTATAGATAGTTGTAAGATCTGTTGTGCTTATTGCAAACCCTGCGTTTTTATATAGATTAGCCATTCTTAGGATTCTTTACCTTAACTGCTTTAATAGCTTCATAGAAATCAAAGTATTGAGATTTTAATGCTGAGTTCTGATCTATAGAATGCCATAGCATATCAAGTTGATCTCCAATGCTAGGATAAACTCTATCTCTTTGATATTGTTTAGCATCATACTCTGCTTGTACCTCTACCATTTTAGCTTCTATGTCAGCTTTAGGAATAGGTGTTGTGTCAAACCATTCTATTTGATTTATATTGTTATTATCAACTCTAACATTTGCATTTGGATTTATTTTTAATATTGCTTTTATAATCATGCTGATACCTCCATGACTATAATTGAAGATGTTGAAGCTATTCTAGCATTTGTGTTTGTATCATCATTTAAATCACCTGGACCATTTATTGCAAATGCTTTACTATCTCTACCAAGTGCTTGAATTTTATATGTGATTGCAGATGTACTTGATGGACTATCAAGATATACAAAAGGTGCAGTTATACAATCATCATCATTTGATCCTGTTGTACCAACTGAAAAAGTTGTCATTTGACTACCACCTACTGATGGTAAGTTGAGTGCTGTGCTATCTCTTAAAATTCTTAAACCTATTCCATAACCTTGATCTAAACCATTATCCATACCAACTGTGACTTGACCTTTAATTAAAATTTTATTAGATGATGAAGATGGTGTTATAGTTACTGATAATGAAATATCTCTAAAAGAAGAATTTGCTGTATAATTACTAAAAGTTTTATTTGTGCTTTGAACAACTTGCAAAACCTTACCACCTACACCAGCAGGTAATCCAGTAATTGCTGAAAGTGTATTATTATTTATTTTTGTTAGTGCCATTATGCGTTCTCCAATTGTGTTATTCTAGCTTCTAGTTCTTGAATTGTTTTAACCAGTAAAGGTACTAATTTAGATTGGTCAATACCTTGATGTTTAGGAATTTGATTACCTTCATCATCAAGTTTAAAATCTCCAACACTACTTCCTTCTGGAATAATATCACCTTCTCTGTATTTTTCCATTTCATCTTTTTCACCTTGTATTGCTTCTGGTACTATAGAAGATACTTCATGTGCTAAAAAACCATCAACTGTTTTATCTGCATTTGAAATAAAATTAAATCTAGCTGGTTTTAATTGTTTTAATCTTGTTGTTGCATCAAAGCTGTAATTTACATTTTCTTTTAATCTGTAATCAGATGAAGTGTTATAAGAAACAGAATTACCACCAGTATCAATCCCAATAGTTCCACAAGTTGTTTGGTCTCCATCTCTAAATCTAAACATTGTTTCTGAACCAGAAGTATTTTTGTGAACAAAGATTGCTACATCATTATTTTGAGCTCCTTTAACCTTAAAGACAGCAGCTCCAGTATCAGCAGCACCATCATTTACAGAAACTTCTGCTCCAGCTCTAAATCTTTCAACAGCTCCAGTAGTAAATGTCATAATGTTACTACTATGATTGTAAATTATTCTTCCTACATTATTGTCAGCACTATCGCCAAAATCAATAACTCCATTACCACCACTGCCTGTATAAATTCCTAATCCAGCAGTTCCACTGCTTTCAATAATTAATTCATCTGAAGATGTGTTAGCTAAAGTTACTCCACTGTCTCCTGTTTTAATATGAAGTCCAACTCCTAAATCTTTTGAGGATAATCCACTTGTTGCAAAATAATTGTCTGCATCTGCACCAGCTTCTGCAAATGTATTATCTCCTCTTAAAAAAGTTGTAGCATCTTTAGTTCCTGTTGCTGTTAGTTTAGCAAGTGAAACTGTATTATCAGATGGAACTCCTAAGTCTAAAACATTACCTAGTATCTGAATAAAATCTATTACATCTCCAGTAACTAAGTTTGAAGCAAAGGTAATTGTAGAACCACTAACTGTGAATGAACTTGTTGGTGCTTGTAAAATACCATTCAAACTAACTAGCATATGGTTAGCACTTTCTGGAGATACATTAACTCCACCTACTTGCATAGTGTATGCTGCTTGACCATTTACAACACTTATTGCATCACAAACTTGAAAGTTTCCTATTACTGGTGTCTTACCTATATATGCCATTTATATTAACTCTTTGGGTTATCTGTTTTAACTTGTGCAATTCTTGCTTTCCAACTGTCAATTCCATTATCATAGATTTCTTCTAGTTGAGATTCCCAAGAACCATAAGCTGCTTTTCTTGTAGCAATTACTACATTGTTAGCTTCTGTTGTTGTTGCTGCAGTTTCGTATGATGCTAGTTGTGTATCAGTAGGTTTAGCAATATCTAAATTCCATTCCTTGATATACGCACCTTTACCATTACTGTCATCTTGCAACATAACATCAGAACTAAAATCAACACTAGCAACACCATTTGCTGCTGCGTATAATTTTATTTTTGTACTTAGTTGTGCCATGTTATTATCCTCATTGTTGTGTTGTTATGTTATTATTTTGTATGCTCCAAAACCACTTCTTGCTGAACCATTTGTAACAAATAAATTTCCAGATGACGCATATTCTAATTTTACCCAAATTTCTAAATAATCAGAACTACCATTCATGTCAATTGCTTGACAAACTGATAAATGACTTATTCTTGCTGGATTGTTATTAAAATAATTTGATAAGTATTTATTGCTACTTCCATTTTTACGAATTTCTACAGTAAAACGATTTAATTGTGCTATGTCTGCTTGACAGTTTATATCTGTATAAACAAGATACCTTCCAGCAACTGTCGGTGTAAATCTATTAGTGCTAGTGTTAAAATCACTATTAGTATCATAAACTTTAGCATTAAAAGTAACTTTTGTACTTGTATCATGTGTTATTGCTTGGTCTCCACCAGTTATATAGGCTTCAAAAGCTGGAGTATTAACACCACCAGCACCAGTTACAGTTCCTGTGAAATCGTAAGTGTCGCTTAGGTTAAGACTTTCAGATTGTATTTTTGTTATTGCCATTTAATTTATCTCCTTAAAATTTTCTTTGCATGAATGTAATGAATGTAAAGCCATAATTTATTTTCCTTATTCTATAATTTTGTAACCCATAAAACTTGTTCTTCCATAGTCTGCTTGAAGAACAGCATTTTCACCAGTAGAATCTTGTATGTAAGCATATAATTCTATTGTGTCACTAGCAGATAAATTAAAAAGACCAGATATAGGAACTGTTATTTCTCTCATATTTGAACCTCCAGCTGAAGTTTGTTGATGTTTTGTTGATTTTATTTCAGAGCCATTTTTATATATAAATGCAATAGTTTGTTCTCCATCTTGACCAACACCACCATAATCAGCTGTTATCATTCCTTCTATGTAATATTTACCACCTTGACCACTTGGAACTGTAAAAGTTGTTCCATCAAATGCAGTAGCACTATCTAATTCGTCATTTGTCATACCAGTAACTTTTGTGGTTGTAGCTCTTGTTAATGTTGCATCAGAGGCTAGTTCTCCATAAAAATATGGAGTGTTAGTACCACCAGCACTAGCAAAAGTATTATCTCCTCTTAGAAATGTAGTTGCGTCTTTTGTACCAGTAGCAGTTAGTTGAGATAAACCTACAGAAGCATTTGGTGGATTAACAGTTTGAACAGCTTTACCTAGAAACACACAGTACATATCATCTGATGCACTTGTAGCCGAAGTTAATGTCAAACTTGTACCACTTGCAGAGTATGCAGTAGTAGGCTCTTGTCTTACAAAGTTAATAAACAATGCTAACTCATTTGCGTTAGCAACTGGATTATCTAATGTGTAAGATGTAGTCGCACTTGTAGTGAAGTCTTGCTTTGCAAAACTTGTGTAAGATAATGCTGGTTGGTTTCCTATGAAAGGCATTTATTCTCCTATGAACTTATTGCGTCTACTGTTGATACCCAAACGTCTAAAGATGAAGCTGTGTCTGATATTACTTTTAAAGCATCACCAGATTGAACAACAAACTTTGCTCCACCATCTAAAACTTGTAATGATGAACCACTTGGTATTGGTGCATCTTTAACTAAATAAATATCGTTTGAACCATCATTAATATAAACTGATGCTACTACAGCAGATGCTGTTACGTTTGAAACTGAAATACCTACAACAGTATCATAACTGTCTGCAGTAAATAAAGTTGCAGCTGATGTTCCTACATCATTGCTTGTGTATCTTCTAAAATTTTGTGCCATTATTTCTCCTTAAAGTGCTATTGCCATAGCGATTGCAAATCCAGCTGAAGCTGCATCTATGTTTGTTAATTGACTACCATCTACAGCAGGTAATTTTGCAGTACCATCTAATTGTACCACATTATTTGCTGAAGTTCCAACATCTAATGTAGAT
>Ga0209601_1000961_pt1 | contig 21317 bp, 20 predicted proteins | sample COGITO_mtgs_1104_4_FD_184796 | JGI IMG/M metagenome (GOLD analysis project Ga0209601, IMG submission 184796) | Pelagic marine microbial communities from North Sea - COGITO_mtgs_110426 (SPAdes) (version 2) | ecosystem: Environmental > Aquatic > Marine > Epipelagic ...
TTATCGCGCAGTTTCAAGTAAATGCTCACTGGTGTGACTGTATCAGCAAGTAGTTTCTTATGGTTCGTATTTAATTTGACCTTGGTCATTTTCTTTTTTTATCGCGTTAAAACGAAAAAAGCCTGCAGGAACTGCAGGCTTTAAATCTAATTTTTTTTAGGTATAGCACTTAGTTCACATTATCGGAGTTCCGTTACGTGCCACCACCAAGTGTTATATCTGTTTGTTACTGTCATTGTGCTCCAAATGTAGAAAAGGATTTTTTTAAAGCAAATGGAATTTTGGGAATTTGATAAAAAGGTAAAAATGCCTGATGAGTTGGTCTAAGCTCTGATAAACAAATAACCTGCCTCAAGCCAATCGCAGTTATGATCTCCTTAAGCCTTTTGCTCCTTATGAATTTTAACAATACCATAGAAAAGTATCAATCCTGCAAGCATAAGAATAATGGAACGTGTTGCGCCATTGAATACAAATTGCTCTCCTATTACCGAAAATGTAGCTTTGAAAACATTGATAAATCCGAGCATAGCGGTCACAAAAACAGTAATTCCCATGAAAACATTGAGCAGCAAACTATTCTGATGCTCTTTCATAATGGTTCGTTGGTTTACCATCATCCATAAAATGAAAGCAAGCAAAGGAAGTATCAAGCCATTCGCTGCTTGCGCAAGAATAATTACTGGAATAGGCTTCACATTGATGACTCCAAATACCAAGCCCGTCAGTAGGACTAATATCCATACCCGTCTGAATTTCCATGATTTCTCATCGGGCTGACTTGCTCCAGCGCTTTTAATGGTAATCGCTCCAGCGAGAGCTGCTGTAATACTAGAAGTAAATCCTGCTGCAAAAAGACCAATACCAAATACTACTCCCATAAAGGCACCATGATTTTCTACGAGTTTCTGGAAGAGGTTTCCAAATCCAAAATCTCCAACCAATGAAGTTCCTACAACAAGTACCGCCATGGATATTATACCCCCAAGAATAATGGATGGAATCATCCCGGATCGCATCTGGTTAATAGTTTGGCCTTTTGCTAATCCAGAACCCAAGAAAATATTGTAAGGCACAATGGTGGTTCCCACCAAACCCAAAGTGAGTAAAGCACTTTCTTCATTAATACTTGGAACGAGTAAGCCGATGAAAAAAGCACTTGCATCGATTTTTAAACTTAGCGCTGCGTATAGAAAAGCAATACCCATTAGAGCCACAATAACACCCAGTAGATTAGCCACTGTATTAATATTCCCGATTAGCAATACTGTGGCTGCAACTGCCACAATGATTACAGTAAATACCCAAGTTGGAATGCCAGTAACAATTAAGGCCAAGCCTGAGATTGCTCCAAGAATATTACCCGCCTCGTAAGCGGCACACCCTAAAAAAACAGCAATAGCAATAAACCAAACTAGACCTGGAGATTTAAAACGACTTTGAATTGCACCACCTAAACTCTGTCCAGTGACAATTGATACACGAGCAGCAGCTTCTTGAAGTACAATACATGCTCCAGTAGAAAAGAGTAATGCCCACAATAATTGGTATTGATGATTAGCTCCTGCTGAAGCTGCGGTTGTTACAGTACCAGGTCCTATAAAAGCAGCTGCAATTACCAGCCAAAAAATGAAATTCCAGAACTTTGACTTCATGGGGGGAAGATACAAATTATGGTTAAACACGGACAATGCGATAGACTTTCTATGCCGAACGTAACTAGCCTAACAGATATCCCACTCCCTTTGGCTTATTCAGCAACCAACCTGTCAGACTGTAACGACTAACATTGGTCTTTAAGACTTCGTGAGGAACTAGATCGCTTTTGAACATCACCAATCTCTTTCCGATAGGTTCAATTAGTTCAAAGCCATCCTCTTTGAATATCCTCAACTCACCACCATCTCCTTTTTTCCAATCTTTATTTAGGTATAAGATCAGCGAAATCAGCCGGTTCCCTCTGTTTTTGAACTGATCAACATGTTTGTGGTAGTAAGCTCCACTCGGATAATGCGCCAAATGAAACTCAGAATCAGAAATGCTTAAAAAACAATACCGCCTCAAGGCTTGAGTTACATCATCAAAAAGTTCAAGTGCTTTTTCGGTGCTTTCATCCTCATCTTTGTTTATCCAATAGATAAAGTCTTTGCGAATACTGGGCACAATTTGATGATTAGTCAGCGGGCCTATACCAGCGGCTTTAAAATCCTCCTCTTCCAATTTAGTCAAAAAGAAATCTCTTAGCTTTTCAAAAAGCTTATCATCGATGAAGTTGTCTATGATCACATAGTCATCTTCTGATAGTCGATCAACCCAGTCAATCGACTTATCAAATTCATTCTCTTTCAATTTGTACGTCAAACAGCGTGATCAAATGTGAACATTTACCTTAAATAAATCACCTCGGAATATGAAAATTGTAATCAGTTAGCGTTCTTCAAATAAAGATTGAGAAACCCCTATGTCTAAGCTTCAATTGGCCATTGTATTTGGAGGAAAATCCACAGAACACGAGATTTCATTATTGTCAACCAGAAGTATTCTAAGAGAAATCGACAAAGATAAATATGACATCTCTTTGGTCAGAATTGCCATCAATGGTAATTGGTTTTTGGTCGATACGGTTGACGCCATTGAATCCATCCCAATCACACTTATCCCGAGTAAGTATGGTACTTCAATTTTAGCCATTGAAACGGGGCAAATCATAAAAACAATAGACGTAGCCTTCCCGATATTACATGGCGTATTCGGAGAAGATGGAACCATTCAAGGCTATTTCAGAATGATGAATGTCGCCTTTGTTGGATGCGATGTAATGGCCTCTTCTGCTTGTATGGACAAAGATCTTACCAAACGTATCCTTCGCGATGCCGGTATTGGTATCGCGCCATATATGGTGGCTACTCCTGAGTATAAGCCGGATTTTGCTAAGGTTGAAAAGGCATTAGGCCTGCCACTATTTATTAAGCCTGCAAATCTAGGCTCCTCCGTTGGGGTCTTCAAAGTAGAGAACGAAAGCGAATACAATGAGAAGCTTAAAGAAGCGCTCACTTATGACTATAAGGTTCTAATTGAAAAGGCTATCGTAGGCAAAGAGATTGAATGTGCTGTCTTAGGCAATGAAAAGCCAAAAGCTTCATTACCTGGTCAAGTTATCATGAACTCCGAATTCTATGATTTCGAGTCCAAATATGTTAACAAAGATGCTTCTTCCACTCAAGTACCTGCACAGCTGCCGGATGATCAATTAGAAGTCATAAGAAGTATGTCTATTAAAGCCTACCAAGCTATGGGGTGCGAAGGACTGTCTAGGGTAGACTTTTTCGTTACTAACGATGGGGAAATTTTGATCAATGAAATCAATACTATTCCAGGATTCACCAATATTAGCATGTACCCAAAAATGTGGGAAGCCACTGGTATTTCATATCCTGAACTCATTGATATCCTTATAGAACTTGGCTTAGAACGATACAAAAGAGATAATCAGCTGAAGATTGTTGCTCAGGAAGTCAAATAGACCAGAAAATAATATCTAATAAATTAACCTTATCCTATTGACTTTGTGATAGTTTTTACTTCATATTGCTTGAGCAATATGAAGTAAAAACCGATGTCAACACCTAACGCCAAGCCGAGAGTAATTAAAGACTTTGACAAACTGGATCAAGACATCCAAGAACAAATCAAGCTAGAGTACCCTGAAGGCTTCGAAGACAACCTAATCTCTTTTACCAACATGGAAGGCAAGCGTGTGTCAGCCCTGCCTTTTGAAACTGAGGAAAAGCATTACCTGGTAAGAATGACTATTGAGGAAGCTCAGCAGATTATCGAAGATGATGACGATTACGATGGTGACGGTAACCTGAAGGATGAAATCAAAGAGGAATACGAAGACAAACACGAGGATGGTTCTGATCCTTTTGACGAAGATGATAACATTGAAGAAGACTAAAACGTCTTCTTTTTTTATATACCCATAGACAATTCATTGAATGAAGTTAGGAATCATCGGAGGCACAGGAATGCTTGGACACCACATTGCCATTGCCGCCATTTTCAAACAGTATGAAATTGTCATTATTCACCGCGAAGATTCAGACCTTAGTAGAATTAGCGACCTTACTCATGCGTCTAGGGTAGCAGACCTAAACGATAGAGGAAGTCTGATAAATGCCTTCAAAGGCCTCGACTATGTTGTTAATGCAGCAGCTTACTATCCTACAATTCCCAAGCCATTATCTGCAGAAATCAAGACGGCAAGACTACAAATGCAATTCTTTCTTGATGCAGTAAAGGAAGCCAATGTAAAACGAGCGCTCTATGTCGGTGGAGCCATAGCCATCCCTAAGTCTCTTTCAGGAACTGCTGACGAATCACAAGTCTATGAAAAAGCTCCAGAAAACACGGCACCCTATGTGCAGGTCAAATGGTTGATGGATGAAATGGCGAGAAATGCTTCAAAAGCTGGTTTACCCATTGTCATTGGAATCCCGTCAATGACTTTCGGGGAATATGATTATGGTCCAACAACTGGAAGGTTGATAGTTGAATTGGCTAACGACACACTTCCCGCTTACGTCAAAGGCGATAGAAACGTAGTATTTGCGGGTGATGCCGGTCGAGGACTATTATTGGCCTTAGAGAAAGGTCGTTTTGGCGAACGCTATCTGATTACTGGTGAAAACACCAATACCGATGACCTGGTAGGATTGATTTGTAAAAAGGCTGGCGTAAAAAAACTTGAAAAAACCCTTTCCATCAATATCGCAAAAATCATTTCAAAAGCACAAGAAATAAGGTATACACTTTTCAGAGGCGCACCTCCTACACTATCCTCCACTGCCATCGCGGTGCTTTCTAGCGGTCAACATTTAAATGGTATAAAAGCAAAAGATGAACTGGGCTATACACCAGAACTATCTGCTGATGACGCGGTACACAGAGCGCTAAACTGGTTTAAGAAAGTTGGTTATATCAAGTAGTCCTTTTTTTTCATAAGACTGTTTCCAACCCTTTGGTCTAATATCAGGTCTAAGCCTAAAACGATTAGAAATGAAAAAACTGATTTATTCAATCCTCCTAATTAATCTAGTTGTCTTCTCTTGTACCAATGAGGATGACGGAATGAATAATATTTCTGACTGCCCAACCGACATTGTATGCACCGAAATATTCGTGTCACTCACTTTTAGTCCAAAGGACATCAATAATCAACCCATTACGCTAGACAGTTTTTACGCTCAAAACCTAGATAATGGCAACACTTACAGTACCGAAAACAATGATTTTGCACAAGAGAATAGCTATATCGTAGTCACAGATGCTCAAATAGGAGAAATTAACAAGGCAGGCACGAATATTCGATTCATCGGCTTAAAAGGTGATGAAATTGTAGTACAGCAAGACTTTATGATAGGTCACGATTGCTGCCATGTAATTCCTTTAAACGGTCCATTTGATGGTCAGTAATACAGTTTTCATAAAGAAGCAATTAACATAGAGAGAGACCCACCCAAATAGTCATTCAATTTTCTTAGATTCATCCCTCGAGATTAATAATTGACTATGAAGTCTGTTGACATCAACTGTGATATGGGCGAAAGCTTTGGCAATTTTAAGATTGGCAATGATGAAGCTATTTTTCCACATATTACTTCTTGCAATATCGCCTGTGGCGTTCATGCTGGCGACCCGTATCAAATCGAAAAAACGATCGATCTAGCACTATCTTATGGTGTACAAATTGGGGCTCATCCTGGCTATCCAGACCTTCAGGGTTTTGGCCGTCGGGTAATCCCAATGGCGCAGGATGAGTTGTCTTCTTTTGTAAAATACCAAGTAGCCGCATTGCAAGGAATGGTAGCTAGCGCTGGCGGAAAACTCACATACGTGAAACCTCACGGTGCCTTGTATAATGAAATAGCAATTAATAAAACCGTGGCCAAAACAGTATACAAGGCAATCAAAAGTATTGATCCAAAGCTAAAAATAATGGGGCTAGCGGGTAGTCATGTGGAAGATATTCTTAACGCTATGGATATGGCGTATGTCCCAGAAGCATTTGCTGATAGACAATATGAAGCAGATGGTAAGCTTAGGTCTCGGTCGTTACCAAATGCCGTAATTAATAATGCTACTACTGCAGCCCAGCAGGTGGTGTCAATTGCCGAAAATGGCGAAACACAATCGATCGATGGTCAGAAAGTTCTGTTAGATGCCAAGAGCTTCTGTATACATGGTGATAATCCTGCTGCAGTGGACATTCTAAGGGAAATAGATGCGCTACTAATAGCGCATAATATTGAAAAAAAGCACTTCTAACATGAGAATACAACCTTTTGGTGATAGTGCACTTATCGTAACATTCGAAAAAGTAATTTCGGAAGCGACAAATCAAAAGGTCATTGCAGTCTACAATGCACTGAAATCAGAAAAACGTATCTTATACCTTATTCCCGCTTATAATTCTCTCACTATTGGCCTAAAAGTAGAACAATGGAGCTTGAGTAGCGCTAGCGTGTCAATTCAAAAGACAATTGATCAATTATCTACGCCAGAATTAACTGTAGTCGGAAGAACCTACACAATACCAGTCTGCTATGAAGCGCCTTTCGACCTTGACTCAAATGATGTTTGTGAGCAAACGAACTTGAGCAAAAAAGAATTAATAGAGATCCATTCAAGCCAAACATTCCGTGTATACATGCTAGGTTTTGTAGCCGGCTTTGCCTACATGGGTAGCTTACCCAATCATTTAGCTTGCAAACGTAAAGCTACACCCAGACTAAGAGTCCCGAAGGGGTCGGTTGGTTTAGCTGGGCTGCAGACTGGAATTTATCCAACAGAGGCTCCTGGTGGTTGGCAAATCATTGGACAAACACCCCTTAGAATGTTCGATGGGAATAGACCCGAAACAAGTTTACTTAGGCCTGGAGATCACGTAAGATTCCGACCAATAGGTCATGATGAATTCAAGATCATTCAACTGAAAATTGAAACTGGTATTTTTGAAATGGAGGAAGCTCATGCCTGAGTTCCTAAAGGTCAAATGCCTAAAAACAGGACTCTATACGTCTATTCAAGACGAAGGGAGATTCGGAGTCCAAGATCAGGGTATTCCCATCAGTGGTGCTTTAGACAAAAGCTCAATGAGAATCGCTAATCAGTTAGTAGGTAATCTTCCAAATTCACCCGTACTCGAGATGACGCTATTTGGGCCTAAACTTAAGTTCGAAGGCCAAGGGCAAATTGCCATCACTGGTGCCAATATGAAAGCAACATTGAATGGCAAGCGAGTTGAGAACTACATGACCCTAAATATCAAATCAGGTGATCTATTGGAGTTTCACAATACTGATTTCGGATGTCGTACCTACATGAGTATTGGTGGTCAATGGCAAGTACAAAATTGGTCCAATAGTTTCAGCGCGCTACCCAGCTTAATGGAAGAACCAGGACTACCCGCCAGGTTAGTCGATGACTATTCCTTTACAGTAGCCATCAACCAGATGCAAGAACTAATTAGCTATCCAGAACGGAATCGCCCGTTATTTTCCGAATGCTATGTAATTCGTGTAGTTACGGGGCCTGAATTTGACCAATTCGAGATTGAAGTGATTCAAGATTTCTTTGATCGAATATTTGTGATCCACGGGGACTCTAATAGGATGGGTTATCGATTGAAAGATAATTTACAGGATTACGTTCCCTCTGGGGAGGAAATATCTTCAGGTATTGTCGTAGGAACGGTACAAATAAGTAATGCAGGCAAGCCTATTATTTTGATGGCAGACGCCCAAACCACTGGAGGCTACCCTAGAATAGCCAATGTGGTTTCAGATGACTTAGAGATAGTGGCACAACTGAAACCTGGGGATGAATTGAAATTCATGCTTGTCAGTCTGGAATAGCTCTAAAATGCGAAAAGGCGATTTCCGTTCGAAATCGCCTTAATCTAACCTTAAACTAAAACTACTAACTAATTATTCAATTGATAATACTCTGTGCCTGATTGTTCAATGAGCAAATCTGCTTGTCTCAGTAGCTGAAGTTGATCTTCATCCAACTCGCACCTTTCTCCAGACACTAATAATTCACTATTGGCATCATAAACCTTCACATACTCTGAAGTTTGAAACGTATCACTTTCTATTGCCTCAAAGTAGTCCTGCACATACTCGTCTACATATAGAGTATAGTGGAAATCTTCAATTGAGGGCACTTCTGGTAAACTTGCCACTGAGTCTGTCTTGGCAGAGGTGAGAATAGTTCCTGCGAGCAGAAGCGCAAAAAGTGCTGATATATTTCTTTTACTTACCGTTTTCATGTTTTCTAATATTTTGAGTTCCACCCGAGGGTGGAAGATTGTCCTACAATTGACCGTTGTTTTTGACCTGCCATATTGTTTCCAATCGCTATGCCAAAATTCTTAATTACCTGATATTCAATTAATTATGTAGATTTTGGGTAATTGTTCGTGTACGGAATTGTTCGGTTTCGTTCATAAATACGGACAATTCTGTTCAAAGGAAGGCGCAAAAAAAGTTGCATGAGATGCAAAAAAAATGTTTAACGGTCTCTCAGGCGGATAAATTGAAGTTTTGCATTTATTTTGCGCAAGCATTATGAGCATACCTAACTCTCCAGATTTATCGGTTTTCAATTATCTTCTACCAGATGAAAAAATTGCTAAGCATCCATTAGCCAATCGTGATGATTCGAAGCTCTTGCTTTATCAAAAAGGACAAATAAGTGATAAGGCATTTAGAGAAGTTCCAAAATTCTTGCATCCGAAAACGACCCTTTTCTTTAATAATACCAAAGTCATACCTGCCAGACTGCATTTTCAAAAAGACACTGGTGCTCAAATAGAGATCTTCTTACTTAAGCCAGTTGCACCAACCACAGTCATAAGCACAGTGATGGAATCAAACGGAAAAGTGGTTTGGGAATGCATGATTGGTAACCTAAAACGTTGGAAAGAAGACGCCCCGCTGAAGCGTACTTTGATCTCTGGCCAAGACGAAATCATAATTGAGGCCACGCTGGTCAATAGAGAAGAAAGAAGGATTGGCTTTGAATGGGACAATAACAATTACTCGTTTGCCGAAATAGTTGAGTTGGTTGGTAAGGTACCCCTTCCGCCCTACCTGAACAGAGAGGCTGAGCCCGAAGACAAACCCCGCTACCAAACCGTTTATTCAAAAGAAGAAGGCGCTGTGGCCGCTCCGACAGCCGGTCTACACTTCACAGAGGAGATTTTAGCCAAACTAGAACAGAATGGCGTTAAAGAATCCTTTCTTACACTGCATGTAAGTGCTGGTACATTTCAGCCCATCAAAGTGGATGATGCACGCGAGCATCCAATGCACTCAGAGCAAATCGAGGTCAACATTGACAGCATTAAAGACGTTATTGATGCCGAGCAGATCATTGCGGTTGGGACTACTTCCATGCGGTCGCTTGAGAGTCTCTATTGGTATGGGGTTAGATTGGCAAAAGGGAATGAAAAATTCTCGATCGAAAAACTCGAACTATATCAAGAAGAGACAGGGCTCCCATCAAGAAAAGAATCATTTCAAAACATCCTTGACTGGATGACAAGTAAGGGAATAGACAAAGTTTCTGGTGACACAGAAATCTTTATTATGCCTGGCTATCAATTTAAAGTCTGCGATGGATTATTTACTAACTTCCATCAGCCCGGTAGTACTTTAATGTTGCTAGTGGCAGCTTTTATAGGAGCAGATTGGAAAAAGGTTTACGATCATGCCCTAACAAACGAATATCGCTTCCTAAGCTATGGAGACTCCTCACTTATACTACCATAATCTGAAAAGATAACTATATTGGCATATGGCTAAACCATACGATTGGCTCATCAATTACATCAATACGAATATCCCATTTCTAGGGGAGCCCATTAAAGTTTTTGGAGAAGGCTTTACATTTACTACTACTGAGATTATCATCCCAATAGTATTTCTGTTCATTATAAATCTTTTTGGTAACCTCGTTAGGTCAATACTTATCAATAAAATCTTATCGAGATACGTTGAAGACCGAAAAACCGTGTTGTCCATCGGTAATACCACTAAATATATCATCCTAGCGATCGGTGTTGCAACAGTCTTAGCAGCGATTGGATTTAGCAGTAATTCTGATCTGAATTATGCGCTAACCTATGATTCTGATGATAAACCCGCCTTGAGAATCTTTGACGTTATCAGGCTGGTTTTCTTAATGACACTCTTAGTTTTTCTTTCAGGTAAACTCAAGACGATATTTGTTAAACAAATACTTTCCAAGTATTCAGATGACATAGGCGTTAGCCAATCGATTGGTACAATCATTCAGTACTTCTTTATTATTATGGGTGCCTTTGTGGTGATCCAGAGTTCAGGGATCAATCTCGGATCACTCAATGTACTTGCAGGTGCATTAGGCGTAGGTATTGGTTTTGGCCTACAGAATATTGCCAATAACTTTATCTCAGGTTTGATTATCCTCTTCGAGCGCCCTATCAAAGTCGGTGATAGAATTGAAGTGGGTAATGTCACTGGTGATGTAGTGAAAATATCTTCACGAGCCAGTACAGTCAGCACAAATGATAACATCTCTATCATTATTCCTAACTCAGAACTCATCAATAAACAAGTAATCAACTGGAGTCATAATGACAGGCGGATTAGGTACCATGTACCCGTAGGAGTCTCGTACAAGGAAGACCCTGAATTCATTCGAAAAATCATCCTAGAAGTGGCAGATGAAAATAAGGATGTACTGAAAAGACCCGCTCCTGAAGTATTGTTCATTGGCTATGGTGACAGCTCCATCGACTTCGACTTACTCGTATGGACAAGTAGCTATATAGACAAGCCCATCATTCTAAGAAGTCAGCTGTACTATGAGATTTTCAAGATGTTTAAAGAGCATAAAATTGAAATACCTTTCCCTCAAAGAGATTTGCATCTAAAGTCTGGCTGGCCAAATACAGATAAAGCATAGTGATGGCTCAAAAGGAATCAAGACTAATTGCAACACTACTAGTTGAATTTTTTATAAATTGGCGCACTTTATAAGAAAAGTCGATGAGAGTTATTATTGCAGGTGTTGGAAATGTAGGATTTCATTTGGCTAAACTTCTGAGTCAAGAGGGTCAAGATATTGTCCTGATTGATAAAGTTGCTGATAAGTTAAAGCAAGCTAGTAACAGTGTTGATGCTGCCACAATTAAAGGGACTTCCACCTCATATAGCGTGCTAGAGGAAGCAGGAGTGGCAGACGCAGATTTACTCATCGCAGTTACTTCTTCTGAGGAGGCCAATATTGCTACGGCCATTATTGCTAAGCATCTTGGAGCAAAACGAACCATTGCTCGTATCTCAAATACTGAATTCCTTTACCAAAAAGACAAACTAAATCTTAAGCATCTCGGTATTGACGATGTGATCTCGCCAGAGTCACTAGCAGCACGAGAGATTAAAAGACTGTTGAAAGAAGTAGCAGTTACTGATAGTTTTGAGTTTGAAAAAGGCTTGCTCCAGCTAATCGGTGTAAATATTGATTCTAAAAGTCCATTGAAAGGCAAGTCAATGCTGGAAGTAGCTAAGATCAATCCTGATCAGTCATTTATGACAGTAGCTATTCTAAGGGAGAATGAAACAATCATTCCTTATGGGGATACCTGTTTTGAAGAAAACGATCATGCCTACTTTATTGCCCAACCAGACGGTGTAGAGAAATTACTTTTCCTAACCGGAAAGAAAAAAGAAGGCGTCAAAAACGTTATGATCCTAGGCGGGTCGCGAGTTGGTTTTCATGCTGCAAAGCTCTTAAGTGCACGATATAACGTAAAGATCATTGAGCGCAACGCTCAAAAATGCTTTGACCTAGCTGATCAACTACCAGATGCCATGGTAATCAATGGTGACGGTAGGAACGTAGAGTTACTCGAAGAAGAAAGCATCAATGAAATGGATGCTTTTGTTGCCGTAACGGGAGACTCAGAGACGAATATTATTTCTTGTCTAGTGGCGAAAAAGATGGGCGTCAAGAAAACCATCGCCATGGTAGAAAACATGGATTACATTCACCTTTCACAGAGTATTGGTGTTGATACCTTGATCAATAAAAAACTCATTGCAGCAAACTTTATCTTCCGCCATATACGGCAAGGTGAAATTGTATCTATTGCAAGCATACATGGTGTAGATGCTGAAATTCTTGAATTCGAAGTACAAGAAACATCCAAAATTACCCGACAAGAACTACGTAACCTTGACTTCCCTAAGGCCGCCATTATTGGGGGCGTAATACGTGATGGCAAAGGATTGACAACACCAGGTAACTTCAAGTTTGAACCAAAAGATCGCGTTGTGGTACTTTCCAAACTTGAGTGCATCAAAAAGGTCGAAGAATACTTCATCTAGGACATTTCAATGAGATTCAATTTTAAAGTCATCGGTGATATATTGGGAATTCTTCTCCTAATTAATGGTGGCTTTATGGCACTGTGCTTACCTATCTCTTTTTATTATGGAGAACAAGACTGGACAGCCATTCTCACCTCAAGTCTTATCACAATCGGAGCAGGCGCTCTGCTTAAATATCTAACTCGAAATAAGAAGAGCAAAGAACTTAAAAAGAAGGACGGATACCTTATTGTCACCGCTGGATGGATCTTTATGTCCATTTTTGGTGCCCTCCCCTATATTATTAGTGGATCGATCCCTGATTTCAGTAATGCGTTCTTCGAAACAATCTCTGGCTATACCACCACTGGAGCGTCAATTCTTACAGATATCGAAGCTGTTCCTAATGGTATTCTCTTCTGGCGTAGTTTAACACAATGGATTGGTGGAATGGGTATTATTGTCCTAGCATTAGCCATTCTACCTTTCTTAGGTATTGGTGGAATGCAGCTTTTTGTAGCCGAGGCTCCGGGCATTACGCCTGATAAGCTTCAACCTAGAATCCAAGAAACTGCCAAGCGCCTATGGTTTCTATACGTAGGATTGACTTTGGCAGAAGCTATAGCCCTCTATGTTGCCGGAATGGGGGCATTTGATGCGGTCAATCACTCCCTAACCACCATGGCGACAGGAGGGTTCTCAACTAAAAATGACAGTTTACAGTTTGCAGAACCAGTAATTCAATACATCGTCATATTTTTTATGTTCTTGGCAGGAACGAGCTTTACGCTCACCTATTTTGCCCTGAAGCGCAACTTTAAAAAAGTATTCAAAAACGAAGAATTCAAAGTCTACTTGTCATTTACAGTAGTGATCACGCTAATCGTAACCATTACGCTTCTGGTAGTGAGTGATGAGCCATTTGAAGCTTCTTTCAGAGATGCATTATTTCAAGTGGTCTCCCTAATTACAACAACCGGCTTTGTTTCAGCAGACTATACCTCTTGGGCTCCGTTCTTATCAGTGATATTCTTTATCCTTCTATTCGTTGGAGGCTCTGCCGGTTCGACTGCTGGAGGAGTAAAGGTTATCCGTCACATCGTACTATTCAAAAACTCTTTCCTTGAATTAAAAAGACAACTTCATCCATCGGCCATTATGCCAGTGAGAATCAGTGGTCAGGCCGTAGAGCAAAGCATAGTTTATAATGTACTTGCCTTTATTATGATTTACATCCTTGTATTCTTGGTAGGGGTAACGCTACTTTCTACTATGAATGTGGATTTTAATACGGCTTTTGGTGCTGTAGCAACCTCATTAGGTAATGTAGGGCCAGGTATTGGTGATGTAGGACCTCTGGATAATTTCTCAGAAATGCCAACGGGTGGTAAATGGCTATTATCAGCTTTAATGCTCTTAGGTAGACTAGAGCTATTTACTGTTTTAATGTTACTGACACCTCATTTCTGGAGAAAGAGCTAATCAGAAAGAAAGAAACCCTTTTTTCTCCTTGATTTCAAAACCTGCAGATTCCACTAGGCCGATCACTTCCTCTTTGTTTAAAGCACCTCCTTCAACTGTTAGTAGCTTATTTTTGGACTCAGTATCAACCGACCATTTCTCAACACTTTGAGCCTTGTCTAAAAAAGGCGTAACAGTGGCAATGCAACCTCCACAATTGATATTTGTCTTATAAACGGCTTTCTTCATTTTCAGTCAGTTTTGTTGTTGCATCAATTGATCTTAGTATCTTTCGAACGGGTTTCCATATAGCCTTACAAATCATATCACAATATAGTTCAAGCTTTGACCTTTTCAGAACTCAATTTACACGAAAATGTGCTAGCCGGATTAGATGCCATGGGCTTTACGAAACCCACGCCAATCCAACAAGCGGCCATTCCAATTATACTTGCCAATAAGGACCTTATTGGTTGTGCGCAAACAGGTACCGGTAAAACTGCGGCTTTTTTATTGCCTTTAATGCATAAGATAGCCGAGAGCGATGCATCTGATGAGCAAATCAATACTATGATCATTGTACCAACAAGAGAATTAGCTGTTCAAATTGATCAGCAACTTGAAGGTCTTAGCTATTTCAGTGGCATCACTTCCTTACCAGTATACGGTGGTGGTGATGGGGCAGGTTTCACAAGAGAGAAAAATGCCTTGGCCAAAGGAACCCATATAGTAATTGGTACTCCGGGTAAACTGATATCACACTTGAACCTTGGTTATGTTAAGGTCGAGCACCTACAACATTTAGTGCTTGATGAGGCCGATAGAATGCTCGATATGGGGTTCTATGATGATATCATGAAGATTATAACGTTCCTTCCAAAAGAGCGTCAAAACCTTCTCTTTTCCGCAACGATGGCGCCTAAAATCAGGAAGCTGGCGATGGAAATATTGACGGATCCAGAAGAAATTAGCATTTCGATAGCTAAGCCTTCTGAGAAAATCACCCAGGCAGCATTTCTTGCTTATGATTCACAAAAGATCGATTTGGTTAAGCATCTTTTGCGATTTGGTGATATTCCAAGCTTAATCATATTTACCTCTAGAAAAACTAAGGTAAGAGAGATCACTCGTGCGCTACAGAAGGAAGGCTTCAATGCTAAAGGTATTTCAAGTGATCTAGAGCAGGTAGAAAGAGAAGACATGCTTAGAGAGTTCAAGAACAAGCAACTCCCTATCATAGTAGCTACTGATGTAATCTCTAGAGGCATCGATGTAGATAATATTGACATGATCATTAACTATGATGTACCAGGTGATGCTGCTGACTATGTGCACCGTATTGGTAGAACAGCTCGTGCGGAATCAGAAGGTGAAGCGGTTACTTTTATCAACGAAGATGATCAAGAAAACTTCCAGAAGATTGAAGAGTTAATTGAAGCAGTTGTTAGAAAGGTGCCAATGCCAGCCCACCTAGGGGATGGACCAGAGTATGATCCTAAGAAGTTTGCCGGTCGTGGAAAGAGATCCTACGGAGGTAAAAAGAACTTCAAAAAGCGATAACTGATATCTAGATATTACTTTCCAATATCCATTTCGTGTACGTTATCGTTCACAAACGAGTACGAATACGCACAGAAAAGACATTCACTGCTTGGTAATCGACTTCTTATCTAACTGATATACTGTTAATTAGAATTATAATTGGCTTTTGGTATGCTTCATGTTACATGGAGTAATGTTCACATCAGTCAACCAATCTATGAAGAGTATTCTTTACGCAATTCGAGTATTACTTAGAAACAAGTTTTACTCCTTCCTTAATATTTTTGGATTAGCCATCGGACTCACTGTCAGCATAATCATTATGCTTTATGTCCAAAGTGACTATAATTATGATAAGTCTCATGAAAACTGGGACCAAGTTTATAGAATAGAATCCAAATTCTATATCCCACCTAAAAACGATGAATTTGCACTAACCTCTCAAGCTTTGGCCGAGACCATGCAAATGGAGTTTCCTGAAATATTATCGTTTACCAGACTTCAGAATGCTGGACAAGTGCTATTTAGAATCGGTGATAATAACTTCTATGTCGATGATGTCTACTTAGCAGACTCCACAACGTTCGATATTTTCACACATCAATTTATCCAAGGCGATCCCAAAACAGCTTTAGTAGAACCTAACAGCATCGTATTAACCGAAAGTACTGCCAAAAAACTATTTGGAAACCAAAACCCTCTGAATGAATTGGTGAAGACTGATGACAATACGTTGACCGTAAAAGGAGTGATTGAAGATGTACCCGACAACGTCCACCTGACATTCAGTGCCCTTATCTCATTTAGTACCGCCACTTCAGGACAACCAGCCCTAACTGCACAACAAAGAAGTGGTGCCTTATGGAATATTCAACTCTACTCCTATATCAAACTCCCTAAGGGCTATGATGTGACTGATATTTACAACAAGTTCCCTGACTTGTATGAAAAGTATATGAAACCACTGACACTGCTAGCACCTTCCCTTCGCGAAGCATCGTTTTCACCAAGACTAGTGCCCTTGAACGAAATCCACTTTAATTCAAAAGTGCAATATGATTTACCGACTGGTAACAAAGCTTATACCAATGCCTTTATGGCCATTGGATTATTTGTGCTGATTTTAGCCTCTATTAATTATATGAATTTGGCCACTGCTAGGGCTACTAAAAGGTCTAAAGAAGTAGGCATTAAAAAGGTCTTAGGTTCTACAAAAGGCCGATTAATAGGCCAATTTTTGAGTGAGTCGATCGTAATTACATTCGTCTCACTGCTAGTGGCAATTGTTCTCGTAAACCTCTTAATTCATGGCACTGGCATGAATGAATTGCTAGACAAGCAACTTGAACTTCACTTCTTAAGTAATAACCTTCTGCTCTTCGGGTCCTTAGGCATTACCCTCCTTATTGGGTTGCTCTCAGGCCTCTACCCTGCTTTCTATCTTTCTACCATCTCGGTACTCTTAGCCATGAAAGGTTCTGTAAAATCAGGACCCGGTAGTTTGTTCTTGCGTAAGGTATTAGTGGCATTCCAATTTTTCGTATCGATCGGTGTCGTTATCGCTACACTACTCATGAGTGACCAAATCGACTTTATGAGGCAAAAAGACATTGGCTTCAACAAAGACAACGTCATAATCATTCCTACAAGGGACACCCTTGTAAGTAGAAGGCTTGATTTTATACAGAATGAGTTACGCCAAAACCCCAATATCATTGACGTCACTACAGCCACAGGAATGAATACAGGATCATCGGCATCAGTTGGTAACAGTTTAATTGGTGGCGGCAGACGGGTTATGCTTGTTGAAGGAGCAGATACGGTCATGGTCCCTGATACTTATAACATCATGAGCATTGGTGAAAATTTTGTAAATGCCATGGATATGAAAATTGTAAATGGTCGTGATTTCGATGACAATATCCCTACGGATCTAACTAATGGTGTCTTGGTGAACGAAGCCTTGGTCGAAATTATGGGCTGGGATAATCCACTTGGAAAGAAAATACAAAATGCTGGCCCAGGCTCTCCAGTTTCAAGAGTCATTGGGGTCATAAAAGACTTTCACGCCTTCTCTTTACACGTTAAAGTTGAACCTACCTTGATATTCAGGTATGAAAGTTTTGGCACCGTGACTCAAGTGCAGCCAGCAGTGGTCATACATGCGAAGGCAGGTGCATTGCAAGAGACGCTCAATTATTTAGAAGACCGATATGCAGAACTAGACCCAAGTCATCCATTTGAATACGGTTTACTCGACAATCAAGCAGAACTGCTATACAAGGCCGATGAGAAGCAAAGCAAATTAACTGGCATGCTCTCTTACATCTGCATCCTAATCTCATGTCTGGGACTTTTAGGACTGTCTTCCTATACGACTGCTACCAGAATCAAAGAGATTGGTGTGAGGAAAGTATTAGGCGCTTCAGTCTTCCAACTGGTCTACTTGATCTTTAGAGACATTATGATATTAGTAATCGTTGGATTCGTAATCGCGGCACCGATCGCCTACTTATTTATAGAAGATTGGCTTCAAGTATTCCAGTATACAATGGATTTATCCACTGTGATTATCAGTGCAGCTGGCATAGCAGGCGTCTTAGCCTTGCTTATAGCTTTCTTAACTGTGAGTTTCCACTCACTTAAGGCAGCGAACCAGAACCCAGTGAAAGCATTACGTTACGAATAGAACCTCAGAAAAGAATAAATACTGTATCGTCATTCCCGCGAAAGCGGGAATCTCCACATCAATAACATTAAGTTAGAAGGGGATTCCCATCTTCATGGGAATGACGTTCTTTTTTTAGCTTTTGATACACCTTCGTTTTTTATACTTTCACTTCATGTTTGACGGCTTAGGCTTTTCCAAATCTTTAGATGAAGACACTTTTGATCAATGGTTGGTCAATGGCAGAGAGAGTAAAATCAATTACGAGTTTATGCTTGTGATTTGGGAAGAAGGCGAACAAGACTACTGCCCTGTCTATTTAGAGCGTAGGGAAGAGATCAACGAGCACCAAGGGACTCACGCTATCATCGTAGCCGCTTACCACCTATTTTCTGAGACAAAGATTGGGCTAGATATGGCTTAGTCAAATAACATCTCTGCGAAGGCAAAACCTCACTATTGATAAGCTGGGGATCAGGCATGCGCCATGTCCCTCGTGAATCTTCGCTGCGCTACGATTTCGAACCCTCGGGTTCTCACCACCCAGGCAAAATAAAAGAGCTCCAAAAATTGGAGCTCTTTTATTTTGCGGAGAGAGGGGGATTCGAACCCTCTTAATTCATGCAATTAACTAATCGACTAAAAACAGCGTTTTCACCTATTAATCTTACTTAATATCAATAATAGGAGGTTTATCCCATTAAGTGAAATAAGATATAATTAGAACAAATAAAGAATATGTCGGCAAAATGTCGGCAAAATATTGAATGAGCTACTACTTCTTGGCTATATTTAGCCAGACAAACTACCCTATGCCTAGTATCAAATTTTTTATTTCTGGGAAATCAGAGAATTCAACTATTTATGTTCGATTTGTTCATGGTAGAAAATATGATTTCAAACGAGCCACTCATCTATCTACCAATCACAATCATTGGAACCCTGAAAGAGAGGAGGTTCGCAAGATTGCAACTGCAACTAATCGAGATGAGATTAATCAATATTTATTTAGACTTAAGGGCCATCTCATTAACAAGTTTACTACAGATTACGCAAAGGGGGTCACTATATCCTCATTTTGGTTAGCGAGTCAAATTAGAGCCTTTTCAAATCAGCGAGAAGATACAGACCTTAATAACCTTGACAACTATTGCCACTACTTCATTTCTAACCTTTCAACCAAAAAGAATAAGTCTAAAGGAGAGGTCACTATCGGTGTATCAGATAGCACTATTAAGAAGTATAAAAACATAGTGAGAAAGTTAGAAGGGTTTCAGAGTTATACGAAAAAAAAACTTGAACTCACTGACATAGATCATAGGTTTGAGACAGACTTTATAAAGTATTTAAGGGAGGTTGAAACCCTCAATCCTAATACTATTGGACGGAGCATTAAATTTGTCAAAACAATATTGAGAGATGCTCAGGATAACGGATTTAAGGTTAGTCCTCAATTAACAAAGATTCAGGGCTGGACTTCCGAGACAAAATTTGTTACTCTTCATGAGGAAGAAATAGACATAATTTATGAGTATGATTTCTCAAATACTCCCTATTTAGATAATGCCCGTGACTGGTTAATTATTGGTCTCTTTACAGGACAGAGAGTGAGTGATTTTATGTCGTTCAATAGTGAAGTTGTAAAGGAGGGGTTCTTAGAATTTAAACAAAGGAAGACTGGAAAGAAAGTTATAGTTCCTTTGCATGAATATGTAAGAACTATAATGCAGAAGTATGGAGGGTCATTTCCAAAAAAGATATCTGATGCTAGATTTAATGAATACATCAAATTAGTATGTCAGAGGGTTGGACTCACAAATATGGTTGAAGGTAGTTTGAACAACCCTAAAACTAAACGCAAAGAGGAGGGTTTTTATCCAAAGTATAAGTTAGTATCAAGTCATATATGCAGACGTTCTTTTGCTACTAATCATTACGGAAAACTACCTACAACATTGTTGATGAGCGTAACAGGGCATAGTACTGAAAAAATGTTTCTTAAGTACATAGGTAAGACTCCAATGGATAATGCCAATCAACTAAAGGAGTATTGGGAAGCATTGGAGATTAGGAAAAAGGATAATAAACAACAATGATAGATTTCAAAAGCATAAGTATGAAAAATGGAAGATAACATAAATAAGAGTTGTGAAGAATTGCATTTAATTTTGTTAAAATGTATTGATGATATTTGTCAAGATTACAACGATGAGATAGCAAAAGATGTCCTCAAAAATGTTTGGCCTCAACTTTACAAAAAAAGCTCTGAGGAAAATTATTGGTGGGAATTTTGCCCATTTAGCGTATGGGAGAAGAAAATAGAACAATGGAACACTGAATTTTTTGAAGTTCATCCTGATGCAGAGCAAATGGATTTTTACATCAGTATTGGTAATAAGCACAGGGCAAATTTTGAAATAGATATTTTTGAATATGAAGGTAATGATGACCCTTTTAAATTCTTGATATGGCCAGAAAAACAAATCATAGATCATTGGTATACGGAAAAATACCCTGGCTATTACAACCTTCTACTATCTGATTATTTACATCCTACTGACTTCTGGAATTCCTATTACTCTGAAAAGAAGAAGTTTCAAAAACTAACTGAGAAATTGCAGGAAGGTCAAAACATAAGCAATGAAAAAACTGCTTCTAATCTAACCGATGAATCATTGAGTAGCAAAATTAAATTAGCATGGAATGGAGCTAAGGTAGACTTAGCAGAGTTGCTCATCGCTCTTCACGAGTCAAAACTGATTATTGGCTATAAAACAAAAGAAGAATTATTCGAACGTTTTAGTAAGTTTTTATCAACCCCTTTAGATGCTACAATCGATACTCAGTCTCTAACAAAAAGAATAGAGAACAAAGGGGAGATGGCTAAGTTTCTAGATACGTTAAAAGTATTCTTAACTAGATGGAATGAAAGAAGAATAGAAAAAAAAGAAATGAATAAATAATTTGGGTTAGTTGATGGTGACTATGCATTAACTCACCTAACCCCTGCATGACATTGCTCAAAAAAATAAAAATATGAGTAATGTAATCTTACAAGGAGTAACCCTCCAAGAGTTAAATCAAAATCTACTAAAAGGTATAGATGAGAGAATCTATGATTTAACAAATCAATCAAAAAAAGAGCCAATTGAATATTGGACTAGAAATGAGATGGCAGAAAAACTGTCTATCTCATTACCTACCCTACACGACTGGATGAATAAAGG